>Ga0210040_10002745_pt1 | contig 24511 bp, 25 predicted proteins | sample CryGeyCG12114_NA_FD_185462 | JGI IMG/M metagenome (GOLD analysis project Ga0210040, IMG submission 185462) | Groundwater microbial communities from aquifer - Crystal Geyser CG19_WC_8/21/14_NA (SPAdes) (version 2) | ecosystem: Environmental > Aquatic > Deep subsurface > Groundwater | place: USA... | reverse complement strand
TTGTTGAGGATCGTGAGGAGGAAGGCAGAGTAGTCGTCGAGTGTGCTCGTGAGGTAGTGGCCGCCTGCCAATACACCCGGAGTGATGTTTCCTGTGAAGCCCGGTTGTGCGGTCAAGCTGGCGTCTTCGCCGCGGAAATGGGTGACGAAAGGGTCCGAGCACTCGGGCTTCAGATGGGAGCCGGAATGGCGCATTTCCAACGGATCGAAGATATGTTGCTGGATATAGTCATCTATAGCCATGCCCGAGACGGCTTCGACCACGAAACCGAGGTAATCGGTATTGATGCCATAGGTGTATTTGGTGCCAGGGTCCGAGGCGAGAGGTGTGAAAAAGTCCTTCATCTTTCCGGTCACCATAGTCATAGCTGCAGCTGGGTTCTGCTTGACATGAGTTTGATACTGCACTGTCGGTTGGTCGAAACTGGGGTAGCTGAGGCCTGCGGTATGTGTCATGAGATGGAGGACTGTCATTTCCGTCTTCGGAGCACGCAGGACAGGCGAGCCGTCGTCGTTGAAGCCGTCAAGGACTTGAATATCCTTGACAATCGGGATATATTTCTCGACGGGGTCGGACAACGAAAGTTTGCCTTGCTCCAGCAGTTGGAGCGCAGCGACACTGGTGACGAGTTTGGTGCATGACCACACCGGAATTGGTGTAGAAGATGTCAATGCGGATGCCTTGGGATCGCTTATACTGGTCTTGCCGTAAACACCCTTGTACAAAACGTCACCAGACTTGTCGAGAGCAATTGCTGCAATACCAGGAAGCCTTTTCGACGTGATTGCCTCTTCAAGAGCAGAATCGAGGCGTGACTCCATGGTCAGTTTGCTGAGGATAGTAGCAAGAAAGAGAGAAGGAAGACGTGGGCTTGGTTAGAGATGTGTGTGAAATATGCTGTTGCTCAAACTATGATATTAGTTGTCAAATCCGCGATACTGCAATCAGAGTTGTGGCATGCTCGTAGTTCAGTCTCCAATCTTGAAAGAGGTCGGGCTTCTGTAGTTTGACTTGACATAGCTCGGCATAGGCAGGCTTTTATGGCTGGATTGCCTCGAGCCTGAGCACGTACTACTGTAGTAGTAGCACACCGGCAAGAGCTTATTGTGTTGGCTTGGTAGCACGATTTACAAACTACCTAGCGTGAGGAGAATCAGAACGCGACAAGCCAATCAGACAGTACGCGGCCAGTGACACCTTCTCAGGGAGCAAATCCAATACGCGAGATGATGTGCTAAGACGGCTCAAGTCGATCACGGTCGAGATGGTCAAGCATGAGAAGCCCGAAATAGATAATGCTGACACTGCCGAGTCTTGAATGCAGTGCAGTATGGTATCGGCCAAGAGAGTTCTGCTGACAAAGGCCGCCCCGTCAATGTAGCGGCGCAAGAAAAGCTGGCTTTAGCTGAAGTATACACCACGGGGTGATGAAGTCCTGGTGACTGGATTCTCGGAGGCCTATGTGGAGCTTCGTCAATTGTAAGCATGGTTTACACATACATTATCGCCAACACCTCGATGCTACACTGGCTGGCTTATCGCTTAGTGGGCGATGTGCCGAGGTGATCTCCATGCAAGGGCCAGACCAGTCCAGTCGCGCTGACGCGCAGCTGTAGAGCGTATCACGCTATAGAGACTACGACGAGCAAGGAAGATGTTGGCTCAGCTGGCTGATGCGTTTACCGTATCCAAGCAGGTGAATGAATCTGCTTTGAAAGGGCCGTGGAACTGGAAATGGGACAGCTATTTCGAAGCAAAATTGCCAAGCTACACCAATGCTTACTGATCTATCCATTCTTTATTTATAGCTCCCCAAACAAACGAGGTTCAGCAATATTCCAGGCAGCTTGCCGGCTTGTTGGAACTGGTCGACTCAATCCCGGATGCACAGAGTGCTGAGAGCATGGAAGAAGTGCGCTATATAACCGTCCATCTACTTACCACATTTGTCATTTGATCGAGCTGCCCATCTATCTTCCTCGTCCAACAAATTTGCGGCTTGGATCTTCAGCTTGACCTCCTCGTCGTCCACACTACGGAACGGCGTTTGTAGCTCGTACAGATCGATACCCCATGCATCAAACGACGATTTGAGCTTGCTTACAATCCATGACCAAGCTCCCCCAACATTCACCCAACTAGCTTTCATGATTGGCAACGTGATCTTTGACAATCGGTTCTGTATGGCATCATACTCATCCGTGATCCAGATGCTTGTGGGGCATGGATGCTCGTCTTGTGGTATGACAAGTGTTGCACTGCCGCTACATCGCATTGCATACGCCTTGCTTGTAACACGAAAAACATCCCGCATGTCGCCATTGGGCTTCCAATTATACGCTGGATACACTGAAGTGTTGAACCAACGAGGAAGGTAAACATCATACACTGTTGTTCCATTTCGCTCATGAGCTAGCCTGATGGCGTTGTTCCGTTGACCACGAGTGTAGAAGATGCATGAATCTACAGCTGGGTCATGTGATATCAAGCATTGCGCAAGCTCCAGTGCAGTCGCACTCCTCCAGTTGTACGTGGCTGAAGCGATAGACGTATGTATAAGGCTGCTGCAATCTCGTGCTCCTGGAGCTGAAGATACCGCTTGTGCTAAGATCGACAGGATGGAGAACAATGAGAAGGAGCCCGAGGATAATCCCCACTCTTTGCTGGCAGATTTCATGCTGCAATACAGATCAGCGTTAATGCGAAGTACTCCATGCTAGGGAACAGACGTACTTATCAGTAGGTATCCCTCTGGATCTATTGTTTCACACCTTTCCTAATTGGGAAGCATAAACTTAGTAGCGATTTGGAAGACTTGGGCCCCCAAGGGCGGTGCATGCTCCGTGTCTCAAATATCTCAACGCGCGGCTTCCGCCCCTACGTCATGGAGAGGGTTTATGCTTGAGCAACGTGCCAGGGTATGACTGTCGCTTTCTTCAGCATCACGCCAACCAACGCAAGGATTGTGCTGATTTGTCCGAGGTTGGAAGGTAGCATTGCTAGTTCGTCGGGAGGTTGTCCTCAATGCCCGGGTTCCAAACTCTCAGCTGCTCATCTCGTAACGACTTCGTGCCCTGAGTCTCTCACCGAACCGCCAGAAGAACCAGGGAATGGGTGCCATCGCTAGTGCTATGAATGCTAGGAGGCTTGTCGCCCACCCAACCCCAAGTGCTTCATACATCTGGATGGAGAAGAGCGGAAACACTGCTGATAATGTATAGCGTGATAGCATGGCTGCTCCAGAGGCCGAAGCACCATACAACGGTCCATATGCGTCAATCATGAACAGGTTTGCAGAGGCATACACCAGAAGACTGGATAGTATAGTGAGGGCTTGAAAAACGATCGGACAGATCCAGTGAATTGTTGAACGTGCCGTCCATGCGAAGAGGAGGAGACACGTCGGCAGGGTGATTGACCCGAACATTGATGGAATGAGACGGTATTCAGGTGGAAATGGAATATCTTCGGAGTGATCCACGCGGAAACTATTGAGCTTGGGTTGATACAAGAAAGTGTCTATCAGTACCAAGGGAATAGGAGCAACTGCAGTGCCCACGATAAGACCGAGGAACGAGAGACTCTGGCCTGTAAGGTCAAAGTCATAAACGTGCTGAAAGATCCAAGGGGAGGCAACCACGAAGGAATACATGAGACCGAATTGGAATGCATTGTACAAGCAGACGAATGTGACGATTGGCTCTGTTACGAGCATGTGGGCGGGCCGGATAATAAGTGAGGTCAGGAAGTGTTTGATAGCGCCACCGAAGGTGAATTGAAGCATTGGCGGGCCTTCGAGACGCAACGCTTTGGCGCGTCGTTGTAGAATGGTCCTCTTGTACGTCTCACGGGTAAAAATGACTGGTATGTAGAAGGTTATGGTGAAGAACAGAATCGTCCATTGTGTCCATCTCCAGCTTTTGGACTGCACCACGAAGCCTCCTATCAACGGTCTAGAACAATGAGCCCGTAAACTTGGAACCAGAGAGTATAGACTTACGCGAGGACCGCGGCACAGAATGGTATGGCGTAATAGAAAGCCAGTGGGACGGCTCGATAGCGAGCTGCCGAATAGTCTGTGATGGTGGCAGATGCATTACTGATGGCTGGAGATGCGAAGACACCAGCGAAGAACCTGCAGACCAAGAGTGTCGGCAGGCTCCCAGCAAAGCCGGAACCCAAGATGAACAGTGCAAAGATTGGGGTGGTGCTGAGGAAGAGCACTTTGCGGCCAAAGGTCTCACTCAAAGGGGCTCCTGCGAGTGGTCCGCATGCCATTCCAAGGTTGAAGAGGGAAAGTGGCAATATGGCGACCGTGGAAGAGACGTTGAACTCCTGTTGTACCTGTTCATGACCCGGACTGTAGATGGAAGCGGCGAGAGTGCTCACGAAGGCGAGGAAGGACACCGCCGCCGTCGAAGTCACGGCACGTGCCAGCGACCAGTTTCGAGGATTGCCTGGGTCGTCGGGTCCATACCAGTCTTTTGCGTGTGCAATATCTTGAACAAATAGATCGTATTCGACCACCTTCTTGCCTACCATCTTGTGTATGCATGATACCCGGAGCCTAGATCACACTGTAATTGCCAAGCTGAAGGCTATGGAGTGTCGGGATGAAGTCTTTTTCGGAAAGCTCCTTTTCGACCATGCGAGTCATTTCCCCATGACAGAATTGCCTCGGCACGGCCGAGACCGGGTCAAACATTTGGTAACGAATTGCGGAAATACGCGATCTCTAGTTACCTCGTAGACGAATGTATTACCTCAAGTTCACACAATAGCGACCATCACAACTGCATAGCGAAAACAAGGAGAGGATGAACAGCCGTGCGATACGCCAAGTTGGTCTTGACAATCCGCTTCAGATCTCACCTCTCCGGCACTCGTTTCATACATAATGCTATGATTTGCGGAGGATTCAATATGCAAAAGGAAGAGCAAGAGCAAGAGGCAGAGGGAGAGGCAGAGGGAGAGGCAGAGGGAGAGGCAGAGGGAGAGGAGAACTCGTCTGGAGTACTGCTCGTATAGTATACACGTTGCTCGAGGAGACGTTCGCTCAAGTATAATCATTCTTCTTGTACATAGCCCAGCGCCTCGCCAACCTTGACGTGCTGGCCTCGCTCGACAGTCCACTTCCAGCTGCCGTCCGCACCTGCCGGAGCTTCAAAGACGAGCACGATACTGCTTCCAAGGGCGAAACCACCCATCTCTTCGCCACGCCGTAGGGCGTGGCCACCTAGCACTCTTGAGGCCTTTTCATAAGTCGCTTCGCTGAAGCCGCTATATGGTTCTCCGCGTTCCGCGGCGGCAGCGGCTTGGCGATCTGCCTCTGTATCTGTCGTGAGGGAATTTGTGCGGAGCTCTTTGTCAAAGTTGATTTTGACGGAGCCCACATTTGTGGCGCCCACAGCGGTATAGCTGAAGAATCCATACTTCCATTTTCCGAGAAGGACGACACGTTCATTCAGGGTGAAAAGGCCGGGAAGTCGATGCTGCACGTACGGTGAGACGGAGTAGAGCTCGCCTGCGAAATGGCGACGCGAGGTGCAAACCCAGGACGCGGGTGAATGGAAGCGATGGTAGTCTCCTGGTGCAAGGTACACCACGACGTAGTACAGTTGTTTTTGGGAGTCTGATGAAAAGGGTGACCACCACGGTTGCGTGGTGGCGAGGTCGGCGCGTACAGCGGCTTCTGAGGATGGTGTGGATTTAATGGATTGGTCTTTGGAGCCGGCGGAGGTGGGCTTCTGATTCCCCGAGAAAAGGTTGGGCAGTGTATAAGAAATGCCGTTCACGTTGGCGAATTCTTCGTCGTCACGCACAGACGTGGCTTCTGGGTCGTCATCGGGTGTGGATTGATCTTTCGTTTCAGATTGGAATATGTTGGAGGCTCCTTGTGGGTTTGGCGAGGTTCCCGGTGCGACATTTCCCAGCAGCGCGTCGAGTTTATAGGTCATGCCTTTGACCTGCTCGACCTCGCCGTGCTCGATTGTGCCGAACTGCAGGACTCTGGCATCTGCTGGTGATAGCAATGCGCGGGGGTTGGGATCCAGTGGTCGGATGCCAGGCTTGAGTTCTCGATAGAAGAATGAAGCCAGATTAGGATATACATGCAAATCCTGCTCCGCTACCTCGGAGAAATTGACGCCAAAGATCCAACCGTAGAGTTTAAATCCAGGAACACGTAGGTAGTATGGTATGGTCATCTCATTGAACCGTCCCCACACCCTTGAAATCGCTTTCAATGGCAAAGTAGACATGATTGTAACCTGCCAGCCACCGCCTGTTGGGCGTATCCTTTCTCGCTTCTGCACTCGCTCAGCATTTGATTCTCCTTCTTTGACAGCTTCTCGATTCCTGATGCGTAGGAATTGAATAAAGCCTAGGAGGCCGATTCCCAGCCCGATCGGCAACGGCTTCCATTCTATCTTTGTGCTTCTCCATGCTTTGCCCAATCTTGAACTAAATTTCTCTTCATCGGTACCCTTTTGCTCTTGCCGGAGACATCGTGTATAGTGGAACGGTCTTTTCTGCAATACCGAGCGACGTAGATGTTGTGTTCGTCTAGTAGATGCTCCCGTAGTGAAAACGTCGAGAGCCTGAAAATTGTCCGCTGTGCCTTGCCTGCGGTACAGGCATGATCTACCAACTCTTGAAGGTGTCGCCATTATGCCGACTACTTTGACACGCTCCTACCTGTTCGGGCCATGCGGTTTCTCAGTCAATGAGAAGTCGAAGGTATTGTTGTAGTGAGATCCTGGCGCTGTGAGATAATGTTCTTGTCTTGGATCGGACAACTGCACAATGACGACTCCTGCTGCTGGAGATAGAGTGAATGAGCTATCACGTGGCAACGGACTAGGTGGGGCTGATCTACGCGTCTTGCAGATGTAGTGCAAGGGTCCGTGCACAGGGTTGATATATCAGTGGATACGTCGCTCACGGAGACTGTAATTACACTGCGACAACTTGAAGGACAGTACACCCTGGCACTCCTTACCACACTATATTTATTGACCAGCACGGGCTACTGGATGCCTGTGAATATGCAGGTTGAAGAACAAGTAGACTGTTCTTGCTAGTACGCAATTGAAGAACCAGCACCAATAATGGCATCTCCGGACATGAACATGAACGCCGCACTACCCTCTGAGCCTCCTCTAGGTGGTCCGTCTACCAATCCACTCACCCTTCTTATCAAGGTTCTGGTGAACGGACATAATAGGGAACCGCTACGTATCACTCTTGCTGGTGCAGATTGCACGGTTCAAGAGGTGAAACAGCTGATACAAACACTCATGCCTGAGCATCCTGTGCTAGCCAGACAGCGAGTTATGTACCAGGGTAGAGAGCTTCGAGATAACAATGCTCCTCTGAGGTCAATCCTTAGACTTGAGGTAAGAATAGTCATTGACTGGAATTCCCTAGGCTAAGCAGCATCAGGACAATCACACTTCGAGTTCTCAACCTCATGTGCTTCATCTTGTTGTCAGAGACGATTCACTTGATCCACTTCCCTCCAACTTGCCACCTCGTCCTGCTTCAATCCCGCCACTATTCAACGCAGCTCTACCACATACACCAGGCAATCCTGCCTTAATGGCTATTCCTCCGCTTCCGAATCCTGCAGTACACGCTGAGATAGCACAGCTGCAGGCCGCCCAAGCACAACTACAAAATCAGCTAAGGCAGTTGAATGAACTACAAGAGCAAATAAGGAATGAACAGCAACAGCTTGGACACGATGCAGGATCCGGCACAGGTCAAGGCGCAGGCGCAACAAATCCTCCAAATCCCTTTCAAATGCCATTCCCTATGCCAAATGGTTTTCCACAAGCACCATTTCCTGGCCAAATCAATAGACACAATGCAAGAGCTACGTTCGCAGAACGGATGAGACACCAGCAAGACTGGATGGCCGAAAATGTTAGGGCTCAGCACGCACAGCACAACCAAATGCACAACCAGATGCACAACCAGATGCACAACCAGATGGAACCTGACAGAATGAGAACCCAGCAAAATCAAGCATCGCAGATGCCAGCCTCTGTCACCACGCAGAACCGCCACACCGTTACGCCAGCTGAAGCAAATGCTGCTGCGCTACCGAACGGTTCTTTGCCCACCGGTACTCAAGTTCGTGAGACTATTGGTCCAAACGGACAGAGAATCCGAACCGTAATCAGCAGCGCAACACTGAACTTTCAGATGGCTCCACCTGGTTTGCCTAGTTCCTTTCAAAGACCCGCATCCGTACCTGGACAAACTCCGAATGGTATGCCAAACACTGCAACGGACACATCGCAAGCTCAGACCCAACCGCGGCCAGGCCCTATGCGCCCGAACGGGGCACATCCCTTTCAAAATGGTCTGAACCCTTTCGATCCATTTTCTCTCAACCGTCAAGTTCTTCCTCCATTGGTCACAGCACCACAACAAACCACTACAAACGATAGAAGCAACACAAGTGCGTGGTTACTATCGTCGCCGGACGGTCCTCAAGCTTTGGTCTTTGCGCCAGGTCATGGCTACTTCTCAAATACTCCTGTCTCCCAAAACAATGGGACCATTCCCACAATCACTAGCCATGACGCATCAAACACTTCTCAAGATCGACCTGGAGTCAACGACAACCATGCTTTTGACGTAGCTCATCCTCAAGATGCTGTAACTCCGCGTCCTGAAGGCCAGCCAGATCCGCCGCAATTCCAGCAACAACCACGCCCTGCCGCCCCACAGAATCAGCAACAAAACCCTGCAGAAAACGATTTTCTTGCACTTATCATACAACGAGGCTGGCTCTTTTTACGACTGTACGTCTTCACTTTTGTTCTTTCCGAGCCTGGTACGTGGAGGAGACTTATACTATTGGTTGCAGCGGTTACCGTTTGCCTGCTTCCACGAAACAACCCTCTTACGAATGCGATGGGATTAGTTCGTCGACACGTGGACAACCTAATAGGGCCGCCACAAGCTCAGCGACAAGGTCAACAGCAACAGGGTCATGAGCGAAATCAGGACCATGGACAAATACGAGCCGATGGTCAGCCAGAACAACATGATCCTCAAGCGGAGGCAAGAAGAGCGGCAGGGGGGCGAATACAGACAACTCCGGAAGAGACAGCAGCGCGCTTGATCAGAGAACGTCAGAATCAAAGTCCGAACATTATCAGAGACACACTGTACCGCATTGAACAGGGAACCGCACTGTTTCTCGCAAGTCTCATACCCGGTGTTGGTGAGCGACATGTACAAGCAAGAGAAGAAGCTAGAGAGGCAGTAAGAAGGGAGGCGCAACGACTCGAGGACGAGCGAAGAGCGGCGGAGGAGGCCGCTGCACAGTCTGCTACACAGGAGGGTGGTGAGAGTGCTGAAACCGTCGAGCCCAAAGATGTGACATCAACTCTGCCAGCACTTGACGCAACACCAGATTCTGCCGGTGCCTCGAGTGGTGTAGAGACTTCAAACACCCTGGGCGAGGCTAGGTCTCGTGCACCCGAAGCCAGCAGGACTGGTGGAGATTGAGATCTTATGTATACTAGGAAATCAACAGATGTACCATGCGAGAGGCATGTCGCCAAAGATGCGTTCCAGCAAGCGATCTGTAACAATCCAACCATTATTTCGACTACTGTACAGCATCCACGATAGCAAGACCACAACCCGAGATGACCGAAGGACAGAATAGAATAACGAACACAATCATCGAAATGACAATAATGCTTACACGTGCTGTTCAATTTGCACTGCTCAAACGTTTTGTGTGGTTGCTATCCTACAAGATACTAATGCTACGTTACTCCCTGACGCCACCCACGCAACGTTGTATATAGTCCAAGCCTGGTACATGTAGTGTCTATCAAAGTCCTTCTCACGCCATCTCAACCATGACCGGGAGAAACTTTGCTCAAGACCTCCAGGCGGCATGTATAGGAATCCTTTCATGCGCCTTCGGGTGTCCGGCCCGCTCGTCTGTAAGTGTGAGCCAGTATATTCGTCGCCGGATATGTTTCTAAACTCAATTCGCCTTGCACGCTCACTAATCTCGCCGATCTGTATCATGAAAATCACGGCGCTTGACACGGTATGTTGAGGGGATACGGAGTGGGTGTCTCCATCACACTCACACTTTCGCATGTCATCTTGTACTAACATCGTCCGCCCTCATGACAACTGTCCAACTATACTCGAGCTCGCGCCACGCCCTTTCCTCTTCTCTTTCCCCTTCCGCTCCATGGGGTGCTCCTTCTCCCACTGTTCATCCGCCTTGTATGCCTCGACCGCTAGCTCCAGATCACCCTCACTACCCTTCAGGTACAGCGTCGCGACACTATAGTCCGGGCACTTGGTCGCCACCATCCACCTGCGTAGCTTGTTCTTCCGCTCTTCCTCTTCCGGGTCAGGCGGCGTGGATAGGGGTGGGCCCTGGTAATGTGATGAAGGGATGAGGACATATTTCCTTGCCGCTAGGAGGCTGTCGGAGAAGATGTTGTTGTGAGCGCGGAGGATGGGCAGGGGCACGTGGTAGGCGAGCGAGAGGGAGGCGAGGGTGTCGGACGGGGAGAGGTGGTGGATTGTATCATTGGTGTCTTCTGGAGGGGTGGATGTCGTTGGGCGGATGTGTTGCGGCTGGGAGAGGGAGGAGTATGAGGGTGGCGAGTCGGAGTCGATGGGCGCCGTAGCGGAGTAAGGCGGTGCATCTTTGGATGAGGAAGAGGCGTAGGAGGGTGGTAATCTGAGACCTGCGGCTGGGAGAGCGCTGGGCTCAGAAGAAATCTGGCAGAACGGACAGTAGGTTTGGAAGCGTGGGTTCTTGTACTGGCAGGTGGCGCAGATGGTTCGGTTACAACACGGGAGCCGGCGGTCGAGGACGATGGGCTTCTCGGACTCGGTGTCGTAAGGGACTTTGGTGTCAGTAAGGAGGGTGGCGCAGGTACAGCATGCCTCTGTGTAAGACATGTTCGTGAGTGAAGTTGTAGAGTGGAGGAATGATAGACGGGGAGAGCACGAGATGAAGGGAAATGGGACGAAATGCACTGGCACATGCACTGGTGATGCATGCGGGTGATGACCTCAATGTGCATGCAAGGCTGTAGAAGGCTAATCGATAACAGCCTTGCGCGATTTTAGCTTTGGCACAACTTTGCTTGGTCAGTCTGAATATCTTACTTCAACAAGGGCCATCAGCAGGCCCTCCTAGTCGATGTGGCATTTTGCGGCAACAAAGACGCCTTCTTCTAATCCTCAAAATCGACTCACACATGTCAGACCACAACGAAGAGACACCAATTCCAATGGGGAGGCCGGGCTCGTGACATCAAGCATGTTGGTATATGCAGCCTACTGATAACGTCCAACTTGCACAACCGACACATCAGTAATTACCTAGCTAGGTTTACGCTGTGGATAAGCCCATCGCCGACTACTCTAACCAGAACCGGCTTTGAACGCCCACGTATTGTTAAACGTTCCGTACAAGTCGCACGCTTATTGGTCATGGTGGACCGGAAGGTTGACCGGAGGTGACTTTTGCCCCACGAGCCCACCGAGGGACGGGGAGTTGAACACTCGGCCAATCAAGGCGGCTTGGACTCCTGAAGGTATCTCATGTCATTACCAAAGCATACTGGGACGTTGAGGTTCTTTGCTGTGTGTGGAATGTCGAATGCGAAGAGTTGATCCAAACCCGATCCAGTTGGTCTCAGGCGTTGCATTAATTTGCGCTAGAGCCAGAGCCGAAACTCGTCGGGACCGGAACCGGAGGCTTTCTATCATTTCTGCGGTACCTCATGGGTTCCCTCGACAGCCTTTGATCATTTGTTGTGACGATAAATAGCTAGAAATGTTCAGACTCGAAAAGAATCTAGAAATGAAAATCATTCATAAGCAGCGGAAACTTCACTGGTCTTTATTTCCTTCTGATACAACTTTGCGAGGTCAAGATGGTATCAGAGATAAAATCCTACCAGGCCATTGCAGCGGCGAAGAAAGCGCAGCAGCTGGATAGTATTCCCGAAACTTGGCGAATTCCTACCGAGAGATTTCAAAATGCACTCAATGTCATGGATGTACCGCTTACCTGCGACCTGTTAAACGAGACAGAAATCAGAATCACTTCTGACTACGATGCAACCGCACTTCTTGAAAAGCTGAAGGCTGGAGTCTGGTCGGTTGAGCAAGTAACCGTAGCATTTTGCAAAAGGGCTGCCATTGCCCAGCAGTTGGTCAGTTGGTGAAGCGCCTGTTGAAGAAAGATCGCTAATTTTGAACCCATGGCAGACGAATTGTCTGACGGAAATATTCTTCGACGATGCTATTGAACGAGCGAAGAAACTTGATCAGGAATACGACCCCAAGTCTCGTGAAAAATCCCTCCCGCCGCTTTTTGGACTACCAGTTTCACTCAAGGATAGTTTTCAAGTCTCTGGATACGACACATCGACTGGGTTGGGTTGCTATGTGGATCAGCCAGCGGAGGACAATAGCGCGCTTGCTGCTATGCTGATTGACTTGGGTGCGGTCCTTTACTGCAAGACCAATTTGCCCCAGTCAATTATGACTGGCGATAGCGACAATAACGTTTTCGGGAGAACTTTGAACCCACGCAATAAATTGCTCACTGCGGGTGGAAGTACTGGAGGCGAAGGTGCCCTCCTCGCCCTTCGAGGCAGCATTCTCGGGATTGGGACGGATATTGGTGGCAGCATCCGTGTTCCGTCGGTATGCAATGGCATCTATGGTTTCAGGCCTAGCGTAGGTTTGGTTCCTCATAGTGGTGTGCGAGACCTCACCCCGCCAGGGACAGACGGTGTACGGTCGACAGCTGGGCCCATGACGACCTCACTCCGAGATTGCGCTCTCTTTCTAAAGTCTATAGTCCAAGCAGACACCTGGAAGTACGACAGCACTTCGATCTCCATTCCGTGGGTAGATCTCAAACCCGTACACAAGCTCCGGATTGGTGTTGCTCAGAATGACGGCGTCTATACTCCATCACCGCCAGTTAGACGTGGTTTGAGGCAGGTTGTCGATCTTCTCGGTGGCAACAACGACGTTCAGATTATTCCTATCAATCTGCCCGACGTCAAATCGCATTACCAAGACTTTGTCAGCTATATGACACTATCAGGAAGTGATGTGAGTCCATCCGAGCCCTGACTTACTAGGTGTAGACTGACCACAAAAGCACTATCACGAACAGTTCGAGCGAACAGGAGAGCCGGCCGTGCCGTCACTGACAGCAACCGGCCTTCTCTCGGCGCCAGGAACGACGCTGCAGGGCTTTTTCAATTTGAATGACCGACGAGCCGAGGCCGCGAAAACGTACCTCAAACTATTTCGCGACAACGGCCTAGATGTGATTTTAATGCCTCCAGCACCGCATACGGCAGTTCCCCTGGACTGCTGGACGAAAGCAGCATATACTAGCCTGTGGAACTATCTCGATTATCCGGCTATTGTGATTCCTGTGGACCAGGTGCAAGACCTGGACTTCGCTGACGATTTGAGCAACGCCAAATTCGGCCCAGACGACGAGCAGCTTTACAGTCTGTGTAGGTACTACCTTCTTCGCAATTTATTCAGTGTCGCTCAAGCTGACACATGCCTCCAAAGATACCGGCCCGGAACAGTACAAGAACGCTCCAGTCTGTGTTCAGGTTGTAGGATACAGGCATAAGGATGAGGCTTTGATAAAGGCGGCAGCTATAATGGACTCGATCATTAACAAGACTTAGGGTAGTGATACATGCTAGAAAGCGCCCTTCATGCGGAATTCCAATAGGATGGTCAGCCAATAAAACAAGTTGCATTGACAGAATCCAGCACAGGACATGGTTTGTAGATCGTATCAAACCAACGAGTCGTAAGATTCAAATCTCGCTCGTGCCAGACTCTCGACAGAAATGTCTTGGTTGCCTTTTGCAAAAACGGAGCGTAACGGTCGACGCAATCGTCCACGCGCTCAAGTGTCTTCAAGCGTAGACTCTTGTTTCGAACCTCAACGGCTGCGATGATGAATGGTAACGTCACAAATCGCGTCGCCCGCTTCGTGACTCGTTTTGCCATGTCAAGTTCCATCATAACTTCCTTTGACCATATTTCGGCCTGAGCGTCCTCCTGACCAAATGAAAATCGCAACCGGTGGCCCACTAGGAGCGCGCCCAAGCGGTATAACTTGGCTTGCGCAAGAAGGTGGACGATTTCTGCCGCATCAAACAGCTCGACAAGTTGATCCAAGTGAGATGGCTGCCACGGCTCCACAATGCAATGGATGTCATCCAACTGTTTTTGCAAGCGGGCCAGAATGCTCGCGTCAGTTGTATTGAGGAGTGAATTGCTGATCACACAGAGATCATGATAGTAGGGCAACAGAGGCAAACAGAGGCCAAGGCGACAATCAATAACAGCAGAGGTTGGTACCCGAATCCTGAGTGTTGGCTTTTGTCGATAAACAAGACAGTCCATGGTCTCCAACAGGATCAGAAAGCTCTTCCACGGATCTTTGTGTGCATCGGACACTGCTGTTCGCACGAATGGAGTTGTTGTGCCGAGACAGTGACGGCAAATCTCTGGAACTCCTACACCGATGGCTGAAGATATCGAGAAAGCCAGTAAACCTCCTAGAGCATGGCATAGAACTGCATCCTCTGAAGACACAACAGGCAGCGAGCGTAATGCGTCCATGGCCTTCAATATGTAGTGAACACTGAAGTCGTATCCGTGGCCATTGCAGCGCCGGCTTGAAGTTGCTTTACTGTTATAGCACACGCCAGAAAAGCATCCTTGAGCGATGGCAGGGCAGCTGGCAACTGGACAGAGAACAATTCCTGCTGTCCAGCTTGAAAGCTCGGGTACGCAACATATTGATCCAGGCTTTCCGGCTGGCTTAGGAAAAACAATAACAACTTCTTTTCTTCTGGTTGCGGATTGGGAAGCATGTTCGAACATGCGTCAAGGCTAGATTGGTATTGTTGCAGCTTTCTGCATTCACTCAACGTCATTATGGTCACAGAGTTCGTATGATGTGCCCTTCTACCCACAGGCCGCACCGGCCGCACTGTTGAACAAACCAAACCCAGCCTGTCACACCGTGTACAGTAGGCGGAGGTCGACGCGCGCTCGCACCGCTCCTTGAGCTCGTAGCATCTGTCGCATGCACTTCTCGGTTTTGGCTTCCTAGATACAGATGCCTCCATACCGCTTGGAAAGGATGGTGTTGAAAATGGATATACAAAAAAGAAGAAGAAGAATGCGTCAACGGGCACAATCAATTCTCATTAAAATGAAAGTTGACTTGCGTACGAAATCCTCTGGAAGCGATCGAGGAGAGGCGGCGACGTGGTAAGAGACAGTGAGGCGCAATTACTCTTCGCTTTTCGTTATGGTCATGTTTGACGACGGGGTGCTCCCTCTACCGAACAGTATGATTCAAGTTGTGCTTGCGACGGCGAACGAGTCCTGAGCGTGGCAGATCCCAGGCTGGCCCTATGAACCGCCGCACTCGCAATCCGACCTATAGGTATACTTAATACTCTGCCGTAATAAAAGCATACTCTAGAAAGGTCTCAGGCCAACGCTTGCTGATGCTGCTGGAAACAAGACGCTGATAGGCTGAAATGCTGCTTGACAGGAGTGGCCTCATCCATTCCAGCTCGAGCTTAGGTTGGTAGAAGGGAGTACTGTGTACTCTATGAGAGTACTACCTAGGTATACAAGGCCATGTAAGTTACGCCCGTATTTCTACCGGGGTACGATTGACTTGAAGGGAAAGCCGCACCGACGGGAAATCGCCACGTACACTTATTGTACGGTGCCGTCAACCGATACCTAGGTACTCGTGCTGCGATCCGATTGCATGGTATCTACCAGGTATCCTCCACAGACATTTCGCAGCTGCTTGCCACCCGTCTGAATTATATGTTCCAAGGAAAAAATTGAGTACAAGTTACATCCGACGAAGTAGGTTGTGCAGAATTGATTTGACCATAGCACATGCATTCCGTATCAACCCCTCTCTTGGAATGTCTCTTTCACATGATATTTTGTCCTAGTACATACCAACATGAGCAGTCCCCACACCGGCAGTCGGCGTCCGTCATCCCACCAACAAGAACAATCGTGTGATGGCCTGCTCGAGACAGAGCCACTCCTCCTAACGCGTACGAGATCACAAGGAGTCAGTGTCGCCGAAAGCGTTGCGGTGCAGGAAATTGCGGCCGGGGAGTCGAGCGACGATGATGTCGATGCCGCAACGCCCCCATGGCCGTCATCGGTGAAGTATTTGGTTCTGCTGTGTGCAGCCCTTACAAGCTCGAGCTTCGGTGTCACGCAAGTGCCGCTGTTATACGTCTTCAGGCTCATGACTTGCGATGCCTACTACAAAAACCATCCTTCACAACTGCTCAATCCGAGTGTACAGTCACGGTCTGTACAAACGGTAGAGGCGCTGCTCTTATACGTTCTGGCGCCCGAATCACATTCTTCTGCCACAACGATACAAAGCGGACCTGATCGATGCTCAAAACATGCGATCGAGACTTCTACCGCGCTGTCCATATCCCTGCTCGGCGCTAGTACAACCGTCTTTGGCATCATAAACCTTTTCTTGACTGGAAGCTTGATCAAACGCATCGGAGTCAAGCCGACGCTACTTATACAGGTCTTCTTTCCTGCTCTTCGACTGCTCGTTCAGAACGTCGGGGTGGAGGTCTGGGGTAGTACCGGCATTATCATTATTCAATGCTCACAGATCCTCACCATTTTTGGAGGACCGAGCGGATATTTGCTTGTACTAAATACATTCATCACCGAGGTCGTTGAGCATGAAGGGCGAACAGCAGCGCTGGGAAGGCTAACAGGAAGCATGATGTTCGGGTCAGCATTGGGATTTCTCTTGGGTGGCGTCGTGGCCGAAAACTACGGCATCAAAGCTCCTTTCCGTCTGACGCTCATTCTCTTCCTAAGCTCTTGCGCATACGTGGCCGTCTTCCTGCCACATATCCCACCAGCTGCGACCAAGGTTGCAGACCGTGGTGCAACAGATGGCGAAAACAAGGCGAGACCCGTCAGCAAGTTCTACGGGCCTTTGGCCGTATTCGCCCCGCGGAAATTCATTCGAAAGGATGGTGTCGTACACAGAGAATACGGCGCCTTCCTGCTTGCCTGGGGAGTGTTCCTCGGCATTCTAGCGACGGGCTACCTTCCAACCCTGCTACAGCTCTACTCGACCGACGTCTTCGGCTTCAAAACGAAGCAAAACGGCTGGTTGATATTCATGTACTCCATGCTTAGGGGCCTCTTCCTGACCTTCGCGTTTCCAAAGCTCATCTCTCTGGGCAGGAAGCGCACCACCCGACAAGAAGAAGCTGGCAGACACGCGGAAACTTCACCATCATCACCATCATCACCCGAGCGCGAACCATTATTGAAGCCGCCTCCACAGCACCCAGCGACCCCAGCGACCCGTGCAGCCGGCACCGGCAAAAACGCACGCAAGCCCGCGCAGACGTTCACCTTCGACCTGACCTACACGCGCTACTCGCTCGTGGCGGACGGGCTCCTCACGCTGCTCTGCACCTTCGTCCGCCGCGGCTGGCAGATGTACCTGGTGGCGGCGATCCTGCCGTTCGCGGCGGGCACGGGCGCCGCCTCCAAGGGCACCATCCTCCAGATGGTCGGCGGCAGCACGGCCAGCAGCGCCGAACGCACCGACGCGCTGGCCGGGATCAGCCTGGTCGAGAATATGGCCCGGCTCTCGACCACGTTTGTCTTTGGCGTCGTCTTTGCCTCTTTCGCCGCCGTCGGCAGGACCGAGTTGGTCTTCACGTGTAATGCCGCGGTGGCGTTGGTCGGGTTTGGCGTCGTGCTGTTTGCAAGGTTTCCGCCGCAGGAGAGTAGGTTGCTGGGGAAGGAGGACGACTCGTCGGCGACGCCTGTGTCCGAGGATGGTCATGTTTGACGCGGCCTGTGTTGCAGCATTCTGTGCAGTGCTGGTGGGGTTTAGTTGGCAAGCGTACTGTGTGACACAAGCTTTATCAATGACAACAACGGTTGCTGTGCCTGTCTGATAGATACGTAGCTGAAGAGGTTGTGAATACGTCATTAATCATTCCACTACACGAGTGCTATACAACTTTACTGCTCATAAAACATTTTCACCTCCTTCGTCGCCTCCTGAGCTCGTGATCATGCTCAGAACCTTCCAACACATCTTCCAGGACAACCTCGTTTTTCTCAACATCAACAGTCACGTTCTTCTCCACACCCCAGACATTCTCGTCGATCGACTCGATTCCTCGATTTCCGAGCAGCCATTTGCCTAGACCCAATACACCTTCAAATGCCTCCTTTCCAGTCGGAATAATGTTGGACTTTGGCAGCAGGAAGCCATAACTGCCAGTATCTCTCAACTTGATCTGATAGGCGTACTTGACGCCCAAATCATGGTAAAAGAAGTCGAGAGCTGATCCGCCCTGCCCGTCCATCTTGATTCCAACTCTGTTTTCGTTCTTTGCGCCCTGCGAGGAGAGACCGATGCTACCTTCACACGCGGAAGACACTCCGTAGTAATGGCCAGTCGTTATGCGGAAAGCTTTGGCAAGACCCAGGGCGACCTCTTCGAGATCTTCAAGGTTGGGTGGCTGGGCTTGGCAACTATAGCTATATGGATAGAGAATCTGTTGGGAATAAGAGTGTAGGTCAAGAAACGCCACAAACATGACATTGTTGCTCTTCGTCTCGTTAGTGGCCCAGTCGACTAACCGGCGGGCTTCAATGCCTGCCAGGGGTCCTTTACCAGCATGATTCTCGGAGCAAGGGGTGTCCGCAGTGGAGTCGCCATCCCAGCCAAATTGAAAGGAGCGATCAAGGTCGACTCCGGGACAAAAGGGAAGAAATGTCGGTTGGCGATTTTTACGCCAGAGGCGATCCGTAGACCAAGTATACTCGTAACCGTCAGGATTGAGAGTAGGAATAAAGACTAGATCGAAGTGGTCGAGCAATTTCGTAACGAGGGGAAAGGAGGGGTCGCCGTATTGAGTCATAAGGCTGTGCGCGATATAGGTAACGGTGGAGACGGAGATCCATTCTCGAGCGTGCGTGCCGCCGGAAATGACAATGGTATGCCGTGGTTGTTCTTCATTGTCCTCTGCGGCACCAATGCGAAGGGCTAAGATATCACGGCCTTGAGCAGTCTTGCCTATGGTCAACAATTCAGCGTGACCGGGGAACATCGAGGTCATGAACTGCATCCAGGGATGGAGAACAGACAGTGGCTGGTAGTCATGGAAAAAGAGATCGTGTGGTTCATTTGTGCTCAGGTCTGCTGCAGCAGTTCCATCCCAGAAATTGCCGGTATCGTCGGAATGATAGGTATCGTGAACAGCTTCAGCAAGGTCGTGCATCACAGGGGTGTAAGCCTTGCGCATAGACTTCGGTAAGAGTCCTAAGACGGTTGGGACCCTGTCCTTTGCAATTCTTATGTCCACCCATTCGTTCGTTGTCTCCCATACATCCAGGTATAGTCTATCAGACGTCTCCGACAGCGCTTCTGCCTCTTCCGCGGTGTCGATCCTGAACCTCAGGACGACATCGCTGCCATAACGTGTTCGGTAGTTTGCCGGCGCAGTGCTTCGACCTTCCGGTTTGGTCGACGACTTCTTCGGAGGACTCCATATTCTCTCGATGACGGCATCGCGGAGGGTTCGCAGAGGGCTGAATAGTGATACCGACCTCTGTGGAGATTTATGCTCGTGGATTAGTGGCAGCCGACCAGCATCGATGTCGGTCGTTGGTATAGCAGTTGTAGAAGATAGTGCAATAGCGAAGAACAGAAGACTGCGAAGAAAGGGTGCCATGCTAGTTTCCGCAAAGTGTGGCTACTGTAGCACGAGAAGTGCGATAAATCTGCTCTGCGCACAAAAGCTGCGCTGAGAGCGTGTAGAGTCGCTGCTGTATGCCAGTGCGTTCTGCTGATGATGGAAGGTCGCGTGCCTCAGGCCAGCCCTGCCAGGCACGATTGAAAAGCAAGTTTGGCACGTTTGTTTCTTGCTTTTGCCAGCATTGGCGTTGGTATAGCTTAGCCCCGCCTTGGCAGTGGGGGACATACCGTACCACTCGTACCTACCTACTAGTGGGTAGGCAAGTTGTACTTGGGGATACTACAACCGACATCGATAGTGCTACTAAAGCCCAAACCAGTGGTTCGAGCACGGCCTGGACACAACAAGCACTTCCTTATGATAAACAATAGTACAAGAAACATAAAGCTTTGGTGACGAACAAGCACAAAAAGAAGTTCACTCAAACGCAAACCAGTGTACGGTAAACTGTTGATTGCGAAATTATTCTGACAATTGCCGGTGGTGAGTTGGCGGAGCATCTTGTTCCTAGAGGCATGATGCAGTGTCTAGAAATATCCTAATCCTGACCAGCAAATTGTGCTGCTGCAGGGACAATATCGAAATATGTCAGTCGAATTTGCCTCCATCTTCCAGGCTCGAATACCGCTCCCGGTTCAATGTGTAGTTTTTGTCGTGAAGGTCGTCAAGCTTGATGGTTGATCGAAGCATTTACACCTTGTACTCCTCAAGACCATCCTTCCAGAAAGTGGCATACGGTGTGACTCCATCCTCACGGTAGTTGACCAACACGTACATAGAGCCCTCCTCCATGGACTCGCCCTTGTACAAGTCGTAGTCGTCGAACTTGCCAAGAATCTTCTTTGCAGCAGATTGAGCGTTCTTCTTGAATGCATCGACGTCCTCTTGCGATTTGCCAGTCGCTTGGAGCTTCTCCACAACCTTCTTCATGTAGGCTGCATGATGTTAGCAAGCTCTTCCAAACCGAACATGACCGCATACTCTTGAGTTCGCTAGTGTAGGCTTTCTTTGAAACACCCTCGATCTTGACAAGGCGAAACTGATCCTCGATGTCTAGAACGCGCTGGACGTCGTTCTCACCACCACCTTCCTCGTCCTCACCCTCGGCGGATGGGTTGGCACCTTCGAGAACTGTCATGGCAATCAGTCATATATTCTTGTGCATGACACATTCTTGGTCCACTAACCGAAGTTCTCAGCACCCTTTGAGATCATGCGGCAGTCAGTCTCCCAGAGGCCATCGCCGACATCAACGAGCTTGAAGGTGTCGGAGATGATCTCGTCCTTGTTGTCGGTGGTGATATCCTGTGCAGTAGCATGTTAGAGGACACTTCCTACGAGGGCAACGGGGCAGAAGGAGGGGCTGTCGGTAACAACAAGCCTTTGGCATGACATACGCGGTAGATGAGCATCTTGACGGTTATTTGAGGAAAAGAATGTGCTGTTCTGATGTGATTTTAGGTACGTGAGAGAGGTACAAGTCGCGAGTGAAGAAAGTGGTGTCTTTGTCGCAGGGTTGACATGCAAAAAATTAGCTGCGGCTGGCCACGATGGCCCGGTGGGGTGCAGCATGGCGGCACCACGTTCCAGCCTCAGCTAAAAATCTCAGGGTCCTCACGGATCTTTGCAGTCACGTGAGGATGCGCGTAATTCTAACTTTGCTGTCAGGAGATGCTAAGGACGCCCTGGGATGTCTAGCCGGAGGTTCAAGTTGTGGCAATATTCACGCATCACTGCCATCATACTGACGCTTCTTCCCTCCTTGTGTGCGCGATAATACAAATTACAAGTACGACATACATCTCGTCGTCTCTTCTACCTACTCTACGTACCTGGCCTCGCCGTCGTTCCATTCCTTACTCACTTCCGACACATCCGCCAGCCTTTGCAGTCTAATATACATCCTAGACCAAAACCACCAGCCTAATCTAACAACCTCCTTGCCATAATCTGATAGAGCGCTACCAGTCATGGCCGCCGTCATGGCCAATGCGACATCCCACGGTCTTCCTCCTCTCCCTCAGTATACGCTTGTTCCTCGACCTTCGATCATTTCCGGTGTACCCGACTACTTCCTACAATTAATAGCCCCTGTGATCGCATACTGGGTTGTTTCCACCCTTTTCCACATACTCGACAGTTACGATCTGTTTGCTCAGTACCGTCTGCACACTCCGGCGGAAGTACTCAAAAGAAACCATGTCACAAAATTCGAGGTGATTCGAGATGTTGTGCTTCAACAAGTCATTCAAACAATCTTTGGTCTGGTGATGGCCGCCTGGGATCCGGTCGAGATGACTGGCAAGGACGATTACAACATTGCCGTCTGGTCCCGAAGGCTTCGAATTTGCCAGACCTACTTGCCGCAAACGTTGGCTTGGGTTGGTATGGACGCGATGAAGCTTTCAAAGCAGCTTCAAACGTCTTACCCTACAATCTCCAATATCTTGTCTGGCGCTCACTATCCATTTTCTGGCTTTGCTTCGTGGGAAGCGCTTGCAGCAAAGGTCATCTACCACGGCCTCATTCCTTTCTTTCAATTCAGCATCGCCATCTTCATGGTCGACACATGGCAATACTTTATCCACCGAGGTATGCATATGAACAAATTTCTCTATACCACGCTTCACTCGCGTCATCACAGACTCTACGTTCCATACGCGTTCGGAGCGCTCTTCAATCACCCACTCGAAGGCTTGCTCCTCGACACACTTGGATGTGGCCTTGCGTACCTTGCTACTGGTATGAGCATCCGCCAAGGTATGTGGTTCTTCACCTGCTCGACCATCAAGACAGTCGACGATCACTGCGGCTACGCCTTCCCGTGGGACCCGCTCCAACACATCACATCGAATAACGCGGCATATCATGATGTACACCACCAAAGCTGGGGCGTTAAAACAAACTTCTCCCAACCATTTTTCACCTCTTGGGACCACTGGCTCGGCACAGTTTGGCAAGGCGGAGACGTCTCAGCTCGCTACCAACGCGACCGTATGGCTGCGCAAAAGAAAGTCGATGCAGACAAGACCTCCATAGATTCTTCTGTGATCAACTGCCCTGCCGTCGATCCCGAAAAGGCCAAGCGTCAAGCGGCCGCAGGCAAAGCTCAAGTTTTAAACGACAAAGAAGGAGGTGGTAGGAGAGTTCTAGAGGAAGAAAAATGCGAGGAGCAGGATGCAAAGGAGACACTCCGCAGGTCGGCAAGGAGGAAGACAAGTAGCTGGTCAGACTGTGTGGCAGGGAGCCTGCATGGCAGAGGTACGCCACTACTGCATGATGCTGTTGGCTCTCGTTAAAGATGGTGTTCGAAGACGGGATCTTTGCGTTCCTCCGTTGTTATCATTAATACATAATATGTTGAGCTTCAATGTACAATTAGAATTTCGTCTGCGGGCATATCAGACAGTTTTGGAGGGTAGATTATGGTGGTTAGGAATAGGCTGGCGTTCATCGTTGAGTCGTTGATCACTATCTCAATTCAGACGTTGAGCCATCAGCGTGTCGGTTCAGCCATCCCGCTCCCAGATGTCCTTGAGATCATTGGCGACCTTCCTCGTCGGCCAGGCGTGCTCGCTCTCCATATCGGCCAAGATTTTAAGCATCGATCTCTGCTCCGTGCGGTCCCTGAACGTTTCGCCACACATTGCGATGGCCATGGAGGCCTGGATGAGAGCGGGTTGGCTCGACGGATTGGACGTTGCCATGCCGCACAGCCGCAGCACGATGTCGCGTACCTCGGCGTTGACGCGCCGTTGAGCCGCGCTGGATCCGGGGCCCATGCGTGGGATGTTCGGGTCGTAGACAGCCAGGAGGATCCGCGCGAGATCCAGGAATTGCATGCCCGTGACGTGGACGTCGGCCAGGAACCAGATGTGTGGGAAGGACTCGCCCCTGGCGCGGTTCGGCTCTTGGTAGTGGATCGGGCTGAAGGAGATGGGCTTGCTCATCTCCCATTGCCGCTCGTACTCTTTCAGCTCGTTGTACCGCTCCATTTGGCCGTGGCCCCCGGCCGGCTCGGCTCCGAAGCAGAATTGGAGGACCCGCGCGCAGTAGTACAGGTGGCGGTCGGACCAGATGAAGTCTTCGACTTCGGAGAGGTCGTCGAGGATGGACCAGGAGGCCAGCGGGAGACGGATCGAGCGTTGCTTCATAAAGGCCGTAGTGGTTTCCTGACGGAGCGCGATGCGGCATGATGCGTGCTGGAAGGATTTTAGGTAGGTGAGGGCGGATTGGGTAAGGTCGCCTCCGGATGAGGGTGGGCCAAAGTTACCGGGAGAGGGTTGCGATAATTGAGGGGTCGCGGGTCGGCCAACGTGGGCGTTGACAAACAGTTGGAAAGTTCGGAGGAAGGTCTCGGAGTCTTCGCCTGTAAGAGGAGTGTCGAGCTCTTCGTAGTACCGAAGAATAACTGCAGCAGCTAACAGGTTCTCGTCGCGAACGTGCTCAGGGTCGGAGGAAAGTTCAATCAGGTACGCAATGCAAGCATTGTGGTAGCGGATGGCGGTCTCGGTAGTCAATTTGGGTAGATCTACGCCTTGGTAGCGTATGATTCCCTCTGAGGTTTTGTAAGTCACAAGTGATGTTATATGTCGCGCCGCTGCGGTGAAGATGGCATTGAGTAATGGCGG
>Ga0210040_10002744_pt1 | contig 24520 bp, 23 predicted proteins | sample CryGeyCG12114_NA_FD_185462 | JGI IMG/M metagenome (GOLD analysis project Ga0210040, IMG submission 185462) | Groundwater microbial communities from aquifer - Crystal Geyser CG19_WC_8/21/14_NA (SPAdes) (version 2) | ecosystem: Environmental > Aquatic > Deep subsurface > Groundwater | place: USA... | reverse complement strand
GGTCGGGGGGCAGCAGGGTCCTTTCGCTAGCGTGGCCCGGTGACCTCGCCCTCCATCGCCCGACCCGAACTGCTCGACGCCGACCCCCGCACCCCCACCGGCCGACCGGTCCGCTGGGGCGTGGTGGCCACCGGCTCGATCGCGGCGACGGTGACCGCCGACCTGGCGCTGCTGCCCGACGCCGTCCTGCAGGCGGTCAGCTCGCGGCATGCGGACCGGGCCGCCGAGTTCGCGGAGCGGTTCGGCTTCGCGAGCTCCTGCTCCGACACGGCAGAGCGACCGGGGTACGAGGCGCTGCTCGCCGACCCGGCCGTCGAGGCGGTGTACGTGGCGACCCCGCACGCCCAGCACGCGCAGGTGGTGCGCGCGGCGCTGACCGCCGGCAAGGCGGTGCTGGTGGAGAAGCCGATCACGATCAACGTCCGGGAGGCACAGGAGCTCGCCGACCTGGCCCGCGAGCGCGGCGTCTTCCTGATGGAGGCGGTCTGGACCCGGTTCCTGCCGGCCTACCAGCGGGCGCTGCAGATCGCCGCCTCGGGCGAGATCGGCACCGTGCAGTGGGTCGACGCGGAGGTGGGGTTCCCCGCACCCGCCGACCCGACCGCCCGGATCTGGGCCCGCGCGGACGGCGGCGGCGCGCTGCTGGACCTCGCCGTCTACCCGATGCTGTGGGCCTGGGGCACCCTCGGCCTGCCCGACGCGGTGACCGCGGTCGGCACGCTGAACGCCGAGGGCGTGGACGCGCAGAACGCGCTGACCCTGTCCTACGCCTCCGGCGCGCAGGCGCAGCTGACCACCTCGCTGCTGGCCCGCTCGCCGCACACCGCGCTGGTCTGCGGCACCGCCGGCTGGATCCGGGCCACCGGCCCGGACTCGGTCTACCGGCCGACCCGGCTGGAGGTGCAGGTGGGCGACGCCCCGCCGCGCACCGAGGAGTTCGGGCTGATCGGCTCCGGCTACGTGCACGAGCTGCGTGAGGTGACCCGCTGCCTGCAGCAGGGGCTGACCGAGAGCCCGGTGATGCCGCTGGAGCACTCGCTGGCCATGATGCGGCTGCTCGACGGCGTGCGCGCCCAGCTCGGCGTCGTCTACCCGAACGACTGACGGCTCGAGCCCGCCGTGCGGGACGAGGTCAGGGGCTGACGGTCAGGGTGAGCATCCTGTCGGTGGAGAAGGTGCCCGCGAACGCGTCGCCGGCCGGCTCCACCTCGACCGTCACCCGGCCGCCCGCCGGCACGTCGACGGAGACCTCCGGGCTGCCCGACCAGTCGATCCGGGCGGCCACGGTGTGCTGCCCCGGGCTGACCGGGCAGCGCAGCGTCTCCCCGCGTCCCACGACGCCGGCCGGGCGGCCGTCGACGAGCACCCGGTAGCGCCGGAAGACGGCGACGTAGTACCCGGCCGGGCGCACGACGACGATCTCTCCGGCACCGGGAGGCAGGTCGGGGCCCGGCGGAACAGTCGTGGAGGCGATCGCCGTCCGCTCCGCGTCGCGCCGGGCCCGTCGCCGCAGCGGCTGCGTCAGCAGGCGGTACGCGAGGACCGACAGCCCGGCCAGGACGAGGAACAGCCCGCCCAGGACGGCGTCGCCGTCGAGCGCCCACCACCGGATCCCCAGGCCGGCGCTGAAGACCGCGCACGCCCCGTAGACCAGCGCGGACACCCGCTGACGCCTCATGGTCTCCGCCACCCGTCCACGCCCGGCACCGTAGGCGGACGACCGACGTCAGGGCGGCCCATCGGTGCTCCCTCACCCGATCGGAGGACCGCGGAGGTCAGTTGCCGCCGGGCCGACCGCCCATCCCGCCGCCGCCCATGCCGCCGCCCATCCCGGAGCCGGCGGCTGCCTCACCCGCGGTCGCGGAACCGGCGTCCGCGCCGTCCACGGTGACCGTGTACGTCTCCCCCGAGGTGATGTCCGCGGCGGAGTAGACGACCGACTGGGCGTCCTTGGTCACGGTGAACGAGGCGACCACCGTGCCGTCGGCGGCGACGATCTCCACCGGGTCGCCGGCCGACGCCGTCGAGTCCAGGACGACGGAGACCCAGCCCTGGGCCGAGGCGGTGTCCGGGGAGACGAGCATCCCGGAGCTGCCGGCGGCCAGCAGCGTGCCACCGGAGACGTCGAAGGTGCCGTTGACGTCGAGGGCACCGTTGCCGGCGTCGGTCGGCCCGCTGACGGTGACCGTGCCGCCGGTCATCGTCGCCGAGCCGTTGGAGTCCAGTCCGTCGCCGCCGGAGTCGACGGTCAGCGTGCCGCCGCTGATCGTGAGCATCACGTCCTCGGCGGCGAAGGAGTCCCCTCCCCCGCCCGGGCCCTGTGCCTGCGAGGAGTCGTTGCCGCCGGCCACGTTGACCCCGTCGTCGTCCGCGGTCACGTCCACGTCGCCGCCGGCGATCGTCACCGCTGCGCTCTCCAGCCCCTCGTAAGACCCGGTGACGGTCAGCGTGCCGCCGGCGACGGTGAGGTCGGTGTCGGCGTGCACGCCGTCGTCGCCGCTGGCCAGGATGAGCGTGCCGTCGACGATGCTCACCGCGCCGTTGCTGTGCACCGCGTCGTCGGCGGCGTCGACGTCGACCGTCCCGCCGCCGACGACCACGCTGACGTCGCCCTTGAGCCCCTTGGCCGAGGCGTCGTCGGCCACGGTCGCCGAGCTGCCGCCACCGGCGACGACGACGACCGTGCCGCCGGAGACGATCACGTCGGTGACCGCCTGGACGCCGTCCGCACCGGCCGTGACGTCGACCGTCCCGCCGGCCAGGTACACGTAGCCGGCCGCGGCGTCCTCGGCGTTGTCGGCCTTGAGCCCGTCGCCGCCGGCGGTCACCGTGACCGTGCCGCCGCGCACGACCAGCAGGTCCTTGCCGCGGATGCCGTCGTCCACGGCGTCGACGGTGATCGTGCCGGACTGGATCACCAGGCCGTCCTTGCTGGCGATCCCGTCGTTGGCGTTGCCGGTGACGGTCAGCTCACCGGTGCCGGTGATCGTCAGGTCGGAGTCGCTGTAGAGGGCAGCGCCGGCCTCGTCCTCGGCCGAGGCGTACTCGGCGGCGTCGGCGAGGGAGTTGCTCGACCCGTCGGCGAGCACCACGACCGCGGACTCCGCCCTCAGGACGGCGATCGCGGCGGTGCTGTCGGAGGTGATGTCTGCGCCGTCCAGGACCAGGGTGACCGCGCCGTCGGTGTCCACCACCACCTGCCCGGCCAGGGTGCCGCTGAGCACGTACGTGCCGGCCGCGGTGATCGTCACGGTGCCGTCGGAGATCGTCACGCCGGCCGCGTCGGTGGACTCGGCGGAGAGGTCGACGGCGACGGCGGCGGCCTCGTCGTAGGAGGCGGCGTCCGCGTCGTCGGTCGCGGTGACGTTGGCGGCGAGGGCGTCGGCGACGCTGATGCCGACGCTGGCGCTCACCGCGCCGGACACCTCGGTCGAGCTCTCCGCGGCGGCGGTGTCGGTGGTGGTGCCGCCGGACGCCGTGCAGCCGGCGAGCACGGCGGCGAGGGCGACGGCGGAGAGGGTGCTGCGGATCCTGGTCAGCTTCATGATGCGGTGCGCTCCTGGGGAGTCTCGGGGATGTCGAGGGCGAAGTGCCGGCTCAGCACCGGGTGCCACTTGTTCGCCGGCAGCGACCCGCGCAGGGCCGCCAGGCCGGTGCCGTACTTGGAGACCCGGGTCGGGCGGTGGCCGTGCTGCCACAGCCAGCGGTCGGCCGCCGAGGGCGTCGAGCCGGCCTTGGTCTCCACGATCGCCAGGCCGGGCAGCTGCAGCCGTGGGCCCCCGGGGACCGTCCAGCTGAGGCCGGTGTCGACGGTGACCCGGCTGTCGGGTGCGCCGTCCTCGGCGGGCAGGTGCAGCGTCGTGCGCTGGTAGCCGGTGGCTAGCACCGGCGTGAGCTCGCGGGCGAGCGCCGGGACACCGGCCCGGCCGAGCACCTCGTCGACGAACTCCCGCCGGACGGCGTCCAGGGCGAGGGTGCGGCCGTCGTCGTCCGGCGTCCGTTCCTTGACGGTGCTGCCGCGGCCGCCGCGGGTCTTGACCTCCAGGTAGGACTGCCCGGTGTCGGTGTAGGTGCGCCGGCGCACCTTGAACCGCCGCCGCCGGCCCCGCGCCGCCAGGTGGTAGCTGGTCAGCTCGGGGGTGTCGAAGTAGAGCGAGGAGTAGCCGAAGTCGCGCCGTCCGCCGATCTGCAGCACCCGGGCGGAGCCGGCCAGCCCGGCCACCACCTGCTCGGCGGCGGCCAGCGGCAGCAGGTACTTGCGGTCGATGCGGGTCTGCAGCGCGGCCCGCTCGACCAGCTCCGCCAGGCCGATCGGCGCGAGCGCGGCGGCCGCAGCGAGCCCGGTCATCGGAGGACCGAGCCGAAGCGCGGCGCGCCGTCGATCGCCTCGGCGGAGTGCACCGGCGGGGCGGTGGGGCGGTCGACCGCCTGGTAGCGGACGTCGACGAGGGTGGTGTCGTTGACCAGGTCCACCCGCTGCACGGTCACCCGGTGCACCTGCGCGCCGAGGACGCCCTCCAGGTGGGCGGCCAGCGCGACCTCGTCGGTGAACGCCCGGTCCAGCAGCATCGCGTGCTGGCGGTAGCGGCGCAGCAGCCGCGGGTGACCGGCGACGTAGAGGACGACGACGATCAGCGCCATCAGGGCCAGCGGCAGCGGGGTCGCCGAGCCCAGGCCGCCGAGCAGGCCCAGGGCGAGTGCGGAGAAGTAGTAGGCGACCTCGTGCTGGTCCAGCTCGCTGGAGCGCAGCCGGATGATGGACAGCACGCCGAACAACCCGAGCCCGAGCCCCGCGCCGACGGTGCTGTTGGCCAGCGCCGCGGAGACCGAGAGCACCCCGACGTTGACCGCCAGGTAGGCGACCACGAGGTCGCGACGGCGGTGGCGGGGGAAGTAGACGCCGAACGTCAGAACGGCGATCGCGACCAGGTCGGCGACGTAGAGCAGGAACGGGGGCATCGGCTTCTTCCGGATGGCGATGGGATGGACCTGCGGCGACCGCCCGATGTCCGGACGGTGCCGCGGAGACCGAGACTCCCGGCCCGCTCTGTCCCGATCCTGGTCACTCGCTGTGGCGTCCCTGTGCGGCTCGTCGTGCACCGCCGGGCCGGTTGTCACAGGATGGGAGACGGGAACGGTCGCAACGCCGCACCGCCCTGCCCCCACTCCGGTGCCCCGTCCCGCTGCCCCGAGGTCTGCCCGTGCCTGCCGCTGTGCCCGTCCCTGTGCCCTCGCCCCTGCTCTTCGCCCACCGTGGCGGCCGCAAGCACGCGCCGGAGAACACCCTGGCGGCCTTCCGGGGCGCGGTGGCCCGCGGCGCGACCGGCCTGGAGACCGACGCCTTCCTCACCCGCGACGGGGTGGTCGTGCTCTCTCACGACGCGGTCGTCCGCACCGGCTGGCGGGAGACCCGGCCGATCGCCGAGCTGGACCGGGCGCAACTGCCGCCGGCCGTGCCCACCCTGGACGACCTGCTGGACGTCGCCGCCGCCGGGCACGACCTGTTCATCGACGTGAAGGACCCGGCCGCGCTGCCCGGGATCGCCGCCGGGGTGTCCCGCCGCCGCCCGGACCGGGACCTGCGGCTGTGGCTGGCGCACGCCGGCTTCCGGGAGTCCGACCGCCGGCTGGTGGCCGGCTGGGCCGACACCGTCCCCGGTGCGCACCTGGTCGACAGCACCAGCGTCACCCGGATGGCCGGCGACCCGGCCGGCTACCTCGCCGCCCTGGCCGGCACACCGATCGGCTGGCTCAACCTGCCGATCAAGGAGTGGACCCCGGAGCTGGTCGGGCTGACCCGGGACCACGGCCTGCAGACCATGGCGTTCCGGGTGCACCGCCCCGGCCGGGCGCGACGGGCGCTGCGGCTGGGCCTGGACGCCGTGCACGGCGACGACGTCGACGCCCTCGTGTCGGCGGTCTCGACCGCTGCGGCCGGCCGGTCGCGGCGCCCGGCCCAGGGCCGGGCGGCCTGGCGCCGGACCGGGGGCGGGCGGCCTGGCGCCGGACCTGGGGCGGGCGGCCTGGCGCCGGCCCTGGGGCGGGCGGCCTGGCGCCGGCCCTGGGGCGGGCGGCCTGGCGCCGGCCCTGGGGCTGCAGGGCCGAGGCCCCTGGCTCCGCTCTACGGTGTGCCGGTGATCACCGTCTGCGGCGAGCTCGTGATCGACCTGATCCCCGTCGGGCGGCCCGCCGGTGCGGCGCCGCCGCAGTACACCGCGTTCCCCGGCGGCAACGCGCTGAACGTGGCCGTCGCCGCCGCGCGGCTGGGCGCCCCCACCGCGCTGATGTCCCGGGTCGGGCCCGGCCCGTTCAGCCGGCTGCTGCGCGACCACGCGGCCCGCAACGGCGTGGGCACCGACGCGATGCGCGCCGCGCCCGAGCCGGTCAGCCTCGCGGTGGTCGAGCTCGCCGCGGACGGCTCGGCGAGCTACTCCTTCCACACCGTCGGCGCGGCGGACTGGCAGTGGACGCCCCAGGAGCTGGCCGGTGCGTGGCCGGCCGACACCGGGATCGTGCACGTCGGCTCGATCTCCAGCTGGACGCCGCCGGGGTCCGACGCGATCGCCGACCTGGTCCGCCGGGTGCGCGCCGAGGGCCGGGCGCTGGTCAGCTTCGACCCCAACGTCCGGCCCTCGCTGATGACCGACGAGGACGCCGTCCGGGCCCGGATCGAGGACCTGCGGCGGACCGCGGACGTGGTCAAGGTCAGCGCCGAGGACCTGGCGTGGCTGGAGCCGGGCGCCGACCTGGACGAGGCCGCCGTCCGGTGGGCCGCGGAGGGTCCGGCGCTGGTGGTCGTCACCGACGGCGGGGACACCCTGCGCGCCGCGCGGCCGGACGGCGCCCTGCTGCACCGCACGCCGCCGACGGTCGACGTCGTGGACACCGTCGGTGCCGGCGACAGCCTGGCGGCGGGGCTGTTCGCGGGGCTGGTGCGCACCGACGTGCTCACCCGCGACCAGCTGCTCGCGCTGCCCGAGGCCGAGCTCTCCGCCCTGCTGGACGACGCCGCGCTGGTGGCCGCGCTGGCCTGCACCAGGGCCGGCGCCGACCCGCCGACGCTCGCCGAGCTGGAGGCCGCGCGAGGCTGAGACCGGCGTCCCAGCTCCCGGGACGCCACCTGGGAGACTGGGCCGGTGAGTGCCGAGATGATGCTGCCGCTGGTCCTCGGTGGGGTGGCGGTGATCGTCGCGGTCCGCTGGATCGCCGACTCCACCGGCCTGCCCGCGGCCGCGCTGCTCACCCTGGCCGGCATCGGCTACGCGTTCCTGCCCGGGCCGAACGTCGAGCTCGACCCGCACCTGGTGCTCACCCTGGTGCTGCCGCCGCTGCTGTACAGCGCCGCGCTGGACTCCTCGCTGACCGCGATCCGGCGGAACCTGCGCACGGTGGTGAGCCTGTCGGTGCTGCTGGTCCTGGTGACCGCGGTGGTCGTCGGCGTGGGCTTCGAGCTGCTGGTCCCCGGCGCGACGCTGGCGGCGGGGATCGCGCTGGGCGCGGCGGTCGCCCCGCCGGACCCGGTCGCCGCGCTGTCGGTGGGTCGCAAGGTCGGGCTGCCGCCCCGGCTGATCACGCTGATCCAGGGCGAGGGGCTGCTCAACGACGCCACCGCCCTGACCCTGCTGACGGTGGCGGTCACGGCCGCGCAGGGCGACGGCTTCTCCACCCCCGCCGCCGTCGGTGACTTCGTGCTCGCCGCCGCCGGTGGCGTGGCGGTCGGGCTGGCCGTCGCCTACGGCATCCGGCCGCTGCGCCGGCTGCGCCGCGACCCGCTGTCGTCCAACGCCATCTCGCTGGCCACGCCGTTCGTCGCCTACCTGCTCGGCGAGGCGGTGCACGTCTCCGGTGTGCTCGCCGTCGTCGTCGCCGGGCTGGTCATCGGGCACAACGCGCCCTACTGGACCTCGGGCGCCAGCCGGCTGCAGACCGACGCCGTCTGGCGGCTGGTCGACTTCCTGCTCGAGGGGGTCGTCTTCCTGCTGATCGGCCAGCAGCTGCCCACGGTGCTGCGCGGGCTGGGCGACTACGAGGCCTCGACGATCGTCCTCGCCGCGGCGGTCACCGTCGGCAGCGTGCTGCTCGTCCGGCCGCTGTGGCTGCTGCTCACCGAGTCGCTGCCCCGCTCGATGCACAGCCGGCTGGGCGGTCAGGAGATGGACGACGCGGACGACGGCCCGCCGACCGGCCCGTTCAGCGGACGGCTCAGCGGCCGGGAGATCGTGGTGCTGTCCTGGGCCGGCACCCGCGGGGTGATCAGCCTGGCGGCCATCTTCACCCTGCCGCTGGTCACCGAGAGCGGGGCGCCGTTCCCCGCCCGCGACCTGCTGCTGTTCTGCGCGTTCCTCGCGGTGCTGGTGACGCTGGTCGGGCAGGGCCTGACGTTCGCGCCACTGGTCCGGGCACTGGGTTGCCGGGCCGACCAGGCCGACGAGGCGCGGCTGCGCAACCAGGCGCGGATCGCCGCGGTGGAGGCCGGCCTCGCCCGGCTGCAGACGATGCAGGAGGAGGAGCACGACGACGTCGACGACAAGGCGATCACCCTGCTCCGGGGCCAGCTGAGCACCCGGCTGGACCGCTACCGCCGTCGCCTGGACCTGCTCAGCAGCGCCGAGGGCGGCGACATCCCGCTGTCACCGGGCTACGAGGCGGCGCTGCGGCTGCGCCGGGCGGTCATCGCCGCGCAGCGGGAGGAGCTGCTGCGCTGGCGGGACGGCGCGCGGCTGCCGGACGAGGGGCTGCGGATCCTGGAGCGCGAGCTCGACCACGAGGAGGGCCTGCTGCCGCCGCGCAGCTAGCCGACCGGCAGCCCACTCAGTCCGGCGACCAGCCCGAGGACGGCGCACACCCCCAGGGTGCGCAGCACCGACCAGCGCAACCGGAACAGCAGGACGGCCGCCACACCGGCGATCGCCACCGCGACCCAGCGCGGCGACCCCGGGTCGGGCAGCTCGAGCGCCAGCACCGACCAGTCGACCGCGACCGTGCCCGAGAACAGCGTGTGCACCGCGAAGAACAGCCCCAGGTGGGCGATCACCCCGACGACCGCGGCGGTGATCCCGGTCAGCGCCGCCGACAGCGACCGGTTCCCGCGCAGCCGCTCCATGTACGGCGCACCGAGCAGCACGAACAGGAAGCTGGGCACGAAGGTCACCCAGACCACCAGGAAGGACCCGAGCACCGCCGCCACCCAGGGGTCCAGGCCGCCCGGGTCGCGGTAGGCGCCCAGGAAGGCGACGAACTGGACGACCATGATCAGCGGCCCGGGCGTCGTCTCGGCCAGTGCCAGCCCGCGGACCATCTCCCCCGGCGCCAGCCAGCCGTACACCTGCACCGCCTGCTGGGCGACGTAGGCCAGCACCGCGTAGGCACCGCCGAAGGTGACCACCGCGGTGCCGGAGAAGAACAGCCCCTGCTGGGTGAGGACGCTGTCCCGCCCGGTCAGCAGGGCCACCGCGGCGACCGGGGCGCTCCACAGCACCAGCCCGACCAGCAGCACCCGCAGCGTGCGCCGGGTGGAGGGCCGGTCGGTGTGCAGCACGGCGTCGGAGATCAGCGGCGGCGGACCGTCGTCGGCCGCCTCCTGCGGCGGCGCGGCCGGCCGCCGGCGTCCCAGCAGCCAGCCGGCCAGGCCGGCGGCGCCGACGACGGCCGGGAACGGGACGGCGAACAGCGCCAGCGCGAGGAAGGCGCCGACGGCGATCGCGACCAGCGCCGGGCGGGTCAGCGCGCGCCGGGACACCCGGACGACGGCCTGCACCACGATCGCCACCACCGCCGGGCCGAGGCCGGCGAACACGGCGGTCACCGCGGTGGTCTCCCCATAGGCGACGTACACCCCGGACAGGGCGAGCAACGCCACCACGCCCGGCAGCACGAACAGCCCGCCGGCGATCAGCCCGCCCCGGACGCCGCCCAGCAGCCACCCGACGTAGGTCGCCAGCTGCTGCGCCTCCGGGCCGGGCAGCAGCATGCAGTAGTTCATCGCGTGCAGGAACCGCTGCTGCCCGATCCAGCGCCGCTCGTCGACCAGCGTCCGCTGCATGACCGCGATCTGCCCGGCCGGCCCGCCGAAGGTCTGCAGCGAGATCAGGGCCCAGGCCCGGACGGCGGTGCGGAGGGGGACGACGGGGCGGCGCGGCGTGCTGGAGCGCATGTCGTCCTCGGGTCGAGGGCCGGCGGGGTGGTGCCGCGGCACGGTAGCGCCATGGGGTGAACAGCCGGTGCGCGCCGACACCGGGTCGACGTCGAGGGCAGGTGCTGGACGGCGGCGTCCCGGTGCGGTTCGCTCCGCGCGGACCTCCGCAGCCGCCGGGGCCGGACCGGCAGGAGCCCGACATGCGCAGCGACGTCCGATGAGCGAGGTCGCGGCTCCGCCGACCACCACCGCGGCGCCCGAGCCGGCTGCCCCGGCCGGTCACCGGCGCCTCCCGGCCGCTGCGCTCGCCGTGCTCGCCGCGCTCGCCTGGTGGCCGCTGGGCTCGGCCCCGTGGGTGCTCGACGGCCTCCGGCCCGGCACGACGGGCACCCTCGAGGCGCTCGGGCTCCGGCCCGACGTCCAGCTCGCCGTCCCGCTGCTGAGCACGCTGCTCGCCGACCTGGCCGTCTACGGCCTGCTCGGCGGCGTCGCCGCCGGGCTGCTCGGCCTGGTCGGCCGCGGACCGCGCTGGGAGGTGGCACTGGCCACCCTGGCCGGGGTGCTGGTCGCGCTCGCCGCGGCGCTGACCCAGTCCGTGCGGGCGGTCCGCGCCCAGCCCGACGCCTTCGCCGCCGACGGCCGGGTGGTCGCCGGTCTCGCCGTCGTCCTGATCGGGGCCGCGCTCGCCGGCTGGGCCCTGGGCAGCTGCGCGCTGTTCGGCCGCCCCGGCCTCGGGCTGGCCCTCGCCGTCCTGGCGGGCGCGCTCCCGGGCTGGCTGGCCGGTGTCGTGGCCGCACTGCGGCCCGACGGCAGCCCCGGGTCGCTGAGCGACCTGACCAGCTGGGCGTCCGCCGCGCTGCTGGCGGCAGCGCTGGTCTGCGTGGGGCTGCGACCGCCGGTCCGCGGGGTCTGGTGGCCGGTCGCGGTGCTGCTGGCCTGGCTGGTCCAGCCGGTCGTCACCGCCGCGGTCTACCTGTCGGCGCTGCTGCGGCCCGGTTCCGGGCTGCCGGGCAGCCTGCCGGAGTCGCTCCGGGCGGCGCGGCAGGTGTTCGGCCAGGCCGGCGCGCTGGACGCCCGGCCGCTGGCGCCGTGGCTGGTGGCCATCGCCGTCGCCCTGGCCGTCGCGGGCTGGCTCGCGCTGTCCGGTCGGCGGAGCGCACCTACGCTGACCGGGTGATCCTCATCGTGGTCAAGTGGCCGGTCCGCCCCGAGTTCGACGACCAGTGGCCCGAGCTGGTCCGGGAGTTCACCGAGGCCGTCCGCGCCGAGGCGGGCAACGTCTTCTTCGAGTGGTCCCGCAGCGTCGAGGAGCCGTCCACCTGGGTGCTCGTCGAGGGCTTCACCGACGCCGAGGCGGGCGCGGTGCACACCGCCTCCGCGCACTTCCAGAAGGCGATCGGCGAGATGCCGGACTGGGTCTCCGCGACGCCGTCGATCATGTACGTCGACTCCCCCGACCTGTCCGGCTGGGGCCCGATGGGCGAGGTGCAACCCCGGAGCTGACCGCCGGCCGCGCCGTGTGCGATCTTGCGGGGCATGGTGAACGTCCTCTCCATCCAGTCGCACGTGGCCTACGGGCACGCGGGCAACGCCTCGGCCGTCTTCCCGCTGCAGCGGCTGGGCGTGGAGGTCTGGCCGGTGCACACCGTCCAGTTCTCCAACCACACCGGCTACGGCGCCTGGACCGGCCGGGTCTTCGACGGGCAGGCCGTCGAGGAGGTCGTGCAGGGCATCGAGGACCGCGGCGTGCTGGGCCGCTGTGACGCCGTGCTGTCCGGCTACCTCGGCTCGGCCGACATCGGGCACGCGGTGCTCGGCTCGGTGACCAAGGTGCGGGCGGCCAACCCGGCGGCGGTCTGGGCCTGCGACCCGGTCATCGGCGACGTCGGCCGGGGGGTGTTCGTCCGCCCGGGCATCCCCGAGTTCCTCCGCGAGGTCGCCGTCCCGGCCGCGGACATCGTCACCCCCAACCACTTCGAGCTCGAACTGCTCGCGCAGACCGGCACCGGGTCACTCGCCTCGGTCAAGGACGCCGTCGCCGCCGTCCAGGCGCTCGGGCCGACGGTGGTGCTCACCACGTCGCTGGTCGCCGAGGACACCCCGGACGACGCCGTGGACCTGCTGGCCTCGGCGGGCGGCCGGCACTTCCGGGTCCGCACGCCCCGGCTGGACGTGTCGGTCAACGGCGCCGGGGACGCCATCGCCGCGCTGTTCCTGGCCCACTGGCTGGACACCCGGTCGGCCGGCGAGGCACTGGGCCGCGCGGCCGCCTCGGTGTTCGGCCTGCTGAGGATGACCGCGGAGGCAGGGTCCCGGGAGATCCTGCTGGTCGCCGCCCAGGACGAGTACGTCTCGCCCACCCGCACCTTCGACGTCACCGAGGTCTGAGCCGGTGACCCCGACGCCGGTGCTGCTGACCGCCACCTGGGCGCAGAGCACCGACCTGGACCCGGCCGCGCCGCTGGAGCGGTTCCGGGCGTTCGTCGACGGGGTCCGGTCCGAGCTCCCCGGGCCGGCGGGGGCCTTCCGGGCGCGGGTGACCGCACTGGCCGGGGCGGCCGGCGCCACGGTGCGGGCGATGGAGACCGGGATCGGGTTCTGGCCCGGCGGTGCGGAGCCGACCGCCCGCCTGGCGCTGACCGGAGAGCCGGACTCCGCGCGGGAGCTCGCCCGCGCCGTCGCCGCCGAGTTCGACCAGGACGCCGTCCAGCTGGTCTGGCCGGCGCCGCTGCCGGGCACCCCCGACCCCGGGCTGCCCTGGGCGGACGTGCAGGTCCGGTACGCCACCGGTGACCTGCCCGCGGACGAGGTCCTCCGCCGGCTCGTCGCCGCCGCCGACGTGCCGGGGGGCGCGCTGGTCGGCCGTGACCTCGTGGTCGACCTGCCCGCGGACGCGGCGGCCGACGCGCACCGCGAGCTCTCCGGCTGGCTGGCGCTGGTCGGCTGGACCCGCTGCTCCACCGAGCGGTGCGGCGCCGCCGACCGGTAGGAAGGACGGCGTGACCGACTCCTTCCCGTCCCTGGCCGAGCTCGCCGCCGAGGAGGAGGAGCTGCAGCTGCTCCGGTTCGGCAACGACGACGCCTGGACGCTGGGCTCCGCGCTGGTCGCCCGGGCGCAGGCCGAGCAGCTGCCGGTCGCGGTGGAGATCTCCCGGCACTCCCACCAGCTGTTCCACGCCGCGCTGGCCGGGGCCACCCCGGACAACGACGCCTGGATCGCGCGCAAGGCCGCCACGGTGCACCGGTTCGGGCACAGTTCGCTGTACGTCGGCCAGCGGTCCCGGGAGTCTGGCACCACCTTCGAGGAGGAGTTCGGGCTGGACCGGGAGCGCTACGTCGCCCACGGCGGTGGCTTCCCGATGCTCGTCCGGGACGTCGGCCCGGTCGGCGTCGTGGTGGTCTCCGGGCTGCCGCAGGTCGAGGACCACCGGATGGTCGTCACCGCGCTGCGCGAGCTGCTGGCCGAGCAGCAGCGCTGACCGTCAGGAGTCCGGGCGGACGCGCTGCCGTCGACCATCACCACGCCCTCACCGAACCGGTCGGCTCCAGGAGCCGGACGCCACGCCGCCGCGGGGGCCCCAGGAGATCGGGCGTAACGTCGGGAGCACGGTCCCCGCGCCCGTCCCGACGTCCCGTCGCGGACGACGTCCTCCACCACCGCCGCACCGTCGGCGGAGTCAGGCCGCTGCCATGACCGCCCCTGTGTACTCCCCCGAGACCCCCGCATCCGGTGTCGAGCCCGTTCGCACCGCCGGAGCCGCCGACGGCACGCCGGCCTGCCCGGCCTGCCCGCACCCGCTGGACGCCCACGACCCGATCGGTGTCCGGTTCTGCCGGGCCACCGCAGCGGCCGACGCCGAGGGCCGAGGCTGCGTCTGCCGCGTCGGCTGACGCCGACCCGCGGCGCCGGGCGGGCATCCTGCGGCAGCTGCGCCGGGGCCCGGCCGGGCTTCTTCGGGCGGAACGGCGGGGGCCGTGGCCCCGGCGGTCACCGGGGCCACGCTCCCCGTCGCGCTCAGCCGGTGACCGGCGTGAAGGTGTCCTCGCCGATCCGGACGACCTCGCCGCGGCCGGCCATGCCCACGAACCCGGCGACGCTCCAGGCGGAGGCGTACAGGTCGCCGTCCTCGACGAGCAGCCCCGTCGGCATCGTCACCTGGGAGGTGCTGCGCGACCCGTCGCAGTCGATCCGCGTCACCTCACCGACCGTGCTCGGGTCGAAGCCCTCGCCCGGTTCGCCCTCCGGCGCCCCCTCCAGGACGTTGGATACGTAGACCGTGCCCCGGCGGTCCACCGCGATGCCGGTCGGGGCGGTGAGATCGGTGATGGTGCGCACGAGGTGGCCTCGCGGGGTCAGCACGTACACCCGCCCGGCACCCGGCGCCTCGGAACCCAGCGTGCTGACGTAGACCAGCCCGTCCGGACCCTCGACGACCCCGGTGGGCACCGAGTCGCAGCCGGCCGGGCCGTTGTTCTCCCGCCCCTCGCAGGCCGGCACGTCGTCGATCACCGGCGGCACGAAGAACGTGCTGACCTCACCGGTGCGCCGGTCGACGGACAGCACGGCGTTGGCGCCGGCGTCGGCCACCAGCACCCGCTTGTGCTGGGCGAGGACCGCGAACGGGTTGGACAGCGCGTCCACCGGCTGACCGTCGACCAGCTGCGTCTGGCCGTCGGGGTTGTGCGCCATCTCGTAGGCCAGCAGGTCGACGGTGTGCAGCACCTCCCCGCCGGGCTCGGCGACGAGCAGGGCGGAGGTGGCCGCCCCCGGTGGGACCGGCGGTGCGCCCGGTTCGGGCGGCCCGGCCTCCCCCACGGCGACGAACAGCAGACCGTCGTCGGCGTCGACGCCCTGCGGTGAGTACAGCCCGTCGAGCAGCACCTCTACCTCGCCGTCGTCCAGGTCGACCGAGGACACCTCCCCGCTGTCGGACTCCGCGACGACCACCCGGTCCCGCCAGTAGTCGCTGACCTGCCGGGGGCCGTCCAGCCCACCGGCCACCACCGTGACGGTGTCGTCCTCCTCCCCGTGTCCCCCGTGTCCGCCGCCTGCACTGGCAGACGTCGCCGGTACCACCACCAGCGCGGCGCCGGCGACCGCGACCGCGGTCCTCGTGAAGCGCATCATCGAGCTCTCCCTGAGCGTTCTCTGTGTGGGTCCCCGTGGACGACGGGGACGTTCCTCGCCTTCCCGGCGGACGCTCAACGACGAACTGGACGACCGGCGCGTGGCGTGGCAGCGGGTAGCCACGCAGGTGGTGGCAGTACGCCGTCGCTGCGCCGCGGACGACCGGGTCCGTGCTCGACCGGCGGGCGACGGCGAGCCGACCTAGCGTGTCCCGGTGCAGCTCTTCCGGACCAAGTCGCTCGAGGCCATCCAGTCCGACGTCGGCGGGGAGGACGACGGCCCCGGCGGCGGCGGTGCCGTCGGCCACCTCCGCAAGCGGCTGTCCGCCCGGCACCTGATCGGCTTCGGCATCGGCGTGGTCATCGGCACCGGCATCTTCACCCTCACCGGCATCCAGGCCCGGGAGACCGCCGGACCGGCCGTGGTGATCTCCTTCGCCATCGCCGGCCTGGTCGCCCTGCTGGCGGCGCTCTGCTACGCCGAGCTGGCCTCCAGCGTGCCGACCGCGGGCAGCGCCTATTCCTACGCCTACGCCACCACCGGCGAGCTGCTGGCCTGGATCATCGGCTGGGACCTGTTCCTGGAGTTCGCCTTCGGTGCCGCGGTGGTCGCCCGCGGCTGGTCGGCCTACATCGGCAACCTGCTCGACCTGCCGCCCTCGCTGTTCGGGGAGGAGGCGACGGTGAACGTCGGCGCGGCGTTCATCGTCGTCGTGCTCACCCTGGTCGCGGTGCTGGGGATCAAGGAGTCCGCCCGGGTGACCAACGTGCTGGTCATCGTGAAGGTGGCGGTGTGCGTGTTCGTCGTCGTCACCGGCATCTGGTTCGTCAAGGGCGCCAACCTCACCCCGTTCATCCCGGCGGGGCGGTCGGGCGAGGACACCAGCGGGCTGGCCCAGCCGCTCATCTCACTGATCGCCGGGCTGGAGCCGGCCACGTTCGGCATCGGCGGGGTGCTCACCGCTGCCGCCGTCGTCTTCTTCGCCTACACCGGCTTCGAGGCGGTCGCGAACCTCTCCGAGGAGACCCGCAAGCCCTCCCGGGACGTCCCGCTCGGGCTGCTCGGCACGCTCGGCGTGGCCACCGCGCTCTACATCGGCGTCGCGTTCGTCGTGGTCGGGATGGTGAAGTACACCGACATCGACGCCGGCGCCCCGATCGCCGACGCCTTCGACCAGGTCGACCTGGGCTGGGCGTCGTCGCTGATCTCCATCGCCGCGGTCGCCGGGCTGACCTCGGTCATCCTGGTCGACCTGCTGACGGTGAGCCGGATCGGCTTCGCCATGGGCCGCGACGGCCTGCTCCCGCCGGCGATCGCCAAGGTCAGCCCGCGCACCGGCACCCCCGTCCGGATGACCCTGGCCTACGCCGTCCTCGTGCTGCTCACCGCCACCTTCGTGCCGCTGGAGAGCCTGGCCAACCTGGTCAGCATCGGCACGCTCTTCGCCTTCGTGCTGGTCTCGGCCGCCGTCCCGGTGCTGCGGCGCACCCGCCCGGACCTGCCCCGGGCGTTCCGGGTGCCCTTCTCCCCCGTCGTGCCGATCCTGTCCGCGCTGGCCTGCCTCTACCTGATGCTGAACCTGGAGGTGGAGACCTGGCTGCGCTTCCTGGCCTGGCTGGTCATCGGCCTGGTGGTCTACGGCCTCTACGGCTACCGGCACTCCCGGCTGCGCGACGTCCCCGGGAACTCGTCCGCCCCCACGGAGACCCCCACGGCCGGGACGGCACGATGAGCACCATGTCCTACCGCGCGAGCAGCACCCGTTACGACTCGATGACCTACCGGCGGACCGGCCGCAGCGGCCTGGACCTGCCGGCGGTCAGCCTCGGCCTGTGGCACAACTTCGGGGACGACGTCCCGTTCGACCGCCAGCGCGACATCCTGCGCCGGGCGTTCGACCTGGGCATCACCCACTTCGACCTGGCCAACAACTACGGCCCGCCCTACGGCTCGGCCGAGACCAACTTCGGCCGGCACCTGGCCGACGACTTCCGCCCCCACCGCGACGAGCTGGTGATCTCCTCCAAGGCCGGCTGGGACATGTGGCCCGGCCCCTACGGGCAGGGCGGCGGGTCCCGGAAGTACGTGCTGGCCAGCCTGGACCAGTCGCTGCAGCGGATGGGGCTGGACTACGTCGACATCTTCTACAGCCACCGCCCCGACCCGACCACGCCGCTCGAGGAGACGATGGGCGCGCTGCACACCGCCGTGCAGTCGGGCAAGGCGCTCTACGCCGGCATCTCCTCCTACTCCCCGGAGATGACGGCGGAGGCGGCCCGGATCCTGCGCGAGCTCGGGACGCCGCTGCTGATCCACCAGCCCTCCTACTCGATGCTCAACCGCTGGATCGAGACCGAGGGCCTGCTGGACACCCTCGCCGAGGCGGGCGCCGGCTGCATCGCCTTCTCCCCGCTGGCCCAGGGCATGCTCACCGACCGGTACCTGGACGGCGTCCCGGAGGGGTCCCGGGCCAGCCAGGGCAAGTCGCTGGACCAGGGCATGATCACCGAGCAGTACCTCACCCACGCCCGGGCGCTGCACGAGCTGGCGCAGGGCCGCGGGCAGAGCCTGGCCCAGCTGGCGCTGTCCTGGGCGCTCCGCGACGAGCGGGTGACCTCGGTGCTGATCGGCGCCAGCAGCGTGCGGCAGCTGGAGCAGAACGTCGCCGCGCTGGAGCACCTGGAGTTCTCCGCCGACGAGCTGGCCGCGATCGACCAGCACGCCGTGGACGCCGGCATCGACATCTGGCGCTCGGCCCGCGAGGGCACGCTCTGAGCCGACCTGCCGTGACCTGACCGGCGCCGGGGCGGGACCACCGCCCCGGCACCGGTCAGGACCCCGGCGCGCGCACCCGGCCCGGGCTCACTCCGCCGCGGCGCCGGCGGTGCTGCCCTTCTCCTGCTCGCTGCTCGGGCCGCCGATCCACACCGTCTTGGCGTTCATGAACTCCCGCATGCCCAGCTCGGTGAGCTCCCGGCCGTACCCGCTCTGCTTGATCCCGCCGAAGGGCAGGTCCGGGTAGCTGGCGGTCATCCCGTTGATGAACGCCATGCCGGACTCGATGTCGCGGACGAACTGGGCCCGCTCGCCCTCGTCCTCGCTCCACAGGTTGGAGCCCAGTCCGTACGGGTGGCTGTTGGCGATCTCGATCGCCTCGTCCAGGCTGTCCACGGTCCACAGCGCGGCGACCGGCCCGAACACCTCCTCGGCGTAGAGGTCCATCTCCGGGGTGATGCCGGTGAGCAGCGTCGGCTCGTAGAACCAGCCCGGCCGGTCGACGCGCTTGCCGCCCACCACCACCGTGGCGCCCTTGCTCCGCGCGTCCTCGACGTAGGCCTCGACGTCGGAGAGCCCGGACTCGGTGGCCAGCGGCCCCACCTGGGTGTCGGCGTCCATCGGGTCGCCCACGGTCAGCGCGCCGATCTTCTCCGCGAACAGCCGGGTGAACTCCTCGGCGACGTCCCGGTGCACGAAGAACCGCTTGGCGGCGATGCAGCTCTGGCCGTTGTTCTGGTTGCGGGCGGTGGTGGCCACCTCCGCCGCGATGTCCAGGTGCGCCGAGGGCATCACGATGAACGGGTCCGAGCCGCCCAGCTCCAGCACCGTGGGCTTCAGCGCGTCACCGGCGATGGCCGCCACCGACTGCCCGGCCGGCGCGCTGCCGGTCAGCGTCGCGGCCACCACGCGGTCGTCGCGCAGCACCCGCTCGATCGTCCCGGAGCCGATCAGCAGGGTCTGGAAGACGTCCTCGGGGAAGCCCGCGCGGCGGAACAGCTCTTCCATGTACAGCGCGGTCTGCGGCACGTTGCTGGCGTGCTTGAGCAGCCCCACGTTGCCGGCCATCAGCGCCGGGGCGGCGAACCGCATCGCCTGCCACAGCGGGAAGTTCCACGGCATGATCGCCAGCACCACGCCCAGCGGCTGGTAGGTGACGTAGGCCTGCTGGGCCTTCACCGCCGCGGCGTCCTTCTGCTCCGGCTCGAGGAACGCCGGGCCGTGGTCGGCGTAGAACCGCAGTGCCGTCGCGCACTTGCTCGCCTCGGCCTTGGCCGAGGCCAGCGTCTTGCCCATCTCGGTGGTCATCAGCTCGGCCACCGAGTCCAGGTCGCCCTCCAGGACGTCGGCCGCCGCACGCAGCCAGCGCACCCGGTCCTCGACCGGGGTCAGCCGGTAGCTCCGGTAGGCCGCGGCCGCCCGGGCGATCTTCTCCTCGAGCTGCTCGTCGGTGAGCGGCTCGTAGGTCTTCAGCGTCTCGCCGGTGGCCGGGTTGATGGTGGCGATGGCCATGGGGGTCTCCCGTTCGTCGTGGGTCCGCGGGTCGGTGCCGGACGGCGGCGCCCCGGAGGGGCGCGCGGGCGGTCCGGCGCTGCTCGCCTGCACCTGGTCCCTGCCCGTCGTCCCCCCGTCGGAAACGACGGCTCCGCCGCACCGGACACGCCAGGGCCGATCAGGCGGTCAGGCGGCCGACGTCGGCTGTTCACGCGCCGGTCCTCGCCCGGCCGCCCAGCGCGCCCACAGTCTCGGCATGTCCTTCGATGCGCCCCTGTCGCGCCGCTCGATGCTCAAGGGCGGGGTGGTCACCGCCGCCGCGCTCACCTTCGGCGGGCTCTCCGCCGAGGCCGCCCGGGCGGCGGTCGACGAGACCGCACGGTCCGGGGTCTTCGGCTTCGGTGTCGCCAGCGGCGACCCCACGGCGCGCGAGGTGCTGCTGTGGACCCGGGTCACCCCGACCCCGGACGCCACCCCGGGCAGCGGCCGTGGTCCGCGCGTCCGGGTGACCTGGGAGGTCGCCGCGGACGAGGCCTTCCAGACGGTGCTGCAGAAGGGCGTCGAGTCCACCGACGCCGCCCGGGACCACACCGTCAAGGTCGTCGTCCGCGGGCTCACCCCCTACACGCGCTACTGGTACCGGTTCTCGCTGGGCGGGGCGACGTCCCCGGTCGGGCGCACCCAGACGGCACCGGACGTGCACGGCGAGACCCACGCGCTGCGGCTGGCCTTCGTCTCCTGCAGCAACTGGACCGGCGGCTTCTTCACCGCCTACCGCGGCATCGCCGCCCGCGACGACCTGGACATGGTCCTGCACCTGGGCGACTACCTGTACGAGTACGGCAACGACGAGGACCGCTACGGTCCGGCGGCGCTGGCCGGGGTGCGGGACCACGAGCCGGCCGTGGAGATGCTCAGCCTGTCCGACTACCGGGTCCGGCACGCGCTGTACAAGACCGACCCGGACCTGCAGGCCACCCACCTGCGGCACCCGTGGATCGTCATCTTCGACGACCACGAGATCACCAACGACGCCTACGCCACCGGCGCGGAGAACCACGAGACCCAGGACGACCCGGACACCGACTACACCGCGCCCGGGCAGGCCGCGGGGATCCGTCCCGAGGGCGACTTCCTGGCCCGCCGCGCCCGCGCCTTCCAGGCCTACCTGGAGTGGATGCCGATCCGGGAGCCGGGGACCTGGCAGCGCGAGCGCCACGAGGGCACGCAGTTCTTCCGCCGGTTCACCTTCGGCGACCTGGCCGAGCTGTCGGTCATCGAGACCCGGCAGAACCGCAGCCAGCAGGTGCCGGCCACGGTCGCCGGCGCGGTGAACCCGGCGCTGGCCGACCCGGCGCGGCACCTGCCGGAGCCCGCGCAGCTGGACTGGCTGACCCGGGGCATCACCAGCAGCCGCGCGGCCTGGCACCTGGTCGGCAACCAGACGGTGCTCACCCGGGTGTACGCCGTCCCGCGGGCCGGGGTGCTGGGCGGCCAGGTCTTCAACACCGACCAGTGGGACGGCTACCAGGCCGACCAGCGGCGGCTGCTGGACGCCATGGCGACGGCCCGGGGTGCCGACCCGGTGGTGCTCACCGGCGACATCCACTCCTCCTGGGCCAACGACCTGCCGCGGGACACCACCCGCTACCCGGCGGACGGCAACTCGGTCGGGGTGGAGTTCGTCTGCCCCTCGATCACCAGCAACGGCTTCAAGGAGTCACTGGGCTCGGCGGCAGCCGCCCAGGCGGCGACGGCGGCGTTCCGGACCGTCAACCCCTGGGTCCGGTACCTGGAGGGCGTCGGGCACGGCTTCGTCGTCCTGGACGTCACCCCGGAACGGGTGCAGGCCGACTACTGGTTCATCCGCAGCAACGGTGACAAGGGGCTGCTCGTGGACCCGCGGCTGGACCCGCAGGCGACCGTGGGCCACGAGGCCTCGTTCGTCACCCGGCGGGGTTCGCGGAAGGTGAGCGGCCCGGTTCCGCAGCTCGGCCCGCGCGCCGACCAGCCGCGCGCCGCCGACGCACGCCGCGCGCACGGCGTGGGCGCCCGGTAGAGGGCGCCCGGTAGGGGGCGCGGCTCGGCAGGGCGGCGCCCGGTCGCCGTCCTGCCGGGGCCGGGCACCAGCCCTAGCGTGACGTCCGGGCGCATCGAGGCGCCCGGAGGAGATCGCCGCCGATGCCGGGTCCAGGACGCATCCAGCACGCCGGGCTCGCCGCCAAGGTCGTTCCCGCCGAGCAGGCCGCCGCGGTCATCCGCCCCGGCGACACGGTGGGGATGAGCGGGTTCACCGGCGCCGGCCATCCCAAGGCGGTGCCCGCAGCGCTCGCCCGGCAGATCACCGACGCGCACGCCGCCGGCCGGCCGTTCCGGGTCGACGTGCGGACCGGGGCGTCGACCGCGCCGGAGCTCGACGGCGCGCTGGCCGCCGCCGACGGCATCGAGCTGCGGCTGGCCCACGGTCGGCACACCCCGCACCTGCTGACCGAGGCGCTGAGCTGGCACACCCGCTACCTGGAGACCGGCTCGATGCTGCCGGGCTGAGTCAGCCGCGCTTGCCGTCCAGGTGCTCCAGCAGCTCCTTGGCCACCCGCGCGATCTCGGCGTGGTCGTTCTGGGCGGCCCGCTGCTCGGCGTGGATCAGCGCCGCCCGGTTGACCTTCGAGAAGTCGCCGTAGGGGAACCGGTACCGGCCCTTGGTGCCCTCGCCCTTGTCCGGGTCCACGGCCAGGTGCCACTGGCCGTAGCCCTCCTGGCCCTCGTCGTCCCGCTCCTCGTTCTCCTCGGCGGCCGACGGCGCGGCCGTCGACCACTCCGTGGTGTCGTCGTACTCCCCGGCGTCGATGAGCTCCTGCGCTTGGCGGACGCCGGCGTCGTTCACTGCGTAGTTCGGCACGCGGGCGACCTACCCGCGACGGCCGACGTCATCACCCCGGACGTGGCGCGCCGCGGCCGCCGGGACGCATGCCCGAGGACCGCCGGACAGCAGGCATGAGCGACGTCCTGGTGGTGGCTGCCGTGGCCCGGGGCGCCGGCGACCCCCGTGGTGGCGACCTGCTTCGCGGTGCGGACCGGGGTGGCCGGTGTCGGGCACACCGACGACGTGATCGGCTCCGGCGTGCCGGCCGCCCCTGGGGGCGGTGGCGTCGATCCGGCGCACCCGGCGGCACTGCCGCCGGACGGACGGCGACGACCCGCCCAGCTTCACAGTCAGCGCAGCGGCGGGATCACCTTGCGGGCGGCCAGCTGCTCGAACAGCTCGAGGAAGCGGTCCTCGGTGTCCAGGCAGTCGGCGAACCCGGCCTGGCGGAGCTTGACCGTGGAGCTGACGTTGTCGAAGCCGGAGGTGAAGATGAACTCCCCGAACTCCCAGCGGACCAGGTCCTCGTAGGGGGTGGGCACCAGGTCGTGCCGGGCGACGAGCCGCTCCCACACCTCGCGCCGGTCGGCCATCGCCTCGGCCAGCGGCACCGGCTGCGGTTCGGCGGCCGGCATGCCGAAGGCCCGGGCGAACGCGGGGAACAGGTGCCGCCAGCGCAGCTGGTCGCCGTTGGTCACGTTGTAGACCTCGCCGTCGGCGCCCGGCTCCTGCCCGGCCCACACGGTCGCCCGGGCGAGCAGCTCGGCGTCGGTGACCTGGTACAGGGCGTCGTAGGCGGCCAGGCTGCCCGGGAAGCGCAGCGGCTGCCCGAGCTCCTTGCTGATCGCGGCATAGACCGCGATCACCATCAGCAGGTTCATCGGGTTGCCGACCGCGTACCCGATGACGCCCTCGGGCCGGAGCACCGTCAGCCGGAAGCCGCGCTCGGCGGCGACCTCGCGGAGCAGGTCCTCCTGGTCGTAGTAGAAGTTCGGCTGGATGATCCGCGGGTCGCTCTCCTTGGCCGGGGTGTTGAAGAACCCCATGTGCGCCCCGTACGCCTTGCCGCCCTGGTACAGCGTGACGTGCTCCAGCGGCGCGCCGGCCGCGGCGAGGGCGTCCAGCGTGTTGCGCAGCATCCCGACGTTGACCTCGGACAGCTCGCGGGCGGTGGGCCGCTCCGCGTAGGCGCCGAAGACCAGGTGGGTGACGTCGGTGGCCCCGGCGAGCCCGGCCCGCGACGCGTCGGCGTCCATCAGGTCCACGGCCAGGTGCTCCCAGCCCGCCTCTCGCGGCGCACGCCGGCTCAGCCCGCGCACCCGCCACCCCGGCCGGCCGGCGTACTCCGCGGCCGCCGCAGCGCCGATCACACCGCCCGCCCCGGTCACCAGCACACTGCCTGCGTCGTTGCTCGAAGCCGTCTCACTCACGGTCGGCTCAGTGCCCGGGACCGGGCGGACGAACCGCGCCGGCCCGGGGACGTGATCAGCCGAACAGGTCGCTGAGGAAGGACTCCTTCTTCCTCGGCTTGGACCCGTGGCCGTAGGAGGAGTGCGAGGAGCTGGAGTGCGAGGAGCCGCGCACCTGCCCGAGCACCTCGCTGACCACCGCGCCCAGCCCGGCCGACTGCGACGGCGCCTGGTGCGACTGCTGGTGCGACTGCTGGTGCGACTGCTGGGAGGACGGCTGCTGGTGGGCCGGCACGGCGGGCCCGCCGTGCCAGGCGGTCTCCGCGTCGACCAGCCGCTCGAGCTCACCGCGGTCCAGGAAGATGCCGCGGCACTCCGAGCACTGGTCGACGTGGACGCCGTTGCGCTCGTAGGTGCGCATCGTCCCCTGACACTTCGGGCAGACCAGGTCCATGCGCGGCCAACGGCGGTCGCGCTCGGCTGGTTCCCCCGGGAGTCAGTGCGGCCGGGCGCGGTCAGCCCGCCGCGGCCGCGCTGCCTCCTCGCAGCGTTCCCGGGAGCGGGCCTCGGACAGGTGGTGCTGGAGCGCCCCGGGCGTCGCTCGGCGTCCGCGGGCGGCGACGTCGTGCCGCGCCTCCCACTCGGCGATCGCCTTCTCGGCCGGGGTCATCAGGAGCGGGTCCGGAGCGGTGCGACGGCGCCGGGCCGGCGGTCCG
>Ga0210040_10002743_pt1 | contig 24523 bp, 22 predicted proteins | sample CryGeyCG12114_NA_FD_185462 | JGI IMG/M metagenome (GOLD analysis project Ga0210040, IMG submission 185462) | Groundwater microbial communities from aquifer - Crystal Geyser CG19_WC_8/21/14_NA (SPAdes) (version 2) | ecosystem: Environmental > Aquatic > Deep subsurface > Groundwater | place: USA... | reverse complement strand
GGCAACGGCCGGAGCTACGGCCACGGCAGCATGACCGGCAGGATCCTCTTCGGCATACTGCGCGGGGTTGGCCTCAAATTTCTGCTGGCATGTGGCCGAGCAGAATACATAGTCCTGGTCTTGGTAGCGGCTGCGGTGCCGGGCCGTGGCCGGGTCTACCTGCATGCTGCATACTACATCGCGTTCCGTCATTTGTTTCTATCAAAAAGCCGGGGCACGTTTATAACGTATTGACCGCCGGCAAGTCAGTCAAGTATATACCTATGGGATTTGCTGGAGAAATCGACCCGCTCAGGATGAGGGCTTGGCAACTTTCTAGGCAACTCCTATATAATAACCACTATCAGCCTGAAATAGATGTATCAGATTTGGGATGAGAGTTGCAGAATTCGGCCGTTGCTGAAGGGGTAGCAGGACGCAGATTTGCTACACTCTTCACGAAATGGGGTAGCGAAAGCAGCTTAGTTGCCAGTCGCTTTACGCCTTTAGGCAACACAAAAAGGTCCTGACATAGTGCCAGGACCCTTTATGGTGGTGTGCAGCGGCAACGGCCTACTTGTCTAGTAGCTCCTGGTACTCTTGTTGGTGAGCTTGCACAAAGCGCTCCATTTGGTGAGCTTGCACAAAGCGCTCCATGAACTCGCAGGAGGTGCGCACGCGTAGGTGCTGCTGGCGGGCGTAGTCGAGGCCACGGCGGGCCAGCGCTTCGCCTACTCCCTGGCCGCGCCAGTTCTCGTCTACAAAGGTGTGGGTGAAATCGATGATGCCCGTGGCAGGCAGGCTATACGCCAGTTCGGCTTTGCGGCCGTCGGCCTCGGCGATAAACTCTTGATCTTGCGAATGATGGGTGATAGAGGGTTGCATAAGTAGGGAATTGAAGTGAAACGAGTAGACGTGCCTACCCCTTCGTGACCGGATACGCGGGCCGGTGTCTTTTTAGGGCCAACATAGCCATGCGTCCGTTGATTTACGTAGTTCAGAGTAACGGGGCCGTTAGTCGGCCCGGCTTTTTTAGTTTTACTTCACTCTCCCCTTGTCATGCAAAAGAATCCCAACGACGGCAGCAACGATAACCCAGACGAGTTCAGCGAGCTCCGCGACGCTTCCCAAGCTGAAAACCTGAAATCGGGCAAAGAGTCTGCCGGGCAGCCGATGAACCAGGCCGACATCCCCAACCCCGCCGCGACCCAGCCCGATGCCGGCTCGCCCCACTACGGCGACTTCGGTAAGAAGCACAACGAGCTGGTAGACGACCAGCCGGCCGGCACCAATCCCGGTGGCACGGCCGCCCCTACCACTACCGACCCGAACCAGCAAGGGGGCGCCGCCCAAAACTTGGATACAAGCGACGTAGTAGCCACCCAGGATGCGCCGGAGGAAGACCGCCGCGCTGCCTACGCCGCCGACGACCCGCGCTACGGCGGCGGCACCAGCAACTGGCCCACCAACGAGCCGGCCAACCGCACCACCGACGGCGTCGACCCCAGCGATAATATTTTATAAGCCTCCTTTCCCCCTACCATGCCCGAATCACCTAAGAAATCAGACCAGGAATATACGCTGTCGGAAGAGCAGCAGAAGCACCACGACGAGCTGTATAACTACAAGAAGGACGCCGAAGGCACCCTCGACACGTCGGAGATACTGGACGAGGCCACCAATGGCCAGCCTACCACCCCCACTACCGGCCCTGACCCGGACACCAGCAGCCAAACCGACGAATTGCTGGACCCCGGCTTCAACAACCCTATCGACGACAACAACCGCTAAGCGGCTAGCGTTGAACCCGTAGCGGGTTGGACTACCATCTTTTGAGTTATGAAAACCACTTCTCTTATTGAGGGAAGTGGTTTTCATTTTTGGCTTGTTGCAGCGTGGAAGGCATTTCGGTACTTTTCGCCGTACGCTCCTACGGTTCAGGTTTGTAGAAGCCTACCTAGTGAGCCAATCCCTCTGCGTCCTGCATTCCCTGCCTATGCCCATCTGTACTTATTCGTGTTCCTCCTACGCGTGTTGGCTTCGGCCTGGTGCCACTTCTTATAGCACAACCATTTGTACCTACCGCAATGGCCGATAACGCGGAACCCGTTCGCTGGCGGCCCATTCTGCTGGCCGAGGCACTGGGAACTTACTGGCTGGTATGGTGCGGCACCGGCGCCGTGGTTGCCGACCATCTTTCAGAGCACTCATTGGGTACTACGGGCATTGCGGCCGTGTTTGGGCTGATTGTGCTGACGCTGGTGTACGTGCTGGGGGCCCGTGTCGGGCGCCCACCTCAACCCGGCCGTAACGCTGGCCTTTGCCGTGGCACGACGGTTTTCCTGGCGGTGGGTGTTGCCCTACCTCGCCGCGCAGGTAGTAGGCGCCGTGGCAGCCAGCTTCACGCTGCGCTGGCTGTTCCCGACTGCCAATATGCTGGGTGGCACGCTGCCCAGTCCGGCCATTACAGTGGCCTCGGCTTTCTGGCTGAAATTCCTGCTCACGCTGTTGCTGATGATGGTTCTCATGCAGTAAAAACAACATCAGCAACAACGAGACACAAAATAGTGTATCTCTACTGTATACACCGGTCAGTACATTGATTTGCAAATACTTACCACCGCCAGCCCAGCGTGGCGCCGCCATACCAGTTGCGGCCCGGCGCGGGCTGGAAGTAGCGGTTACCGAAGGCGTTCAGGTCGTTGCCGAGGCTGTAGTTACGGTCGGTGATGTTGTCGACGCCCGCAAATACATCGGCTTCCAGGTGCGTGAACAGCGTGCGGCGCCAGCCGGCGCGGCTGCCAAATACCCAGTAGCCGGCGGCGTAGGCGGTATTGGCATCGTTGAGGGGTAGGCGGGCCTGGTTGCTGACGGTGGGATACAGGTAGAAACCTAGCTGCGAGGTAGCGTCCAGCCCGGCCGTGAAGGTGTGGGGGGCGGTGCCGGTGAGGCGGTTGCCGCTGTAGTTGTTGCCGCCCGACTCGTAGGTGGCGAAGCGGTAGTGCTGGTAGGCGTAGCTGGCCCAGGCGCGTACACCGGTGGGTAGGGCAACGGGTTGGGTGCCCGTGGCCGGCGCCCGCCACAGCCAGCCGCTCACGGCCGCTTCCACCCCGCGCTGACGAGTGGAGCCGGCATTGTAGAACACACTCACACCCTGGTCCGTGGTGCGCGTGACGATGGTTTGGTTCAGCCGAAAATCGTAGGCGGCCACGTCGAAGGTGAGGCGCTCTTGGAAGAACGTGCCGCGGGTGCCTACCTCGTAGCTGGTGCCACGCTCGGCCTGCAAGTCGCGGTTCAGCGCGCCGTCGGAGGTGCGGATATCGTCGGTGGTAGGCGGGGCGTAGCCGGTGCTCACGCTGCCATATACCGACCAATGCGGTGTCAGCGACTTCAGCAGCGCCACCCTAGGCGACACCTCCGGCCGGAACGTGCGCGCCAGCTGGTAGCCGTCGGGGTTCGTGGCCGCGTCCGACACCAGGCGACACCTCCGGCCGGAACGTGCGCGCCAGCTGGTAGCCGTCGGGGTTCGTGGCCGCGTCCGACACCCGCGCAATGCGGTAGCGCAGGCGGTTGTAGCTGGCTGCCACCGTCAGCAGGAAGTCTGCGGGCAGCTCGTAGTCGGCCTGGGCAAAGCCGAAGCCAGTGAGCGTGCGCACCTCGTCGTTATAGCGCAGCGCCCCTACCCTACCCAGGTTGTTTTGAAAGCTGCTACCGTCGAGGAAGCCGGTTTGCAGCTCGGCGCCGGCCGTGAGGCGTAGCACGCGCCCAGCCAGCGCCGTGCGGTAGTTAAAGGCCGTGCGCCCGCCGCCGCCGAGCTGGGTGTTGCGCTCATAATCATTGATAGAAGCCGTACGGATGGCGCTGCCCGTTGTGTAAAGTGTGGTTTTATTGGAAAACCGCTCGGTGAAACGGTACTCGTGCGATACGCCCAGTAGGGCTGTGCGCGAGGCGTAAAACGTTTGCTGGGCCACTGAGCCAGCAATGGTTGCCGTGCTGGGCCGGGCCTGCCGCGGGTTTTGTTCAAACTGCGCCCGCGTGAGGCCGCCCGGCAGCTGGTAGTCGATATCGGAGTAGAGCAGGTGCACGCTTACCGTCTGCTTGGCGGAAGGTCGAAACTCGTCGTCGAGGGCTACCACGTCGCGGCGCAGGGCGCTTTGCTGGCGGTAGCCGTCGAGGGTTTGCCGCACGTACTGCGCCCGCACGGTGTTGGTAGCGGTGCCGCTTTCGGCTGCCACGGAGTAGCGCCGCAGCCCGTAGCTACCCGTCGTGAAACCCACCTGCGCCCGCGCTACCCCGGTTTCGGGCTGGCGGCTGCTGAGGAGAGCTACGCCGCCTGTGCCAGCCCCGTACACGCTGCCCGCCGGGCCTTTTATTACCTCAATACGCCCAATACTGGCGGCATCGAGTAGGTTGAGGGCCGTGCTGCCGGTGGCGTCGGTGAAGGGGATGTCGTTGTAGTAGACCTTCACGTTGCGCACGCCGTAGGGCGAACGGAGCGAACTGCCGCGCACATTCAGGCGGTAGCTGGCCGTAGCCCGTTCCTCTAGCCGCACGCCGGGCAGCGTGTTCACGGCCTGCGCCAGCGACGCCTCGCTGAAGCGACCAATTACGCCGGCATCGACCACGCCCACGGCGGCGGCCGTGCGGCGCAATGGCAGGTTCTGGCCGTAGCCTACCACCGTGGCCTCGGGTAGCACGCGCGGGGCGCGGGTAGTATCGGGGGCCGTTTGGGCGTGCAGGGTAGCGGGCAGCAGTAGGAGCAGCAAGTAGCGGTAGGGCATCAGCGAGAATGAACGGTTGCTGTGCCCAACGGCTGACGCGCGGTTTTGTTTGCTAAAATGGCCTATCTGCCTCTATTTTATACTGGTATATTTCCGCGCTTTAGGTAGTTGCGTGAATACGGAAGCCTCTTTTCATTGTGTAAAAGGCGGCCCTACTCTGCCTGCTGAATTTCGCGAACGGCCTGGTCTACATAGGTCGCCGTCTGCGCTCCATTAGGACGAGCTGCTTGCTGTTGCTGCACCCGTTGCAAAGACGCTATGATTGGGTCGGCGACCCCGAATGACTTGAATTTCACAGCCAGCTCTTTTGCCCGCGTGATACCCTGAGACAGCGCCTCCGGGTCATCCAGGCGGCCGAGTAAGACAAAAATGCCCGGCAGCATGTCAAAGCGGCTTTGCGGGTCGGCGGCATCGTATTTGGCTACCACCGAGGGCCACTGCGCCAAGCTCCCTACCTGGCCGTATACCTTCACCAGCGCCACCGTCAGCGCGCCTTTGTTGTCGGCTTCGAAAGCAGTAGCGCGGGCCAGCGCCTGCTTGGGTTGCAGCGGCAGTAGCCCTACCAGCGCCGCGCTCTGCTCCCGGTACGATTTACTGGTCAAGGCGTTCGTAAACAAAGCGGTGTAGCTCTTATCCTGCAAGGTGCCCAGGGCCGTGAGAGCCGCCGCCCGTACTTGCACCACGGAATCGGTGGCGGCCAGCTTGGCCAATATGGGCGCCGCTGTTTTGCGCAGGGCGGCGTTTTTGAGGTTCAGCCCCTCCACGGCAACGATGCGCAAGGTAGGCGAGGCATCCGTCAGGCCGGCCACCAGGGTTTTCTGCGCCAGTGGGTCGGGTAGGTGGGTCTGGGCAGCGGCCAGGGCTTCGCGGCGGTCGAGGTAGCGCGGGGCGTGGCGGTACTGGTAGGCGTATTCGGCCACGGATTTGTGGTCTTGCTTCTGCCAGACCAGCACCTTCTCGGCGTCCACGTTCACGAGCGCCGGCTGGGTAGGGGCCGGGAAGTAGAGCGTGTCGACGGGGTGCCGCAACGTGGCGGGAAACCGCTGGGTGCGGCCATTGAGGTAGAGATCTACCGTGAGCGGCAGCACAAACGGAGCGCCTGCCTGCGTTTGGCGCACCACTACCCGCTGCCGCTGGCGGGCCGCCTCCCACACATAGTCGATGGTGACAACGGGGTGCCCGACGCCGTAGTACCACTGGTTGAAAAACCAGTTTAAATCCTGCCCCGAGGCTTCTTCCAGCGCCAGCCGCAGTTGGTGGGCCTCCGCGGCGCCGAAGGCATGCTGCGTCAGATAGCGTTGCAAGCCTCGAAAAAACACTTCTTCCCCCAGGTAGGCCCGCAGCATGCGCAAGACGCTGCCGCCCTTCTGGTAGCTAACGTTGTCAAACATATCATCCCGGTCGGCGTACTGAAAGCGCACCAGAGGCTTGGTGTAGTTCGTCGGGTCGCGCAGGTAGGTGCGCAGGCTACGTTCCGCCTGCGCGGCACCCGCATCAGCACCGTATTCGTGCTCGGCCCAGAGCACTTCGCTGAAATTGGCAAAGGACTCGTTCACCGTCAGATTGCTCCAGCTTTCGGTGGTCACGTAGTCGCCAAACCAGTGGTGAAACAGCTCGTGGGCAATTTCGCGCTCCACGCCCGCATACTCCCAATCCAGCAGCTCGCGGGCCGTGCCCTGGGCCTGCTCGCCAAACAGCGACGCCGTGGCATTTTCCATTGCCCCGCTCGTGTACTCACGCACCACCACCTGGGCATACTTGTTCCACGGAAAGGCTACCCCGAGGCGTTGAGAGAAAAACTCCAGCATCCTGGGCGTTTTGCCGAAGATCTGCCGGGCCTGGGCGGCGTACTGCGGCTCCAGGTAGTAGCTGACTTCCTTGCCCCGCCACGTATCCGTGGTAACCCGGAAGTCGCCCACGGCCAGCATCACCAGGTAGGGGGCGTAGGGCTCCGTCATGCGCCAGGTGTCGGTGCGCAGGCCAGGGCCGGCGGGCGTGCTGTTGGTCATCTTGCCGTTGCTCAGCGTGACGTACTTGCTGGGCACCGTCAGGCTGATTTCCGTGGTGGTCTTCTGGTTGGGCTTGTCGAGGGTAGGGAACCAGGCCGAGTTCGATTCCGTCTCGCCCTGCGTCCAGATTTGCACCGGCTTGCCCGCCACGGAGCTGTCGGGGTTGATGAAGAAGAGGCCCTTGAATTCCGCAATGGCCGTGCTGCCTCTGCCCTTCAGCTCATCGGGCTTGGCCGTGTACTCAATATAAAGCGTGTAGGGCTGGGCCACTGGCACCGTGCTACCCAAGTGGACCAGTAGCTGTTGTTGGTTGTATTGGTACGTCAGCGGCCGCCGGGTGGCGCCTTGCACCAAAGACACCTGCTTGATGTCCATTCCTTTGGCATCGAGGCGCACCGAGTCGGTGGCGTAGCCGTGAGGCTTCAGCGTCACCCACTCCTGCCCGTAGAGGTAACGCTTGGCATAATCGAACCGCAGATCTAACTTCGTATGCACTAAGTCGTTGACCTTGGGAAACGTGGTACGGTAGGCAGTAGTAGCGGGTTGCTGGGCCGCCGCCGTAGTGACGAGGCCGAGAACGAAGAGAAGAATATAACGCATAAATGCCCTGAAAAAACAGCCTGAGTTCAGCTTCAAAGAAAAGCCGATCAGTCACACAGATGCACCTGCGGCTAGTTGGGTTGCCTACGCTACCACTAAAGTAGGCAGATGCTCCTGCAAAGGGCAGACGCGTTGCCCAATGGCTATTCCTGTAGAAGCCTGCATCTTTGTAGCTATGACACTATCTATTCTGCGCACGCTTGCCGGCTTCCGTACTGCCGCTCTGTGTCTGCCGCTCCTGTGGCTGCTCGGGTGCGGCAACGACCCCAACCCCGATGCTCCTACCCGCGACGACAACCTGGCGCTGGGCAACCCCAGTGGCGCCACCACCGACGAAAACCAACCCACCAACTACCTGCTGGTGAAGCCCCAGTACGCCCTGAGCTACCACCGCGACCGGGGCACGCCCAACTGGGTGAGCTGGCACCTGAGCAGCGCCTGGCTGGGCAGCGCCGCCCGCCAGGACAACTTCACCGCCGACAACACCCTACCTGCCGGCTGGAACCGCGTCACGACCAGCGACTACTCCGGCTCGGGCTTCGACCGGGGCCACCAGTGCCCCTCCGCCGACCGCACCGCCTCCACCGACGACAATTCGGCTACCTTCCTGATGACCAACATCATCCCGCAGGCGCCCAACAACAACCAGCGCACTTGGGTAGGGCTGGAAAACTACTGCCGCACGCTCGTCGAGCAGGGCAATGAGCTGTATATCATTTGTGGGAGCTACGGCCGCGGCGGCACCGGCAGCAACGGCCGGGTGACTACCCTCGACAATGGCCGTATCACGGTGCCGGCCCGCTGCTGGAAAGTAGTGGTGGTGCTACCCCTCGGCACCAACGACGCGGCGCGCGTGAGCACCAGCACCCGCATCATTGCCATCGACACGCCCAATATCAACAGCGTTGATCCGGACTGGAGTACTTACCGTATTTCGGTAGACGATATCGAGCAAGCTACCGGCCTCGACCTGCTTTCCGCCGTGTCCACGGCCGTGCAGCGCGTGGTAGAAGCCCAGGTAGACCAGGGACCGACGCAGTAGGCGTCCTGCACCAATAACTTTTGCTGGTGCTGAATCAGGCGCGCCCCGTCCATACTGTAAAAAAACGGCTTGAACGAGCTGTACTGCGCACGAAACTTCTACACTAAAATGGTTTGTATCAAGAAGTAAACGTTAGATTATCCCTATGAAACAATACCTCACTCCCGAAGTGCTGGCGGCCCTGCAAAGCCTGCCCACTTCCGAGGCCCCTACCCCCACCACCCTGGCCACTACACCCGAGGAGCTGCACCAGCGCGCCGTGCTGCTCGACCCTACCCTCGCCGACCTCTCCCTCGACCAGATCGAAGCCCAGCTGCTCGCCATCTTCGACGACGACACCTGGACGCAGCAGCAGCTACCCCAGGTGCCGGCCGGGGTAGGGCACCGGTATACGTATGTATATGTGAATCAGGAGTTATTGGGTGAGTAAGGAGGGCACGCGTGTCGTCTGCCCGTCATGCTGAGTAGTTATCTGGACTTTCTAAACAGCCTCATGGCCCGTGGCGCCCCAGACATGCGCAATTAATATCATTTTAATAACCCTACCCCCTTCATTCCAGTTGAATAGGCTTACACCTGTTTCTATTCAACCATGCCCCTACTTCGCTACACCTTAACCGCGGCGGCCTTAGTTACTACCCTCACCGCCGCGGCCCAAAATGATTACCAAAAGTCCGTGAAGGCCTCCTACGACGGCCACATTTTCAAGCCCGAACAGGTAGACCCTACCGATGCCCGCGTGGCCCAGCTGAAGGCGCCGGCCGGCTTCAAAATCACCAAGTTTGCCGAAAAGCTGGACAAGCCCCGCATGCTGGCCGTGGCCCCCAATGGCGACGTGTACGTTTCAAACCGTGACAAAGGCACCATTACGCTGCTGCGCGACACCAACAAGGACGGCAAAGCCGACCAGACCAAGCAGGTAGCCCAGGCCGAAAACCTGCACGGCCTAGCCATTCGGGACGGCAAGCTCTACGCCTCGGCCATACGCGACCTGTACGTGGCTGATATTCAAAAAGATGGCTCACTGAGCCCGCTGAAGCGCCTTTACGACGACCTGCCCGACGCCGGGCAGCACCCCAACCGCACCCTCAACTTCGCCCCCGACGGCACGCTCTACCTCTCGGTGGGTAGCACTTGCAACGCCTGCGACGAGAACAACAAGGAAAACGCCACGTTGCTGCAAGTAAAAACCGACGGCTCGGGCCGCACCGTGTACGCCAAGGGCCTACGCAACACCATCGGCTTTGGCTGGCACCCGCGCACGGGGCAGCTGTTCGGCTTCGACCACGGCATCGACTGGCTCGGCGACGAGCAGCAGCAAGAGGAGCTGAACGAAATCAAGCAGAGCGGCAACTACGGTTGGCCATTTGTGTTTGAGAACGGCAAACCCAACCTGGCCGACGAGCCGCCCGGCGGCCAGACGTACGAGCAGTACGCGGCCAAAACCACCAATCCGAAGCTGCTCTACAAAGCGCATTCGGCCCCGCTGGGCATGGTATTCTACAGCGGCAAGCAGTTTCCTGCCGAGTACCAAAACGACGCCATCGTGACCATGCACGGCTCCTGGAACCGCGCCGAGCCCGCGGGCTATAAGCTGGTGCGCGTGCACTTCAACCAGCAAGGCCAGCCCGAAAAGTTCGAGGACTTTGTGACCGGCTGGCTCGTGAACGACAACAAAGGGCAGTTTGGCCGGGTGTGCGGCATTGCCCAGCACGCCGACGGCTCCCTACTGGTATCGGACGACGCCAACGGGGTAATTTACCGCGTAGCCTACGCGAAGAAGTAGGGCAGGCCGCTTTTTAGCCATAATTTACCAGAACGTCATTTCGACCAGCGGGAGAAATGACGTTCTGATGTTTCTACCCTACCGTGCGCTTTTGTAGCTTCGCGCTGCATGAAGAAACTTTCCCGCAACCTCACGTTTCAGGTGCTAACGGCTATTGCGCTGGGCATTCTGGTAGGCACGTTTTTCCCCGAAGTAGGCGCGGCGCTCAAGCCGGTGGGCGACACGTTCATCAACCTGATCAAGATGCTGATCGGGCCCATTATCTTCCTGACGGTGGTGCTGGGCATTGGCTCGATCGGCGACATCAAGAAGGTAGGGCGCATGGGCGGCAAGGCCATTCTCTACTTCGAAATCATTACCACGTTTGCCTTGGTGATTGGCGTAACGGCGGCCAACCTGGTGCGCCCCGGCGCCGGCATCGACACGAGTGGCGTAGCGGCCGAAGCCAGCAAAACCGCCGAGTACGCCGAAAAAGGTGCCCACATGGATTGGGTGGCTTTCTTTACCCACATTGTGCCGGAGAGCTTCGTGGGCGCTTTCGCCAACGGCGACGTGCTACAGGTGCTGCTGGCCGCGGTGTTGTTCGGCCTGGCACTGACGAAGGTAGGCCCCGCCATCGGGCAGCCGCTGATTCTGACGTTTGAGCGGTTGAGCAAGGTATTTTTTGCGATACTGGGCTTCGTGATGAAGTTGGCGCCGCTGGGCGCGTTCGGCGGCATGGCCTTCACCATTGGCAAATACGGCATCCACACCCTGCTACCGCTGGCCAAGCTAATGATGACCGTGTACGGCACCATGGCCCTGTTCATTTTTGGGGTGCTGGGCCTGGTAGGGCGCTACTACGGGTTCAGCGTGTGGCGGCTGCTGGGCTACATTAAGGAGGAGCTGCTGATTGTGCTGGGCACTTCGTCGTCGGAGTCGGCCCTACCCCTGCTCATCGACAAGCTCGAAACCTACGGCTGCTCCCGCTCCGTGGCCGGCTTGGTCATCCCAACCGGCTACTCCTTCAACCTCGACGGCACCACCATCTACCTCTCTATTTCGGCTATTTTCCTGGCCCAGGCCTTCGGCATCGACCTGTCGCTGGCCCAGCAACTCACTATTATCGGCATTCTGATGCTCACCAGCAAAGGTGCGGCCGGCGTCACGGGTTCGGGGTTTATCGTGCTGGCCTCCACGCTGGCGGCCACCAAAGTCATTCCGGTAGAAGGCATGGCCCTACTGCTGGGCGTGGATCGGTTCATGTCTGAATCCCGGGCCATCACCAACATCATCGGCAACGCGGTAGCCACGGTAGTCATTGCCAAAAGCGAAAACGAGTTCGACGCCGAAAAAAACCGCCTCGCCCTAGCCGGCCGCCTGCAACCCGAGGCGCTGGAAGTAGCAGAGGAGTAGGGGCGCGTTGCACGCGCCCGTCGTTGCTGAGGTTAGCCCTCAACTGTATAGAAGCCTATCCCTGGTCGTTGGCCTGATGGACGTAGTAGGCCAAACTAGATCTTATTTAAATTATTAACTATCAACGAATTACATAAAATACAAACTGCTTTAAATTGTTAAATACTGAGGCAAGTATCTATAAAGCCTTGAGTACCAATTGTTTTTATTTGGCCTACTCCTTTCCGTCTACCCTTATCCATTTGCTATTCTGCCCGCTTATCTTTGACACAAGCGTACGGTTAAACACCTCACCAACACGGGAGTCTTTGAAAAGACGAAACCCCGACTGTTGACGCAATCGGGGTTTCAGGAAGTAGGTGCGGTAACACCTAAATCCAATCGCAATGGAACGTAAGGTGCGTACGAAAAGGTGCGTACGAAATCGAAAGCAGCTGACCAGTTTAGCTTCTTCCGTGTCTCTTTAGAGCTGTGCAAAACAGCACTGGGAGCAGTGCTTAAAGCCGTAGTTACCTACTGGCTTGAACATCACTAGTTGAAGGTAGCCGGTGCCCATATGGTACCGGCTATTTTTATCCTAAAACTGTATCAAAGTTGATAAGGTTGCCTGAATATTCCTAATGATTGGATCGTTCTAGCTCTACTAACTGCTCTCTTACTACCATGCCCGCCCTACCTCCCGACCTGCGCAAAGCCCTGTTCAATCTTCCCCAGCGGGAAAAAGACCAATTGCTGGCCCGCCTGGTGGCGCAGGATACCGTGCTAACGGAACAACTCGCCTACCGCCTGCTCGAAGGGCCGGATGCGTTGGAAGAACGCCGCCAGCGCCTGCGCGAGCAAGTTGACGACCCCGTGCGCGGCTACCACCCTACCCCCAACGACCTGCTCGTGATTCTGCGGCAGCTGCAAGCCCGGCTGGCCTACCACGCCAAAATCACGGAGGATGCTTTTGGGGAAACAGAACTATCTATTCGCTTGCTGCGCAACGTGTTCCGGCACCAGCCGGAGGCCGTGGCCCGGCTGCACGGCCCTACCCAGCCGCTGCTCCAGCACCTGGCGCGCCGTACCCACGAGGCCCTTAAGCAAACCCACAAGCTACACGACGACTACCACGTGGAGCTGGCCGACGACGTCAACGCCCTCCTCGCCGAGCTATACCAATCGGCGGCGGCGCCGCTGGCGCGGGAACTGGGCGTGCCCAAGGTATTTCGGTAGAAGCGCCTTGGGCACGCCCGCTGCTGCGCGGCTATTGTTGTTCGCACGCAACAACGGCCCTCATAAATAAGCGCCTGCCTGGCGCCCTGCGGTATCCTTTGCCGAGCAAAATCAGTAGAAAGGAAGGTATCGATATTTTCATTCCTCTGGCTGACTTCTTTTCCAATGTCTACGACTCCTACTCCCGAACACGCCCGCGTGCCGCAGAACCTCTCTGACGCCAGCTTGCGCGAGGCCCTGCACGAACTGGACGACAAAATCCGGACGCTGCACAACCGCGCCCACACAACCCGCGCCGACTCGTCGGCTACGTACCAGGAACACGCCGCCGCCCTGGAAGCCAAACGCGCCAAACTGGCCGCCCAACTCGGTCCAGCACCTGATTCAGATTCGACCAACGCTGCCCACAGTACGTGGGGCGACATCTGGCGCGGCATTGAAGGCCTCCGCAATGACCTCCGCAATATTATATAAGTCTGCTTTCTGTTCTTTTACTATGAAACAATTCGCCGTTTTGGTAGCCGCTACTGCCCTACTCCTTGGTTCCTGCACAGCGCAGGAGAGCTACGAAAATGCCAAAAGCTGCGCGGAGGTGAACGTGGGCATGACGCAGGAGCAAGTGCGCCACCTCATGGGCGAACCCACCGGCGACGATGCTACCACCGACGGCGGCCACACCTGGTCCTACCTCTTCGGTGGCGCCACGGACACCCAAGCCATTAAAGTCGTTTTTGACAATACCGGCAAAGTAACGGGCAAAGAATGCGCCCCGGAAGCCCAGGGCGACAAGCGCCCCGATAGCGACGCCAACGAGCGGTAGGCGCTCATCGGCACCGGCTATATCCCGAAGCGGCTCCTGCACAGGAGCCGCTTTTTTGTTTAATCACAGCTTTCGGCCACCTTTTTTTGCGCTTCTGCCTACCTCTTCAGAACCACCCATAGAGTAGATACAGACGCCTAAAAAACGCGAAAAAAGGCGGGGTTCTTGTTGAGAAGGGACTAGTATCATTTGCCGAAAACCAAGTTGGTTTCTACCGGCGTACATTTCAGGACCTCCCCCTACCCCACCCGCTGTCGCTTATCGTATGTCGCTACCGCTACGCTTATTACTATCCTTCCTGTTACTCGGTAACCTCGCGCTGCCCAATGGCGCCGAGGCCCAAATGGTCGCTCCTGGGGCGGTGACGGCCGTGGGGCAGCCGGGCCGGCTTGTATTTCGGCTGCGGCCGGAGTTCAGCCATTTAGCCACTACTAAGCAGATTGCTGTGCCTACCCTCGTGGCGGCGTTGCAGCGCATTGGCACTACGCAGCTAATTCAAAAGTTCCCGAATACGCTGCTGCCCGACCCCGAGCAGCCGGAAGCCGTGAACCTGCGCCTAGTGTACGAAATTCGCTTTCCAGCAACGATGCCGCTCGACCGGGCGCAGGGCCTACTGCTGGCCACTGGTGCCGTGGAGTATGCCGAGCCGTTCTACTTCCGCCCGCCGCTTTACCAGCCCAACGACCCCGCCGCCGATTCCGTTAGCGGTGGACAGTACTATTTGAAGAATGTGCGGGCCTATGGGGCCTGGGACATCTCCAAGGGCGACACGACGCAGGTGATTGGCATCACGGACACGGGCGTGCGCTTCACCCACGAAGACTTGCAGCAGCAGGTGAAGCACAACTACGCCGACCCCATTAACGGCATCGACGACGACCAAGATGGCTACGTGGACAACTTCCGGGGCTGGGACCTGGCCGACAACGATAACGACCCGACGGTTGACCGCAGCATCATCGTGCCCTACCACGGCGTTTATGTGAGTAGTGTGGCGGCGGCGCAACCAGACAATGGTAAAGGAATGGCGGGGGTAGGCTTTCACACCCGTTTCATGCCCCTGAAAATCTATCCGAATACGCCTACCGGCGTTTTTGCCGGCTATGAGGCCATTGTGTACGCCGCCGACCATGGTTGCAGCGTCATTAATATGTCGTGGGGCGGCGCGGGGGGCCGCTCGCAGTTTGAGCAGGATGCGATAACTTACGCGGCCGTAAACCGCGACGCGGTGATAGTGGCCGCGGCCGGTAACGAGAGCCGCGAAGTGGAGTACTACCCGGCCAGCTACGACCACGTGTTGGCCGTGGCCGCCACCGATGCGGCGGACGTGAAATCCTACCTTCAAACCTACAATTACCGTGTGGCCCTGATGGCACCGGGCGTCAGCATGTATACCGCCGTCGGCAATACGGATACGGGCTATACCTACGTAACCGGCTCGTCGTTTGCCTCGCCCATTGTGGCGGGGGCGGCGGCACTCATTCGCAGTCGGTTTCCTACTTACACGGCCGCCCAGGTGGCCGCCCAGCTGCGCCAGACCACCGACAATACGTACGCCCTCCCCGGCAACGCCCCCTACCTCAACAAGTTGGGAACGGGCCGTTTGAACATCCAGCGGGCCTTGACTAGCACGGCCATACGCGAAGTACGCATCATCAGCAGCCAGTTTTCTCCCAATGCCGCGGAGCTAATGCCCGGCGCCAATGGCCACCTGGAAATCAACTTGGTTAATCTATTGCAACCCGTTGCCAATCTGCACGTTACCCTCACGTCGCTGTCGCCCTACCTCACCGTTACGGCCGGCGCCTTTGCGGTGCCGGCCCTACCCACGCTGGGCCGGGCCGGCAACGTAGACGCCCCTTTTCAGTTTACGCTGGCCCGCAACACGCCGTTGAATACCACCGCCGTGTTGCAGTACCGCCTCACCGCCGACAATGGCTACGAGACGACGCAGTTTGTGACCGTGGCCCTCAATGCCGGCTACGTAGTACTCAATGCCAACGATCTGCAACTCACCCTGACCAGCCTGGGCATGCTGGGCTACACGGCGGCCGGCTCGGAGGTAGGGGCCAGCGTTACGTACCGCAACAGTAGTCCGCTGCTCTACGAGGGCGGCCTGGTGGTGGCCACCTCACCCACCCGCGTTTCCGACCGAATTCGTAGCGTGAAGGGGTCCGATCAGGATTTCTACCTGCTCAGTCAAACCCAGCTTTCCATTCCCGGCGCCCGTGCCGACCAACAGGCGCGGGGCGTATTCCAGGACTCCTTACCCACACCGGCGCGCAACCGGACGGTGGGCGTGCGCGTGCACCAGCAAGCCTACGCCTGGTCGGCCGCCCCGCACCGCGACTACGTGCTGCTGGCGTACCACCTGACCAACGTCACGGCCGATACGCTGCGCCCCCTTTATGCGGGCTTGTTCATGGATTGGGACCTGCCGCCGAATGCCGCCCGCAACGTGGCTGCCTGGGACTCCACCCGCGCCCTGGGCTACGTATACAGCCCCGCCGACTCTGCCCTGTATACGGGCGTGGCCGTGCTGGGCGGCGGGGCCCCGGCCTACTACGCCATCGACAATGGGGCCGCCAGCGGGCTTGTATCGCCATCCAATGGCTTGGGCAACGATGAGAAGTTTGCCGCCCTCAGTCACGGCACCACCACCAGCACGGCCGGCGTGCCCAATGGCATCGATGTATCGCAAATGATTGGTGCGGCCCTCCCTACCCTGGCGCCCGGCGACTCGGCCACCCTGACGCTGGCAGTGCTGGGAGGCACGTCCTTACCCGCTTTGCAGGCCGCCGCCGATGCCGCCCGCCAACGCTTTGCGCAAGTGCTGCCCATTCGTCGGGCGGCGGCGGGCGTGGTGGAGTGGCAGGTGTACCCAAACCCGGCGGGCGACCGGCTGCGCGTAACGGTACCCGTTGCTTTCCGGGCCACCGAACTACTCCTGCAAAACGCCTTGGGCGCCACTATCCTCCGTCAGCCTTTTGCCACCGCCACCGAGCTAGACGTGCGTTTGGTGCCGGCCGGGCTTTATCTGCTACAGGTACGAGGGGCCAGCGGCCTGCTCACCCAGCGGGTAGTAGTTCGGCACTAGGACTGCCCGGAAACTTTCCCCATCCTTCGGTTGAGTGCGCCCTGTTATCATCATCTGCGGAGGACAGAATGAATGCGCGAACACCTATATACTGAAAGCGAATTATCGGCCGTTTTTACTACTATTATTTTTAGTAAACAGCCTTTTATTTCCGTTAGGCCAAAATATTGTCCTTACTCTTGAAAACAATCTACCAGAGGCATTGAAGCTGCACAATAAGAGTAATTTACTGCTTTCTCAACCTAAGTTTTAAGTCAATTTTAATACTCCAACCATTTTAGTTGTCTTAAAATATTGGTATCTTTGTATATGTCGAAAGTAAAGCTTCCTACTCCCACGCCCGTTCAGCAATTTGCTCGTTGCGTGGATGCCTCGTGTCGGCCGGCTGACTACGTAGGCGAATGGCCCGAAGCGGGCCAGGTGTACCCCGTACGGGTGCTCCCGCACGTTCGGACCGGTGAGCCCCAGGTGCATATTCTCGGCTTCTACGCCGAGGCGCCCTACGGAGCATTCGCCGCCCGCCGCTTCGAGTCCGTTGCCTCTGTGTGGCTGAACTAGCCACCTGCACCTCCCACTTCTTTAGAGCTGTTTCCGTTGCGCTACGCGGGAACAGCTTTTTTTTTGCGGTAGCGCAGGAGTTTGTTTCGCCATGCGGGCAGTGAGTTTGGGCGAGAGGCAGTAGTTGGTCCGGTACCGCCTACTCGCTTCGTTCTTCGCGGAACGGATTTCCGCGCTACTACAGCATGGCCCATTGCTGCCGCTGGGCCAGTAGGGCCGCTTGCGCCTCCGCCAGACTCACCAAAGCAAACGCCAGCGTGTCGCCGGGTTTTAGCTGGGCCACCGCATCCAGGTCGGCACTGATGACAGTGGCCAGGCGGCAGTAGCCGCCAGTAGTTTGGGCATCGGCGAGGAGTAGCACGGGCTGGCCGGCGCTGGTGATCTGCACCGTCCCCGGCACAACTCCGGACGAAATAATCTCGCGCCCCGGCACCAATTCGGCCGGCTCGGGGCTGCGCAGGCGGTAGCCCATCCGGCTAACATCGGGCGTGAGCTGGTAGTTACGGCTGAAAAAGTAACCAATAGCCAAGGCCGAAAACACGTCCATCTCCGGCCCCGGCAGCACCCGCACGCGTACGTGGGTGGGCAGCGCGGGAATCAGCTCCGCGGCTACCTTACGTGGTACAATGCTTTGTTGGGGCTGAATACGCACCCTACTATCCCTGGCCAGAATACTGTCGGGCGTGGCGGGGGCGCCGCCGTGCAGTAGGGCGCTAGCGCTACCCAGCCACCGGCGCACCTGCCACTGCCCACCCACCGCCAGGTAGGCCCGGCACCCGGCCACCAGTCGCCCAAACGTGAGGGTCGCCGCGGCTTCTACCGTCACGGTCTGGTAGCGCGGCACGGGCTGGCCGTTGAGGCGGGCTGATAGGTCGGCGCCGGTAAGGGCCAGCTGGCAGGGGCCGCTGATGGTCAGCACCGGGCCCAAGCAGGTTATTTCCAACACCGGCCCTTCTGGCGCGTTGCCCACCAGCCAGTTGGCCACGCGGGCCGCTGTCTGGTCGAGGGCGCCGCCTGCGGGTACACCTTGGGCCTGGTAGTCCGGCCGACCCGCGTCCTGCACCAGCGTTTGCAGCCCCGGTTTCAGACAGTGCAGTGTTATGTCCCTACTCATCGGGCTTCCCTTACTACGGCCCCTAGCGCCGCCGTTGGGTGGGTGGCGAGCTGCGCAAATTCTGCGCTTGACACGGCCTCGAACTGCACCCGGTCGCCGGCCTGAAACAAAAACGGCTGCTCCCTACCGGCATCAAACACCGCCAGCGGCGTGCGGCCAATTAGCTGCCAGCCGCCGGGCGCTTCCACCGGATAAATACCGGTTTGCAGCCCCGCCAGGCCCACAGCCTGCGCCGGCACCCGCAGGCGGGGAGTCGTTTTGCGCGGACAATCCAGGGCGGCGGGTAGTCGGCCCAGGTAGGCAAAGCCCGGCAGAAAGCCCAGCATGTACACCCGAAACTCCGTGGTCGTGTGCAGGCGTATCACTTCGGCCGCCGACAAGCCCGTATGCGCGGTCACTTCGGTCAGATCGGGGGCAAAGTCGGCTTCGTAGCACACCGGCACCCGCAACAGCCGACTTGCTCCTGCTACGGCCACCGCGTTGGAATTCAGCCGTATAATAAGCTTCTCTGCTTCGGAGTAGGGAAGTACGGCCGGGTCGTAGCCCACGGTAAGAGAGCAGTAGGCCGGGGTGCAGGCGCCGAGGCCCGGCACGGCTGCCGCCGCCAATGCCCGGGCCAGCGCCACCACGGCGTCGTTGGTAGCCGGGTTGATGCGCAGCTCGAACTCGACGAGTAGGGCTTGGTCGCCGTAGGGCCGGATGCTCAGCATGCGGCTACTGCTTCGCGGCGAATGTCGTGGTCGGCCAGCGTTTGCTGAATGGCTTGCAGCATGGCAACGGCCGCCGGGTTGTCGCCGTGAATGCAGATGCTTTGCGCCCGCACGACTACCGGCGGGCCTTCGTTGCTTTCCACTTGCTGCTGCTGCACCAGGCGCAGCACCTGCGCCGCGGCTAGCGCGGGCGTTTCCAGCACCGCCCCGGCCCGACTGCGGGCTACCAGCCGGCCCTGGGCCGTGTAGCGCCGGTCGGCGAAGGCTTCGGCAATGAACGCGCACCCTACCTCCGCCGCCAGGCGTTCCATCGTACTGCCTGCCAGGCCCATGAGCGCCAGCGCGGAGTCCATTTCCTGCACGGCGCGCAGCACGGCGCGGGCTTCGGTTTCGTCGTCGGCGGCCACGTTGTAGAGGGCGCCGTGGGGTTTTACGTAGGCGAGCTGGCCGCCCTGGCTTTCGGTGAGACTTTTGAGGACGGCAATCTGATACTTCACTACGGCCGTCAGTTCGGCGGGGGGCAGGTGCATGCGCCGGCGCCCAAAGCCCGCCAGATCGGGGTAGGACGGATGCGCACCGATGCGCACGCCGTGCTGCAATGCCTGCCGGATGGTCGCCTCAATGGTCAGTGGGTCGCCGCCGTGCAAACCGCAGGCAATGTTGCAGGAGCTGATATAGGGAAAGATAGCCGCGTCGTTGCCAATCACAAACTGGCCATAGCTTTCGCCCATATCACAGTTGATGTCAATGCTTTGCATACGCTGAGGAAAGAAAGGAGAATTGAGGAAACGGGTGGCCCTATCCAGCCTATAGTAATTGGTGCCCCTACCTTACTAGGCAAATAACGTAGGAATCTGTTCTAAAAACACGCGCCCACTGAGCCAAGTGAGCAGCACCATAATGAAGACCCCGGCCACTGTCAGCCACCATGGATGCCGGTAGGCGCCCACAATGGCCGGGCGGTAGGCCGCCACCAGAAAGGTAGCCAGCGTGAGAGGAAGAATGAAGCCGTTGAGCGCCCCAGCCAGGATGAGCAGGCCAACGGGCTTACCGATGAGCAGGAAAATCAGCGTGGAGGCCACAATAAAGCCGATGATGGTGCGGTTCTCGTGCCGCGCAACCGGCCGGCTCAGCGTTTTGATAAACGATGCCGACGTGTAAGCCGAGCCAATGATGGACGTGACGGCCGCCGCGAACATCACCGCCCCGAATAGCAGATAGCCTGCCTGCCCGGCCGCCAGCCGAAACACCGACGCGGGCGGGTTGTCGGCGGCCAGCACGAGGCCACGGCTCACGACGCCCAGGGTGGCCAGAAACAGGAAAATCCGCACCACGGAGGCTACCGTGATGCCCGCCACGGCGCTGGCCGTGACCTGGGGTAGGGCGGCCACACCTTTCAGGCCGGCATCCAGCAGGCGGTGGCCGCCGGCAAAGGTGATGTAGCCCCCCACCGTGCCACCCACCAACGTCACAATCGACAGAAAATCGAGGGTAGTAGGGGCCAGCGTGCGGCGCAGGGCCTCGCCCAGCGGCGGGTGCGACGTGAAGGCCACGTACACGATAATGCCCAGCAGCAGCAGGCCCATCAGCTGTGCGAAACGATCCATCAGCGCGCCGGCCTCTTTCACCAGGAAAATAGTTACGGCCAGTCCTGCCGCCAGCGCCGCGCCTACTGGCAGCGGCAGGCCCAGCAGCACCTGCAAGCCCAGCGCCGCGCCGCCCACATTGCCGATGTTAAAGGCCAGGCCACCCAGCACAATCAGGCCGGAGAGGAGGCTGCCCAGGCCGGGCACCACGCGGTTGGCAATGTCCTGCGCCCGCATTTCGGCCACCGCCACCACCCGCCACACGGTGAGCTGTACGCCAATATCAATGAGAATAGAAATCAAAATAACGAAGCCAAAGCTGGCGCCCAACTGCTGGGTAAACACGGTGGTTTGGGTCAGGAAGCCCGGCCCTACTGCCGAAGTAGCCATCAGAAAGGCGGCGCCCAACAGGGTACTACGGGTAATGCGTTGCGTCATGCGAAGCGGAGAGAGTAGGGCGAAGGGCACAGTGCGGGCACCAAAGTAGCGCTTTTTGTTAGTCACTGGTTGCCAATGGAGAGTTGCCGGTCCCTACCCCTCAAAACTATTAACCGACCCAGCGCCGCAGCGGCCACGTTCTTATCTTCGCCCTTCTCCTTAGCCAGCCTTATGCCCGAACTACCCGAACCCATCTACGCCATTCCGGCCTCCTACCGCCGCATGGAAAACCTACACATCGTATTCTGGCTCCTCAAAGACGTGAGTTGGTGCATGGTGTGGCGGCCCCTGGGCCTGGCCATGATTGTCCCTACCCTCGCCATTGCCATCATCATCGCCTGGCGCACCCGCCACCTCACGTCCGAGCTGGCCCACAACCTGGCCATCGTCCTCTGGATTGCGGCCAACTCTTATTGGATGATCAGCGAGTTCTTCAGCTTCGACGCGCTGCTGATTGGCCATTCAGGCATTACCGGCAAGCACCTGGCGCTACTACCCTTTGGCGCCGGGCTGGCGGTGCTAGCCTACTACTACGTGGTGCAGAAACCCCGCGAGTCGCGGGCACAAACGGCCACGTTGTAGCAGGTCAGGCCCCGTTTTACTGCCGTATCCCTACCTCCCAGTATTCGTTCGTGAAGAGCACCGTTTTGGGATGCTCTTGGCTATTGGGAAACGCATTTTTTCGGGACAAATACCCGTAACGCTTTTGCTTGACCAGGTACTCCTCATAAAAAACGTACCGTCCAAACTGGTTCACTTTATATACCCCGTTCACCACTTCCACATTCACGTCTTGCTGGAATTTGGCAGGAGGGTAGCGAAGAAAGAACAGGGTATATGTATAAGCCTGCGATACCTCAATATCTATCCATACCTGATTTGTCGGCAGCGTATTTACAACCGCAAAGGCTTCCTGCAAACCCGTATTAAAATCCTCCTTTATTCTACCGTAAGGGTAGGCCGTGAAATAATAATGAATAGCCAGTCCGTTCTCTATAATAATAAAGGCTACTACCAATAATTTTAAGCCCCGTCGTATATCCTTTCTTTTTATAGTATTCAGTACGAATCCAATTCCCCAAGCCGCTAGCACAAGACAAGGCAGGTAGAAATGATTGAAACGATTTACATTAAGAAAAAATAAAAAAGCCAAACTTGTGGCCGCCACTGCCCACGCAAAGAATATAGAAAGTATTATATCTGATGAATTCTGATTATTAACTATAAAGCTTTTATTTTTGTAGTATTGATAAATAAAAATTATACTCGCGATAATAGCTAGCGGCAGTGCGAAAGCAAATAGCAAGTTAAACCCCTGTAGTAGATTGTAATCAGAGCCGTCATCAAAGCCGGCCAGCGCGAAACGACTATTTTCATACAAAACGGCTTTCCAACTGGCTTTATTAATTTGCTGAAGTCTGTTAGATGGTAGTAGGGGGGTAGAGAAAAACAAATGATCCGTCCAAGGAATAGTACGGTTTAGAATATAGTTTTTTACGAAAAACAATAAGAAAGGGAAACTGACGCACAAGAATACAGCTAAAGACAATAACCAACTCTGCCATGCTGTTTGGATTCGCTTGAAATTCAATATAAGCAACAGTATAAAAAACAGGGGTAATACGACTATTGTAGTACCGTACGCATAGAGTGAAAGCGCAAAAGGAATCAGGCACAGCATTATCCAGGACTTACGCCCCGTATATAGCGCCCGAGATAACGCCGTGCATCCGAGTAGCATAAAGAAGGGCAATATGTTGCTTTCCAACGCCCACCTCGACAACATAAAGTGCCAAGGTGCACTGACCAGAAAAAGCAAACCCAACCACGCCGAAAACTTGCCCAACGGCCGAATACAGTAATAAAAAAGTGGTAAGCTTAGTAGGCCGAGAAGCAGAGAAACAATACGGGCAGAAAATATTGTCAATCCATAGCTTTTTATGAAAGGCATAGTCAGATAAGCTAATAACACATTCTGGCCGCTACCCCAAGAGGGGAAGTAAGCAGGCAGCTCATTCCCCCATCTATCTTTTCCGGTTTCTAACAGGGAATATGATTCGTACGCGCTGCCCGCTTCATCCTGGTTAAAACCTGTGGGAATATCAGGAAACTTAACTGTTCTTATAAAAACACCAGCTATTAATAGCAGTATAATAATTAACGGATATAAGTATTTATTTATTCGCATTATCTAATTACAACGGTATACTACTTTCACTTTATTCACTAAGTTAATTTCTACAGGATAACCTATCCCACAAACCATTCCACCATATTCTCCATATTATTTATTTTGTTCTAACTTAAAAAATTAAGTTGACTACTAGTTACATAAAAAATATTCAATCTTTAACGCCTACTCCATGCAGCACTTCTTATGCTTCTTCCCACTGCCGCACGGGCACGGGTCGTTGCGGCCTATCTTGGCTTCCAGCGGCACTGAAGTCGGCAAAGAAGCAAGCTGCTGACGGCGGTTTTGCTCTTCCAACGCTTTGCGGATGCCAATGGCGGCGGCGTTGGGGTTGAACGGCGAATCGTTGCCGTGCTGCTCCCGTAGTTGCTGGTACCGCTCGAAAATAGTGGGCACCGGCACCGTTGGTTGAGTTTGAAACTCAATGTCCTGCTCGCCACCCGCAATGGATTCGTCGACCAGGCCGCGCTGGTGGCACTGCCGGATTTCCTCCACCAGTTCCACTGCGTTGATGTCCTGCAAATCGGCAAGTAGGAAGGCAATGTACGTTCGCGCGTCGTAGCCGTAGCCGGGGTCGTGGTCGGTTGGGAAGAACAGCTCAATCTGCTCGGCGTGGGCCAGGATATACTGTAGGTATCGCCGGAAGAACGCCAGCACTTCGGAGCGCTGCTCGGGGTAGCGGGTGGCTACTTGCAGGAGCGCCTTTTCCATCACGTTGCGGCTATGCAGCGTGTAGGCGCTGTTTTCGACCATCGCCATGCACTCGGCCAGCTGGTTGCGGCCGGCGCGGGCTATCAGGTCGGGCAGCTCCTCGTATATCCAATCTCCAAACCAATATTCCTGGTAATCAGACTCCTTCTGCAACAGTCGCAGGTAGATGGGTAGGGCCTCCGGGGCATCCAATTCGTGCAGCAAGTAGAGCGCGTGCAGGAAGTAAAAGGTGTGAAACCAGTCGGGGCCGGCCGTATGGGGGTCGAAGTGCGTGAGAGTGTGGTCGGCTATTTTCAGTAGCTCGGGCACGGCTGTTTCCGGCCCCAGCGCGAGAATTTCAAGCAGCACGGCTTCGTCAATGAAGAAATCCTTCCGGTACAATTCATTGAAAACCGGATTGTCGAAGGTAGGAGTAGGCGTCATGGGGAGTAGGGAAAGGAAGTACGTTTTCGCAGTATTCTTACAAGGGGCAATACGGAAGTAGAGACACA
>Ga0210040_10002742_pt1 | contig 24526 bp, 19 predicted proteins | sample CryGeyCG12114_NA_FD_185462 | JGI IMG/M metagenome (GOLD analysis project Ga0210040, IMG submission 185462) | Groundwater microbial communities from aquifer - Crystal Geyser CG19_WC_8/21/14_NA (SPAdes) (version 2) | ecosystem: Environmental > Aquatic > Deep subsurface > Groundwater | place: USA... | reverse complement strand
ATTGACCAGATCCTGTGGCAAGCGTTGCAGCGCCCACAACTCGTACATTTGGAAAGCATCCAATCATTTCTTTGCGGACCTTGGAAGGCTTACATATCTGTGGAGACGGACGGGAACGGCTCGGCCGTCTAGTTCATGCAGGCGTAGGCAGTACAGACAAGGTCGTGAGCGTGTTGAGCGCCCTCGCAGACGGTGAAGTTCTCCCGGTGGGATGTAGCATCGATCAGATTCCCTTATCCTGGGACCGCCCTGTGTCGGCTTTATGGCCGCTGGATCATCCTCTCGCATACCTAGGTATCTGCTTCGCCCGAAGGCACCACTTAAAGCATACTGTTACAACTCACTGTCGATAAATTGCAAAAGATCGTGAGTGAGACGCATTCATTCCGATTGAACGTGAGATCCCCGCGTTCTACGAGCGCTTGCTAGACCAATCGAAGCTAGGCTAAGCCCCGCATTTAGAAGCACGGACGTCTGATAAGAACACCTCAAGCTGGACTTCTATCTTGGTCACCTGGGCACGTCGAATCAGCAGTTACCGCCCCGCTTCTGACTACATTCACTAGCTATCTTCGCAAGGGCTTACTACTGCATGCATCTCTTATTACAGTGTACATTGCGCTAGTTATCTACACGAGTGCGGGTTGGAATTCCTTACGCCCCTAGGGCGGATCATCTTACAGTATACTAGCTGTATCGTACACCATGCCCCATTGAAGTTATTGATACACAGTGAGTGTACCGCTACATACTTCTGAGGAACTCAACGAAGGTCTCCGTACATTGGAGAATGAAAAAGCACAAGTGGGTACATAATCAAGTGGCTCACAAGTTTAGACTTTGGCGACCACGTCTCTTCGGAAAAACGCTAAGAATGTCAGATCAAGGCCCATGTGGCGAGTCATCCGCTGATCCGTTGTAATTCTCAAGCGATATGACACGGCACGAGAAACTTCTTGCGCCGCATCCTTGCTGAGCCGAGTTGTCAACTGGTCGCGTAGCAAGTCACATATCCCTTATGTTCTACGAGTGATCGTCACTAATGCCTAAAGAAATCTAGCCATTGACCCCATCTGGCTTCCTGGTATGCGTGTGCATGCTCTTCCATGCTTCATGGGGACGGCGGATCGAAGTTCTGTGAATTTGACTATATCTCCAGCTGTCCCACTTATTCTGTTCAGTTATCTTGCTCATTGCCAATATTCTCACAATTCGTCATTTTTCAAGACCTGGAGAGTCATGGTTCCTTTCGAGATACGCGGAGATCTTTTAACTCAAGACGACAAGGGGCCCGCCCTAACGACTGTTTCAGTGCTCTTCACGGTAACCGCTTTCTACCTGACCATCCTACGTCTTTAGGCGCAAAGAGGTCGTCGAGCGCTAGGTGGGACGATTACATTATTACAGCTGCAATGGCCCTCATAGTAATCGAAGCGGCGTTGACTATCCAGGCCTTAACCCATAGCAAAGGGAAGCGCGCCAAATTCCTGTCCAAGGCCAAGATCCAGTACATCAACACGTGCAGCTGGTATGCCCAGCATGTGATGTTCGCAGCTATGGCATTAATCAAGACATCTGTGTGTCTTCTGGTGGTCAGAATCAAGCCTGAGAGGGAACTCAAGATATTCGTGGGAGTTGTCATTGCCGTACTTGTTACCGCAAGCGTCGAGGTCAGCATAGTACTACAGGCACAATGCAGGCCGATCAGTGCTCACTGCGAGGAGCACAACCCGGGCAGTGCTGGCCAACAGAGGTGCGCATATACTCGATATACGTACAAGCTGGTGAGCACTACGTGCGCCTCGTTGCACTTCGATTTTGACACAAAATTCTAGGTCTCGCGGTCATCACCGACGTCATTTGCTCGCTGCTTCCAATCGCAATCATGTGGAACGTCCAACTGCCCTTCCGCAAGAAGTTTTCTATCTGGGCCTTGATGGCCATGGGACTTGTGTGCACGGCCTGTTCAGCTGTGAGAGCCAAGTCACTCAACTCCAAAGCCAGAGACATAGCTTACGAATACTCTATCGTTGCAATATGGGCCATGGCGGAAATCTCTCTCGGGATCATAGCGACAAACCTGGCTCTCTCCCGGTCGACTTACTACTACTTCTTCAAGCGCGAGCAAGACTCACGTGTATCTGCACATCCTCACTCCTACGGTTCGCGCTCACGTAGCGCATATGCTCGCCAGTTAGAGCAGTCGTACACTACAAGGATCGAGCGGCGAGACACGGCTAGGGCGAGAAGCGAGGATAGCGATGTGCCATTGAAATTAGTCATACACAAGACGACCGAGGTACACGTACAATGAATATCAGACAGGGAACTGGAAGCACGGCGGTGGTCATGCAGCACTCTGGAGATGTTTTTTTATACGCTCTCTAGCGCTGTATTCGGCACACTAAGAGCTGCAGGGCTACAGATCTGTTTTGGACTTCTTTGCGCACTTGAGATGATGAATCGAGTGGCGTGGAAGAGGAGAATTCGGAGGCTGAGTTGGAACGACACTAGACGTTGCTGTCGACCGACTGAAGAAGCAATCAAGACAATAAGAATCTCTGCAACAGAACCAACAAAGGACAGCGCGAGACGTGCAATTCTCAACATCATGGTGTTGTGGATCAGCCCAAGAGATCTCGTGATGCATCTTTGGTGTTGACGTTCGGACCCCTGATGTCATCAGGCTAAACCTCTGAGGCGTTCTGTAATCGAATTGGAGGACGGCACAATTCCCAGGCTCCACCAACCCCTCATGTAACCCGCCTTTGCCAGCAGGATCTGGCTGTGAACCCACACCGACTCATAGAATGACCATTATGCGTTCGCCTGACCCACACGCCGCCCTCCTCGAATGCGACGTCCTCGGACCCAGCTGAATAGCACGGCACCCTCACTCCTCCCAACGACACACGATAGCTGCAGCATCGATTGATCTGTTTGCGCTTCGCTGCGACAGTCGCATGATCGCCGACTTACGTATCAATGGCGCTACAATATCTGTCGGACAGGAACGGGTGGCTCTCGTTCAAGCACAGTACGCCGGTCCTGTACATCACAGCCGAGGATGAGGACTTCGACATCGAGACCATGCGCGCATGGCGCGACGAGGGCTTCAACGTGAAATATGTGCCCATGGGCAAAGGAGGAAAGCAATATGTGCAGACACTGTACAAGTTGGGCGACAGCATGGGCATTGGGGAGCGGTACGCGATCGTAGGTATACGGCCCTTTTCTAGCTCAACGCACCGCCTGTACCTTTGCGGCAGACCGCAGACCACCACCACATTATCTGGCATCTGACGGCATCTCCAGCTTTCGGCGACGCGGCAGCTATCTGTCTAGACGTCTTTTCGGAACCGAAAACGGCGACGTCGAAACTGTGCTCCCTGATCGCATACTACCCGAGCTCGATCCCAGACACGCGCCATCGCTTCACCGCATCTTTCCGAGTTCTGGTACATCTTGCGCAAGGCGTGCCCGGAAATGAAGGCACAGTTGGCGTCACGCGACGACCGGAGGTTTTGGGCATACAAGGGAAGCGAAGGACGGTACAAAAGCGCATTACAACTGGCATAGGCGCCGGGAACCAGCAGAGCAAAGTCACATATCCCATCTTCACATACGAAGGCGTAGACGCAGGGTTCGCTGAACACGATCTGGATGAGTACGACGCGGTCGCGGATGCGATTGCGTGGGCGCGCAGTCTGAGTATGGTCAGGAGGGGATTCGGTGCGGAAGTCAATCTAGAACAGGTCTGGGATGAGAATGAAGAGCGTGCGTCGACTCTGCATAACGGAGAATCAATTCTAGAGTCGATAGCTGACTTCTGCAGAGAAATACCGCGGCAAGAACGTCGACAAGCTCCTCGAAACCTACGTCAAAGAACCCACGCCCTTCGTAAACTTCACCCCCACAATGACCGGCGGCCATGGCCGCGAAGAACTCCGCCGGTATTACCGCGACTACTTCCTCAAAGACGCACCGCCATCGATGCACATGCGCCTCATTTCGCGCACCATCGGCGTGGATAAAATTGTTGACGAACTATACATCCAGTTCAAACACACGTGCCAGATTCCCTGGATACTGCCAGGCGTAGCGCCCACGAATCAGAAGGTCGAGATCGTGGTGGTGAGCATCGTGGCGTTCAGAGCGGGGAAGGTGTGGGCCGAGAGGATATATTGGGATCAGGCGAGCGTGCTGTTTCAGGTGGGCTTGCTAGATCCGGATGAAGTGCCCGAGGAGGCTAAGAAGAAGGGCCTGGAGATGCTGCCGGTTAGTGGGAGTGAGGCGGCGAGGAAGGTTATGGATGTGGAGGCGGAAGATGCGAATGACATGATTGAGGATTGGTGAAGAAGGGGAGGACGATGTCACGCATGCCTCGGGTTGAAGATGGGTGGTAATTGTGTCGTTGTAATTGTTCTTTTTGATACCTCGCGACTGAGCGCTAATTATATGCTAGACTTCGCATCACTTTTAAGTTCGGGATTTTACTACGATCATGAAGAAACCCCTCATCGGAACAGCGAGCTTTGGGTGCCGAACTATTCGACATGTTTGGGACGGTTGCAATTCTTATTTCGTGATCTAAAAACCATGTTCGCAAGATGACGCCACATCTATTCCCATCTATGACTAGCGCACCCATCTTACGTTCAATTCTTACCCATGGTGTCTAGCCATATCGCCGAGACCTATAGGTGAAGAGGGTGAAGTTTACACTTCGACCACGATGATGATGCACTTGCACACGACGTTCGTGGTTCACGCGCCCGTCCTCGCCCACCACCAACAAACCCGCATCAACACGTGGAGAATGCTCGCTGTTCCGTCGTGGCGTTGGTCGCGGAGGCCTGGTAAGAACTCTACGAGCCTCTCGAGGGGTATTGTCCTGCCCGAAGAGACTGCGCAGCCGCTCGCGAATGCCCGGCGGCGCCACTTCCTCGCCTAGCTGCCAGAGTTGCACGATATCCTCGCGAGGCATCTTCAGCCTGCGGTACAGGTCCTTCTTGCTCCGCGACTCTCGATTCAGCTTCGCCTTCACCCGCGCCGCCTGCGCGACAAACGCATCCGACGGCCGACCAGACACATACCACTGCTGGCCAATCTCCACGCACACACGCTCGACATCGTTGTCCACAAGCAGCATCGTCATGACCTGAAAAATCGGCGCGTTACGAACCGTCGGCCGCGCAACAGCAGCATTCACGATTTCGAATCCCAACGTATGATATAGGTCAGGTATGAGATCGAAGCACCCCTGAATTATCCCAATCTCCATCGGCACAATCGGACTCAGCATAACCATGCACATAACCCACTGCATCAAACGCCGCGTCAGCATCCTAGCCATTTCGTTGCCGCCCAGCGAAAGCTCGAGCAGGTGTTCGAGGTCAAACTCGACCGGCTGGGCAACGTAGCGGATGCGTCGCAGGAGGTCGATGAGTACGGTTCGTGCGGCGCTGTCGAGGCCGGGTGTGATGAGTTTGTTGGAGTCGCGGTATAGGGGCGCGAGCTTTTGAGACACGCGGCGCCAGAGTTTGCGGTGGAAGGACGTTGGATCGGGGAGTGTGGAGAGGAAGTGTGTGTAGATGTCGTTGGTGGCGGTGTCGATTTCTTCGAGAGTTGGGGCCTCGTCATCATCATCGTCGTCCGCTGGTTGAGTTGGTTGTGCTCGTGGAGGCTGGCCTTGTTCATTGCCGAAGAGTATGGCGCGGCAGGTTGGACACTTGTTGCGCTGGGCGTTGTCCGACTGAACCCACTTCTCGAGGCACTCTTTACCGAAGACGTGGCGGCAGTTGTCGAGAACGACGGGAGGATGCTCTTCGGTGAAGTCTTCGTAGCAGAGAGCACATTCGTGATCTGTGGGGTGGAGAGCGGAGAGGAAGGCTTGTTCGTTGGCTGGAGCAGCCATGGTTGTTGGTGTGATGAGAGTAGAGGCGAAAGTTGACGTGGAGAATGGGATGAGAAGATTCTGATTGTGTGATGAGAGGGCATTTTGTGCTTGTAGGAGAGCTAGTGAAATGGATGAGCGGAGGGTGAGGGCCGAGTACGTGATGCTTCCGGCGCCCCTGTTGATGATTCCTGCTGAACGCTTTGAACATGGTTCGTCTGATCTGGATTCGAATGATTATATATCTAACATGATTCACCTGCTCTAGTAGAGAAACGCGTATCTGCGCATGCGTAAAATCCGTTGGTAGGATGACCATTATCCTGTACAATCGCATGGCACTTACAATGCAGGGCATAGGTACAATGGCTAGAGACGGTAATCGTAGAGTCTTAAAAGTCAATTTCATTCGTCTTTTAAAGTACTCAAAGTCGATGGAGGGGTTCAACTCAATATCACGCGCCAAGGTTGTTGTTAGGATAACTATTGTCCCGATAGTCACATCACCTGTGATCCAGAGCTTGGGTACATTTACCGGTATCAGAAATCGTAAAATGTCGAACAAGTCAGTTTCATTCGTCTTTCAGCTACTCACAGCGTCAATATTGATGAAGGGGTTTGTAGTTCCTGCTTTGCATAAATCTATTACTTCTATCATTTCATTCTATGTATTCGAACTTCAGAGAGCAGGGATTTCTGCATGTTCATACACAATCTCCCGGCCTCTGGTATCTCATGTTCGCTTCCTCTTCGAGTCAGATCTCAAGTCCACTCCGCCGTCCCTCGATAGCTTCAGCTTTTACCATCTACCACATCATCCCAACCACAATGAATAACACCAGCACGAACAGCGGCCACGCATCAGCCCACTCATTCTGCTTAGCTTTTCCATGTCCAATCGTTATAGTCATCTCACCACAAACCTCGAACATGGCGTGCTTCATGTCCTCGACCTTTCCAGCTGTCCATGAACCAGCTTGATAGATACCATCTCGAGGCGCACCACCAGAAGCCTGTACGGCAGCAGTGGCGGTGTTCATCCAAGGACGTGCCCGCTGCCATGCGTCGCTCATCCGCGTGATACACCACAGTATCAAATCCACAAGCACACTTCCAATACCTTGTACGGCATCAAGGGCTCGCTCAACCGCCTTCTTGCGACGGATGATGTCGTCTCCGGCTTCTGGGCACTGCTTGATATGGCCCTTGTTCTCTACTTCCGTGGTGTTTGCAATCTCTGACGCGGTGTCGTGCTGACGTCGGCTCCAAAGATGCATCAGCATCTCTGGATCAGCTCGGAACTCCAGAATGGAATTCTGACACCGCTGGCACTTTGCCGCGAGCATGGCTTTGACGCTCTGCATCTTCAATATTGTGTCTGTGGAGAGGACTTCGGGCGTACGCCACTGCGGACCGAGTTTATCGAGCAGCTGTTCATACGAGTCGTTGACAAGACCTGCTGCCATGATTTGTAGAAGAGGGATATACTGTGGGTTCTCAGCCGGATCGTGAGTCGCTCGCGAGACCACGACCCATGAAAGCATTTCATCATGCTCGAGGGCATCGACGATCTCAACAAAGAAAGACGGCTTCTTTATGCCCCGCTCAGAGGGGACGATGGGAGTGAGAAGCAGCATCGTCGACACGAGCTGGCGCAGTCGTTGGGTACGTGAGATAGTCTTATCTCGTAGCAGAGCCTGTTCGAGATGCCAACTGCAGTCTGCGATGGCTTCATCTTCAACGTGCTTGGTCAACACATCAATGAGTAGTAGGTTCAATGCCACTCCGATGTCGGGTGCGATAACTTTGCTGCTGTCGACGTAGAGAGGCGTCAGTTCGCTGATGACGCGACGCCAGAGCGTTTCGAGGATCTCGGGGAAATGCGGAGAGGATTTGAAGCGAGACCAGAGGACGTCTGCTTCATGGTGGAGAGCGGCCATGCCGGCTTGTGAGTAGCGGCGGGTTCCCGTTGACATGAACGCTAAAGGATGAGAGCGGTTGTGGTTGTGATACGTCCAACTTGGGGAACGAAGGGAGACGTAGGCGGATGATTGCAAGTTGGCGGAGTACAAATGCTAGACGTGGCAAGGGTTGTTGATGTACAACGAGGAACTCACCGAATTAAGTGAAAGAAAGCACCAAGCGAGAACGTGAAACTGCTGCGGCTTGCCACTGTAGGTTTCACTTTAACCACACGGTGAAAGTTGCATGGTAAAGTTTTGGGCTGTGCAGTGCTCCAGAAAATGAGAAAGCGAGGTGACGAGGAGGAGGAACAAATTTTGCAAGCGTGAACGTGACCATTGATCGAATGTGCTTTTGAAGAAGATCTAATCAGGACCCTGAACACTATCAAGTATCGGAATGTGCTCCTCCCTCAATGTAATGACCGTAAGACGTCAACATACCTCATGTACACTTCACGAACAACGTGAAGACCATAACGTGGTACCTAAACATAGGCCACGAGACAACAATAGCGTTAAGATGTCTGAAGCATCTTGCTTCTAAAAAGAATGAAGAATGAGCAAAGTGAGTTTCTAATACCGTAGAAATAACCATTGACCTGAGCGGCAAGATGCCAGAGGAGGATTATGCAGAGTATAGAGAAAAGATGCAAAGATATTGAGGATGTAATGAGCGCCTGAGCAGACTGTACTAGTCATTGAACGGCCGATAGTGCGTTAGAGTTGATAACAAAGATGTACCTGTCAGCGCTGGTGTTTGTGACGACAAGAGAGAACAGACAGTGTGTAGGCGGCCGTCCTCGTGATGGGATTGCATCGTAGAGCTGCAACAACAGAGAAGCGTCGCGGATTGGAAGACTCGGGAATGTTTCGTTTCATTCAATTGACAGGATGGTTCAATGACTCTTGCGTTGCAAAATCATGAATACCTAGTGGCGATGGACCGGGGGTTGAGCCTTGAGACCAACGCACTGAGGCTTGTCCACGAGTCGTTGAAGTACTGCCCGGTCTATTGTTCCAGAATGCCGGCAAAGAATAGCGTATCCGTTGACGAAAATGTGGCAAAGACCGCGTCGTACCATGAGGTAGTGATAGCGGTCGTTGCGTCCTTGCTCCGTGCACTCGCTGCAAGGGCTCCTGTCGCGAGTACCGAGGGAAGGAAGCGACAGTGAGGTCGTCACGAGCCGTGTCGGCTTCCGAAAACACGTCGCTAATAGAGATAGAGCCCCACCTCCGAGCCGGGCTGTTCGACCGGATTCGATCCAGTCCCTCGAGGTGGGCTCCAGTGGCATAAAAGTCGACTGAGCGACGATTCAGAGGATCGGCTTGAAGGCGAGGAGGCTCATACTGAATACTGGTCTGGAACACCTCAGAAATACTCAGCCGTGCTTGATGCCTTCTGTTGCGGGCCTTGAACTCTGAGTAGTGTTTACGCATCCATGCGGCTCGTTGCTTGTCACTCATCGATTCGAGCCCTGACTTGTCCAAGCTTCTGAAGAAGTTGGCTACCTCCACAAACTGCGTGGCCGGCTCAGGAACATGAGGCGAAGGGAGAGGTGCTTGCGCGGCCTGGAGGCGGTTGGTACTCTCGTGAGTGTTGAACGCAGGTGACAGGTCTTCGTGAAGGGCTCGTTCGTCTCTAGCCGGCGGAGTTTGTGCAGATGACTTCTCAATCGGCTCGATAGATGTTGTTGGTTGTTTCGACGCAGTGACTAACCGCTTGAGACTAACCATGTGCAGTATCGGAACGCGTTTTGTTAACTTCTTCTTGAGAGTCTTCAGATGCCGACGGAACGTACTGCTATCTGTTGATGCAGGACAAGCTGTAGCGAGACGTCGTGTAGCACCCGAAGGATTTCGATGGTGGTCTAGCTGGGTTGGTGTTTCGGCTTCGGCAACTATAGCAGGGTCAGATGGCTCCGGAGATGGTAGAGTTTCATGTGGAACGTCGCGTGCAGAGTTGTCGATAGATTGTTCATGGGTTGATGGTCGAGATGGCTGTTCTTTCAAGGTCCCAAGAGATGCGGCATTCTTCGCCATCATGACGACATCTATGAGGTGCAAGCGCACTTCTTTCTCCATCGGATCGGGCTCAGTCGTAGTGTCAGACAGCAGAGAGATCATTGTAGCATTGCGGCCACCGAAAGCCGCCCAGGTCTCTTTGCAGTTCTCACAATCCACCCTGCTGACTTGACTGACATCCTGGGTGACCTTGATCTTCACTTCAGCAGCACTGTGGTGATGGCTACATTTGGGACAAGTCCCATGGAAAGGAATGATCCAGTGGCCTTCCGGCAGAGGTTGGTATGGACCACTACTTTCTGAAGAGCAGGTACCTCGTCTGAACGGCGGAAAGGCGGTATTGTCTTGAGTCGGACCGGTGTTGGTTGGGTGGGAAGCCTCAGGTACGGCAGACTGTGGGTCAGCCATGATGATAGGTCTCTAGTCGGTACCGGTCACTAGGTGGGAGGCCCAGCACAAGCGTGGTATGCGGCGGAATGCTTGCTCGACGCATAGAATGGAACCGGTGAGCGAGGAGCTGTGAACCAAGGCAAGGAAGGCTGAATTGACGGAAGTCAGATTTTACAGGCTTCGTCTTGTGAATATAAAAGGAGGTGCACTGCAGGTAGGCTGAATTGAGGCGGAACACTGAGGATACTGGAGCCGGTCGCTTGTGCGCTCACCAAGAACTATAAGAAACCCACCATGAGCGGCCGCAAACTAGTCGCGACCAGGATAGTCTCCGCCTGTTTGAAGGCGTCCGAACATCATGTGAACCGGCGTCGTCATTATCATTATGTTGAGGAGGGCGCTGCACAGCCACTGGTGAGCATCGCCACCACCACCCTAAGGCTGCAGGGAATGGGGCTGAGAGAATCGTATCGTGATCGGTTCGAAGCAACTATGAGAGCGAATAAAGAAAAGATCGTCGCATCTGAGGGCAATTAGCCGGCAGGTGAACGGAATAGGAAAAGGAATGGGGCTGAAAATGGCATGGAGAAACGAAACAGAAGGGGCCATCAGCATTACTTGCAATGCGTGCCGGTCGTGTGACGACAGAGCAGGGTTGTTGGACAGGCCCGAGCAATCGCTGCGATGTGATCGATACCTTCCACACCTGCCACGGCATGATGTTGTGGGTGTCCAAGAGTGCTTGACGACCGAACGACGAGCTGGCCACGGTAGCCTGAGCTTTTAGGCAGCACTTTCGCGTCCCAAGCAAACCATTGACCTTCGATCTTGAAAGCATCAACATGCTCCGGAAGTGTGGCTCCCGTGTGTGAGAGCAAAAGTAACGCTGCTGGTGGTCCATTGGGCTGCGGCCCGCGCTACGAGCAGGCAGCGTTTCTGTGGTGCATGCACCGCCCCAAAGTCTGGAGGACTTCATGTAGGTGAAGTTTGTCAGGCAGACTCCAAGCTGGTCGGCAAGAGTTTGGTGCAGCTCTAGTTGTCCGTATAGGTGAAGAGCAGAGCCGCACGCTGTCGTGTGAGGGTGAGGGAGACTGAAAGGTTGGCGGGTTTGGCAAGGTGCCCTGCTCGCTTAGATAAGCCGGAGGCCGGAGGAACTTGCAAGCGATGCGGAGCGCACACATCTTAGCGGGCAGCACGGGCCCACCACCGAATTTCAATCTCGCCAGAGCGTCGACCTCATCAGCAACGACAACACCACACCGACGAGCAACGACAAGCCGCCATCATGTGTATGTATATGCTGCCTGTAGGGTTGTGGTATTCTTGCTAATCGATCAACAGCGCTCGTGTCCGGAGAGAAGTCCAAGTACGTACTGCACTGTCGCTGCCAACACGGCCCTCGATGACCGCCGCACTCCCGGCGCTTCGCAACATTTTATACAAGCCCGGGACTCTGCAGCCTGCGTGTCCCCCTCTGATCCCGGAAGCATGCTTAGATGGTGGAGAATTGGTTATGGCAGAAAGAACGTTGGTTGCCATATAAGAACAGTCGAAGAGGGACCATGACGGAGCGACAGCATGCTTGCGGATCGGGGATAGGCTTGTATGAGGCTGAAGCATCGTGCTGGGAGTGCGGCGCAGACAACATTGGTTGCAATTGTCTACCTGGAATAGTCGTGCTGACTCGTCCAGCTTCCAATACATCATCCGTTTGTTGAACACGAACGTCGATGGCAAGCAAAAGGTCATGTACGCCTTGACCAAGATCAAGGGTGTCGGTCGCCGATACTCCAACTTGGTCTGCAAGAAGGCCGATGTCGATCTCGGCAAGCGCGCCGGTGACCTCACCTCCGAAGAGCTTGAGCGCATCGTCACCATCATCCAGAACCCGCTCCAGTGTATGTTGCGCCGAATACTCAGGCTTCATCACAGTCTCTAACATTGCGCAGACAAGATCCCCAGCTGGTTCCTCAACAGGCAGCGCGATATCGTCGATGGCAAGGACAGCCAGGTACTCGCCAACGGTGTCGACAGCAAGCTCCGTGACGATCTCGAGCGCCTGAAGAAGATCCGCGCTCACCGTGGTCTCCGTCACTACTGGGGCCTCCGTGTCCGTGGTCAGCACTCAAAGACCACCGGTCGCCGTGGCCGGACCGTTGGTGTCTCCAAGAAGAAGGGATAAAGGTTTTCGCTTGCGCTGGGCAGCTGGGGCTGGTACACGGCTTCTACGATTCGGGGGGTGCACTTACGGTGTTTATCAAACGGCATTCATTGGCTTTCACACTCGCATGCGGATTGCACGACATGGGACGGTGATGAATAACCACGGCTAAAGGTTGGCCGGATACAACCTGTAACAAAATCACAAATCGGCTTCCATTCTGTTCCAACATCAGCACTTCGCGCTTTTCTTTTCTCAGTCGTCCACAACGCCAGCATCTCAGTCTTCCGCGATCCGTGGCGCTAGAAGGGACTTCTGATTGGCAGGTGTAGCTCATGGTCGCATGTGCGGCCAACATATGCTCACCACGTCACACAAATGCCGGTCGTGTCTACGCCACGCTCTGGAAGTCTCCTGACATCCGAAGGTAGATGGACTAGTCGGGACGGTCCGTTAACGGCCTCTAGAATTTACACCTTACGAGCTTCACCGTCCGTTCGGGAAGCAAGGATGCTCTTGAGTACTGTGCAAGCATTGCAAGCCCGTCGCCATGATCCTTCTCCGAGCAGGCGTGATTTAAGCCCTCAATCCATCGGTTGTTGCTGCTGCTGACTCTTTTCCACTCAGGTGCCCTTCCCCTTACCCGTCCAACGCCAAGTGTGGAGTGCGTTGTCTCCCACGCATGCTGCAGCGTCGCCTACTTTCGTCCACTCGCGTTCGCCGCACCTCCTCTGGAGATGCAACATGTCCGAACAACGGGGTTCTAAGGCCCTGTAACCTCCACATTCGGGTGCATGGTTTTAGCTGCGTATGGCTATACCTCGCTCGATCCCGTGGCGTGGTTGCAGTTCAATATGCAGGGCCAGCGAACAGGCCGCATGCAGGGGTGAGTACAGTCGATATAAGCCCTACTCAGGAGAACGACAATCATCAGGCCGGTTTTGAGGCCTTCACCCTACTCATTTCACAGTGACTTTAGTTGAGTTTTTCACAATTTGTCGTCCGGACCACTATCGCATCAACATGGCGTTTGTAATACCACCACCGCGAACACCGTCGCCGAAGGTTCGCATACGATCGCAATCCTTCGACTCGCCTTCGTCGCGCATCAGTGTAACTCCAATCGACGAGTCACCGTATTCCAAATCCACAGGAGCAATTGTCACCAAGCCGTTCCCGCATCATGACATCCTCAAAGCATCCGAACAAGCTGCTCTGCGACCTCTCAATGTGCTTCTACCACTACACACCAAGATGAGCGACGAGTCGATCATGTCTGAGGCTTCGAGCGCTTCCTCGTCTGTCGCAAGCTCTCCTACCGATTCTGAGGGAGAGTTGGATCTTATGTCGGACTCGCCGTTACTGCCGCCACAGCGTGAGCGACAGCGTCCGCATCCTTTGACGTTTTGTCAGTCGGTTACATACCAGGATGCGACACCAATTGAGGAACCTTCGTCGCCCTTCCTCTACCAAGATAGGAGCTATCCGATGTACTCGCCGTGGCTGGTCCGAGCAGTGCTCGACCTGCATGATGTTAGGGGCCTTGACTGGATGTCGATTGCGGAGCCAGTTGAACGCATATGGGGCGTTCAGACGAGCAGCGCTGAAGTGCTCGCGATCTTGAGCGACAATGGTCGTGTGAACAACCGCCGCTGGTGGGATTGAAGGAATACACATACGACCACGCGACCGCTAGTACACATGCACAAGATGGACTAAGGAGTAACAGGGCATTATGCATGGGGTGTCGAGCACTTTCGTACTCTCGTTATCTCTTTTTGCACGGTCCTTCCACATCTTCGCAGATTCTGGGGTTTCCATTTGCATTCACGGCCAACGACTCACGACTTTTACGACGACTTGCATCAACGAGAAAAAGGTATCTGCATGACATGACGATTACGACCACGACTTCACGAACATAGCATACATATGTAAAACACTATAGTAACGAATCTCACATCTGGCGTTTGTAACCACCGTTGAACAAACAATTCCTGTCTACGATCAACAAGGTTGCTAACCGCGATTGCGGACTCACAGAAATTTGCAATGCTCTCTGAATCCTTCAGACCGCGACTACAAGTGAAAATGCATACTCAGATCACGCGATACACGGGTCCGAATACTCGTGCAGAATCGCACCTGCACCCCACGCCCGAGCATGCAGCTTCATGCACCTCGGAGACAGCTGTCCCACCACCACTGGCTCAGGGTGCATGCGACCACAACGGTCAAAGTATCTACTGCACTAGTGAGGGAATGTTCGAGATGGGATCTGTGGTATCGTGGTACCACTTGATGAGGCGCGAGGTGCATGGATGTGGGGTCGATATGCATGGCTTGTGGAGGTGGTGCCGAAAGGGGAAGTGCACGATGGTTGTAGAAGGGGAGACAGCGCCGCGTGAAGAAACTGAGTTCAAGTTGGACAAGCTAACAATGTCGCTGTAGAACTCTTTTGGAGTACAGTTTGACTTGTTCGAGCCGTAAAGGATGAGCCCTTGACTCCTCAGATGCTATGGTACGAACTGATGGCTACTGCGAGCGAATGAGGCCATGAGCATCAGGGTCTAGACAGCGATCCACTTGAGCAAGAGCCTCCGCCCTCGCGATAATGCAGGACACTGCAAGACGTCCTCGGCCTTCGGGCACATGTCGGTGCTCATCCATTCTCCGGGTGAGGCGGCGAACGAGCGTCGGCCACGGCGCATCAGTCGCATCGCATCCCATCCAGCCCTGCGCTTTTTTTTCGCTGCACCTTGGTGAGACCCACAACCTATCTCTTTTCCTCTTCAAGCGACCCACAGTCCAACACGTGAGGTCGTGCAGTCGCTCCATCTTCGCGTTCGCGACGTGTCACCACTCGCTCAATCGTCCGCGCCAACCGCCATCTCCAGGACCTCTACGTTTCCCCTGCCCTTGGTCTGGCCCTCGATCAACTCATTCAGCCCCTTGAACGCGCCAGGCTCCACGAGGCCCACGGCCTCCCACTCGGCGCCAACGGTGTCCTGACTCTCGATGTCCTCCATGAAGCTAAGTATCGCGTCCTTTACGGTACCGGTCGTTTTCTCGTCGCCAGCTGCCTGCGCTTTTGGCGCGACCTTGGCTGCTTGCTTGAGCACGGATGTCGGACATGTGATGCGCAGCTTCATCTGCATGCGCGCGACGGGTATCGGCTGGTGTGCGATGAGGGCCTTCATGGCGAACAGCGCTTGTGACTTGGCCGACTTTGTTGTAACGATGCCGGTCCACTTGGGCAATTCCTTTGCTTTGCCCTTGTCGTCTCCGTCTTCTTCTTTCTTGTCTCCCTGCTGTTGCGCGGTTGCAGCCTGACTGCTCAGCCCATCTAGTGCCTTCTCGATCATGCCGCTCGTGTATACTCGCTTCGTCTTAGGGTCCACCAGCTTGCCCGCCACGATGTCGATGACTTCGTTCTTGGTGCGCTCGAGTTCGGCGTTGCGTTCCTTCTCGCCGACTTGTAGTTCGCCGTTTTCGAGGATATCTATTATGATGGCCTCGAGGGGCTTCTTGGGAAAGGCTTTCTCGAGATCGGCTTTTGGCGCGACTTGGCCTTTTGAGACGTTGAGGAAGACATTTTCGATCTGGAGGACGTTGGAGAGGTCCGTCTCGATGCGGTTGCGGTACTCGAGGACTTTGTTCTTATAGCATGCGATTTCGAAGCGCTTCTTGCCTGTGCGTACACGGTTAGTAGTTGTGGTGTGAAGTTTGGCAGGACTTGGCGCACCTTTCTTCATGCGCACCAGCGAGACATTGGTGAGCTTGATCTGGTTTGAGGGTTGGTTGATTCCGACAGGCATGTTGAGGTGTTATGGTGGGTATCTTAGAAAGTGTGGTGGTGTTGGGAGGCAGATATTAAAGTTGGCCATGACTCTGGTGGGGTGCATCATCGCTGCTCAAAATGATTCACAAGGCTGACAGGCACGCTAGCCGGTAGTCACCGCGGAATTGCCCGGTCGCACAGCGAACGGCCCTGGAGTGGATGGCATCTTCCTTGGACGACCGCTGCAAACGTGGTGATGCACTCGATGTGTCTGCGACAGCGCCGGCTGACCTCTCAGCGCCGGCAACTGAGGCGAGCGTGAAACGCTAAGGCCCCGTGATATGGAGCTCGGGCGCGTCCAGCCACCGATAAGCTGCGTCATGCGGCCCGTTGCCTAGTCAGGACAGCTCCCCCAACACTCCCCCAGCCCGCCTCACTCGTCCCATCTCACTTGACATCCTCCCTCTCCATCATCACTCTCTCGTGCTTCTTTGATACTTCATAGAAGCACTCTTCGTCACTCTCATAGCCACTCTTTGAGCTCCGGAAGCTCTTACACCCTCCGCAATGAAGGTCGCTGCCTCGGCGCTGCTCGTCGGCGCCGCCACAGCTGCTGTCGCCCCACAACAAGGGCAGCAGCAGGTCCTCAAGTTCCCAGACTCGTTCAGCGAGCTCAAGCAGAATGTGTGGTCAAAGCCGCTCCAGAACCTTGAGGAGAGCCTCAAGTCGCTCACTGGGGAGGCACGCGCCACCTGGGACGAGATGGCCATGATGTTCCCCGAGAGCTTCGAGAAGGCCTCGTTCTTCTCGAGCCCCAAGCCACATACCCGCAAGCACGACAGCGAGTGGGACCACATTGTCAAGGGCGCCCATGTCCAGAGCGTCTGGGTTGAGAACACCCAGGGCGAGAAGGAGCGCGAAGTTGACGGAAAGCTGGAGCAGTACGACCTCAGGGTCAAGAAGGTTGACCCCAGCGTGCTCGGCGTCGACAAGGTCAAGCAGTACAGCGGCTACCTCGATGACAACGAGGAGGACAAGCACCTGTTCTACTGTGAGTACCCGAGTATCCACCATATTCGACGCTGTATCTGACAGCAACCAGGGTTCTTCGAATCGCGGAATGACCCCGAGAACGACCCCGTAGTGCTCTGGCTCAACGGCGGTCCCGGCTGCTCATCGCTGACGGGCCTGTTCATGGAGCTCGGCCCTGCGTCCATCACCAAGGACCAGAAGATCAAGCACAACCCCTACTCATGGAACGCCAACGCGTCCGTCATCTTCCTCGACCAGCCCGTCAACGTCGGATACTCGTACTCGAGCGGCTCAGTCAGCAACACTGTCGCCGCCGGCAAGGACATCTACGCCCTGCTCACCCTCTTCTTCAAGCAGTTCCCCGAGTACTCCAAGCAGAGCTTCCACATCTCTGGCGAGTCGTACGCCGGACACTACATCCCCGTCTTCGCTTCCGAGATTCTGTCTCACAAGAAGCGCAACATCAACCTCCAGTCCGTCCTCATCGGCAACGGTCTGACCGATGGTCTCACTCAGTACGAGTACTACCGCCCCATGGCCTGTGGTGAGGGTGGCTGGCCTGCTGTCCTCGACGAGGGCGCGTGCAAGGCCATGGACAACGCCTATCCGCGCTGCGCCAGCTTGATCGAGAACTGCTACAACTCTGAGTCAGTCTGGTCCTGCGTGCCCGCCTCCATCTACTGCAACAACGCCATGATCGGCCCTTACCAGCGCACCGGCCAGAACGTCTACGATGTTCGCAAGCCATGCGGCGACAACTCGCTCTGCTACGACGAGCTTGACTGGATACAGGGCTACCTCAACAAGAAGGAGGTCATGAAGGCCGTCGGAGCTGAGGTCTCCAACTACGAGTCTTGCAACTTTGACATCAACCGCAACTTCCTTCTTCAGGGTGACTGGATGAAGCCGTTTCACCGTGTCGTCCCCGGCATCCTCAAGGAGATCCCAGTCTTGATCTACGCTGGTGACGCCGACTACATCTGCAACTGGCTCGGTAACAAGGCCTGGTCTGAGGCGCTTGAGTGGCCCGGCCAGAAGGAGTACCAGAAGGCCAAGATGGAGGACTTCAAGATCGACGGTGACGGTAAGACTGTTGGTCAGGTCAAGAGCCATGGCAACTTCACCTTCATGAAGCTACATGCTGGTGGTCACATGGTGCCGTACGACCAGCCTGAGGCATCGCTGGAGATGCTGAACAGGTGGTTGGGCGGTGAGTTCTGGGGATAGATTTGTTAGAAGCTTTTAGGCATAAGATTGTGATATGAGTTTCTGGGTTCCTGTTGTAATATACAATAAATCAATGTAAAGAATTGAGAAACTGCTCACTAGTCATGCGTGCTCTTGTCGTCTCCACCACGCGCTCTGGGAGCTAGCGGCAGGACCGCTAAGCTCAAAGCGCCTTCCCCCACAGTCACACTTCCCATCCGCCCGACCATCACTCAACGTTCAACACGACATCTCTGAACAGTCAACCTACCAGATACCTGAATGTGTTGCTCTAGACACTCTTACTCTTGTGACACCGCACAATGTATGCGCTCTCGTGTAGCCGTCTCTACCAGCTACGGCTCCCCAGGGCTCATGAGCAGTCAACAAGACTGCGACACGGTTCGCTGCACCCTATGATATCCGGTGGAGCACTGACGATGCGTGATACGTGCCGGAAAGGTGCATACTGAGTATGTTCTGGACCGCAGATGCTGCATCAAAACAAGCCGCCAGCCCAAGCGAGCTGAAGAGCTTCGATTCTGAGGCTGGCTGGCTCGACGCCTCCATGCCGCATCGCTGGATGCAAGCCAAAGAAGGCCGTGGCAGCCACGCTGCTAATGCTTTTGTTGTATCTTTAAGATGGCAGCACGCACCTTCTGGCGAATTCCAAGTTCAAACCAAAGTTTCACTGTCCTGTGTTGAGCATTCGACAATTTGCAACAGGCGGCATGACTTCATACTCGCCCTTGCCGCGTCTAGGTACTCGGGGGGATACGAAAGAACTGCTCGAGGTCCACGAAAATCGGGTTACCTCTCCAGACGATGAAGCTCCTAATCCCTCGGGTTCGCGCAAGAGCCGGCCACTACGAGAGCGGCTTGGTAATTGGGTAAGGAGTTCCAAACTGCACATGAGACAGTTTGACTTTATATTTACATCTTCAGGACGTGATGCTGCTCTTGGTCAGCACTATTGCAATACTTATTGCTGTTGCCTTTCTAGCCATGCTATGGCAATATGGCTGGGACCAACCGAGTACGAGTAACAGACTTGCGCACGCTATCGCCTCTGCCGGGTGGATTGTCAAGGCCACCACGCTTTCGGCTGTGGTCCTTCGACTCGCGGTGGCAGTACAAGCGGGTGTCTGTACTTCTCTAGCTGCTGCTCTGCTGCTCGAAGGCAATGGAGTGCCTCTTCCTGATGTCCTCCATTTTGCGACTCTTAGAAGTGTGAGCACCGCACCACCGACCATTCTGTTTCCAATCTCCCGGCGGCCCAGGCTTTACATTCGCTCGTTGCCAGCGATCCTCATCGTCATCGTCTTTCTCACTGCCACGGCATGCCAGCTTGCCTCAACCATACTCGTGTCCGACATCGAGATCGGGACAATCGAAGGACCGAACCGGGAGGTGCCTGGCGTACTCGGAACTGATACCAATAACTCCGCTGCGAACTATGCCCGTAGCTACAAGATCGACTACTGGGGCTCTCGACCGCTTCTGTACGCTCCTTTCGGCGAGAGCTCTGAACCTGGACTTACTGTAGAGCACGCACACGATACTGGTCTGACATACCAAGGCATGATTCCATTTCAGAACACGACGGCCCGAGCACTTCGGCGGTTTGAAGGTCTGACTAATGTTTTCGGGTCTCGCGTAGGATGCGTTGCACCAAAGATTGAAGCAACGGTGCAATATCATCCAGACTACACGTACCGATACCTTGTTGGAAATGCAACCTATTCAACCGCGGGGAAAGGCCTGCTATCATGCTCGGAAAGCAACGAAACGGCAACGTCTGCGGCGACCACTATTCAGGAAACATGCGCCATATCGTTCAATTGCACCATTCCGTTCCCCAATACATGGTTGACGAATGACTTCTCCGGGACATCGAACGACACAATTACAATGAATCCGCCTCCTGTTGATGAATGGCGCTTGGGAATCTGTGCAATCCACGAAGGATCCAGATGGCATTTCGAGAAAAGTCTCAATACCCACCCATACGCAGGAGCTGATGATGTTGGCGGTTTAAGGACCGATGTCACGATGATCCTGAACCACACGGACCATATACCAACAGGATCAGCTTCACAGCCAAACAACGGGACCACGTTCAGCGTAGCCGCCAGCTTGAGTGGGGAATGGGCAACGTACGACTTGTTGGGCGACGGCATGGTCGATCTCAGCCTATGTTTCACCGAACTGAACGCCGAACCAAGACGCGTGGTGATGACCACTCAGTACGATCTCTTCGAAGCAGAGGTAAGGTGGGACAGCGAGCGCCGAAACTATGACACTTGGCTATTACAAAACCGCTTCAACACATCCGGAAAAATAAGCTGGAACTCGGGCAGAGGCGTAATGGACATGCAGCTCCTCAAGATGAGCGAGGACGAAAGCCTTCCCGGCGCCACCTCTCTCGACTTCGCATCCATCATTAACCCCGGCTTATACAAATTCAGCAAGCCCGGGAAAGCGGGCACATACATACCCGTCTGCCTCCTCTGCGAGGGCGACGAAGAAATGACTATCAAAGTCCATCCCGTCACGACCAGCCTCTTCTACGACATCATAACGTCAACGCGCCACCCCGCGCTCGGCCTTCAAGCCATTTTCAGCACGCTCATTCAATCCGCATACTACGAGGAACTTCCCTCCTACGACGTCAGCGCACCAGTTCACATCCGCCGCTCCCAGATCGTCGAGTACCCCTGGCGCTGGCTCGGCTTCTTCGTCGTGGTGCTGATGCTGTTTGTACATCTGGTTATGGTGGGACTGATGGTGTTGCTGTTTGCGAAGAGGACGAAGGAGAGCTTGATTGGCGAGCTGTGGCATTCCGTGGGACAGGTCATGAGCGATGTGCCGGAGAGGTTGTTGAATGAACATGTGGGGAGAACGGAGGATGAAATTCGCGCCGCGTGTCGGACGAGTGGGTTGGATAAGAGTATCGTTGGGTTGTCGCATTCGCCAAGGGTGGGGGCGATGGAGTTGAGGGAGAGGTTGTAAGATATGTGGGTCAATGTGTTGGAGGCAGGAAACTAGTTTTGCTTCGCTACAAGTGGATATGTTGGCCTATCTGTTCCGTTGTTCTACAACTATGGCAAGGCGCTATCTACCATGCTGACCGCGACCTTGATTACCAGAGTCCCGAGCTTTGCATGTGTTCATCGATCAACCTGTCGGGAAACTCACTAGGGTCAAGTACGTTTGCGTCTCTGTCAGTGAAAACATGATTGGGAGGGTCGTTCGGCTCATTGCAGGACCTTTCGTCCTCAATTGGCATCGCACTGGCTTGCGAGAAGTTACCAAAGTCTGACGACTGTTCCGTCTGCTCACAAGACGTCGTAATATCAGCGCCGTTGATCGTGTTTGGCTGTTCGGCCACAGTCTGCACTTCTTGATCGTCGACCTCCGCGGCGTGGAGTGTTTTTTCGAATATTGTTCCGGGGCCAGCACCACGTCCAGAAGATTCGCGCATGGGGCGCGAGATGTCAGAACGAGAGGCTGTGATCATGTCGAATGCTGGAATCATGGGCAACCAAACCTCGGAATTCGAAGCGCGCATGTTCGACATCAATGCTTGCGCTCCTGATCGAAAGCAATCGATCGAGGATTGGTCGTAACCACAAAGTAGCATCGTTTGCTCGTAAGCCAAGGTATCGAGATCGCAGAAATCTCGAAGCGATGGAGTTAGCTCATGGTTGTTAGTGTAAGAACTGGTAGGTGACTCACATGGATTATTTGGCCGAGTGCCTTTGTCGAAGAGGATTTCATAAAGCCTCATCCATGCCTCTATGGGGTTGTTCTTTACTAGGTTAGGCTTAATCTCAGTTTCTTTGGCTTCTGTCAAGAAGCCGAAGAAGGGCTTTAGGACTGCCTTCTCGCAAATCGGGTCAAGGTCGTAGTGTTCATCCCTGGCAGAATTGGCTCTGGCTTTGGCTTCGTCGTCGGCGTCACTCGGTGTCGCGACTGTGGTGGGTTTGGTTGTCGGGGGCGCCACTGGTGATGGGAAGCTTGGATTGAGCGTTGGTACTGGTGTACTCGTCGTGTTGACGACTGTTCAGGCGGCGATTATCATGTGGACGACGTACTAGGCGTCGTCGTGTGGCCCTTGCCGATGTGTATGTACCGTGTCAGCATCAGTTGTTGATAGATGGGAGAGTCGTCATCGCGTGCTCAAGTAAAACAAGGTCCATTAGAAATGACAGTGTAGTATATCAGCCCGTCCTGCTTCAAAGCTGCCTTACCCAGCATTGTACCAGTGGGAGACTTCCAAAGGATGAAATGCGTCGACATTTGACGACTCCTGTTGGCCTACGGCTACTTCCGAACCGAAGAGCATCGCTGCTCACAACGCACATCATGTGTTCCAAGGGTTGTTTGCGTGTATTGGCGGCGAAATAGGCGACGTGATAGAAGCGCGTGGTATTTCTGGACCTTTCGATGATGACGAGGCGACAGTATGTAGTGGCTGGGAAGCTGCTCGGGGTGACGGCAGCGGATGGCCGCCATTAGGACTCGGCAGTTCGTAGGTTCTTCCTTCGCTCGAGACTTCCGACCGAACCAAGGGAGTGCCCATCGTTGTGTGATCTTCCACCATTGGTGGTTGAGGCTCACTCGGGGGGTGAAGCTGTTGAGTTTCTAGGCTTGGCTGAACTGGTTGATTTCTTCGCCTCCTCCGTAGGTAGTACGCGGCGCCTATCAGCAATGCAAGGCCTACCACGACTCCGAGCACGATCGCAGCGATGGCTCCTGTTGATAGCTTGGAGTCTCCGCAGCCAGCAACAGCGGATGGAAACCTGACTGGAGAAGGGGTGACGGCGTTCTGCCTGACTTCCGCGAGTTTGATCAAACCGGCTTCATAGTCCACCGCAAGATATACCTAGAGACGTGTCAGCTCCAGTGCACGCGAGAAAAATGATGACAAGTGCCAGTACCTGAGAAAGAAACACTTTTCCCAGCACCCACGCCGCAAGCGAATCCTTGTAGATGTTGACTTCTGTAATGTTTGGCTGGAGAGCAACGTTTCCTTGCTTGTCAAGCCCACGAAGAGGGTGTTGTAGCTCCGAGTTGGGAACTGTAACGGTAAATCCATCGTAAAAAGTGAATTTCAAACTTCCGTTGAAGCCGACGGTCGAAGGATATATAAGACCAGGCTCGGGGAGGAAGAGACCGCTCGAATTGTAGCTGGTGCTCGGAGACCAGCCTGTCATATCCGTAAACCTGTCAAGACCAAGTTCTGCTCATCCATTAGCCATTTGATACGGTAGTGACACGTTCACTTTACCTGAGAGTCGGAAAAGGTTGTCGTAGCTACGTGACTGGTCAGAGCTGACTGTGCTTCATGCATAATATTGAAGCCGAACTTACGGCTCAATGCATGCTAAATGCCCATCGCCGTCCCCAAGCAGCTGAATCGGAGCTCGTCCTTCCATGAGAAGTTGTAATCCTTGGATATGAATTTGAAGCGGGCAATGACGTCCAGCCAATGTATCGGAGTAGTTCATAGGATATTCATGGAAGGAGCTCGTTATACTGGCACTGTCGTACCCGCCCAGAACGAGATTACCGTCCCGGGGATTTCGGATCGATTGGCTGCCGGCGTTTAGCCCGAATCCGATTGAGGGTATTTGCTTAGTCTCCTTCAGTCGGTGGAGCAGAACAGACTCCTTTCCGAGACCAACGTGGCCAGCTGTAAAGTTGACACCTTCCGTGATGACGACGACTGTCATGTTGGAGATGGCGTCGTTCGCCACCAGGCCAATACTTGTCTGTCCAGCTACGGTATACTGAGGATTGAACTTGGTCCAGCCAAGGTCCGCGGGTAGTCCTTCTGATGTGACGGACACATTTCGGAAAGATGTGCCTGCAGCTGCTAGATCGAAGGTGCCACCATGGTATGAGCGGCATTGAGCTTTGGTCAAGTTCTGGCTTCCTGTGCCGTCGCAGATGTTGGTCGCTATCAGTAACGTGTTGTCAACGACAGTAGACGGAGTCAAACACAACGCCCGTTTCGGTGCGCCAACATCAAACCTGATCCCATAAGTCGACGTATCCTGAGAGGCTAT
>Ga0210040_10002741_pt1 | contig 24538 bp, 19 predicted proteins | sample CryGeyCG12114_NA_FD_185462 | JGI IMG/M metagenome (GOLD analysis project Ga0210040, IMG submission 185462) | Groundwater microbial communities from aquifer - Crystal Geyser CG19_WC_8/21/14_NA (SPAdes) (version 2) | ecosystem: Environmental > Aquatic > Deep subsurface > Groundwater | place: USA... | reverse complement strand
ATAAATCAAAATCTACTTTAGATGATGCACTTGATGTATTTCCGTGTCATGGTGTTGGCGGCATAGTAGGAATGATATTAACAGGTGTTTTCGCAAGTAAAGCCATAAACACAGCAGGTGCTGACGGTTTATTATACGGTAATAGTTCTTTTTTCTTTACCCAACTAAAAGGTCTACTCATCGTCGTTGCGTATAGCTTTATTATGTCATTCTTAATTTTTAAAATTATCAATCTTGTTCAGCCAATCAGGGTGAGTATTGAAGAAGAAGAAATGGGACTTGATGCCAGCCAACATAACGAAAAATATTTACAGGGAACGCTATTAGCTTCAGAACGTCATGAAACAATATAAAAGAGACTAACAACCGTTTCTTATAAAAGAAGAAAAGTTATGGTGCCGGCCGAAATTTGTATTTCGGCAGTCGTTGCGACGCTCCATTCAACTTTTATTTTCCTATTTAACCCCCATATTCATTTTTGTAATGTTTACCGTTGTGTGCATTCTTGAATTATTAGAATAAGTTATTTTTCTTTATTAATTATAACCCGCAAGGTTTTTTATTGAATCAATCAAAGCCATAAAACTTCACACGTTTTATGGCTTTTTCAATTTTAGTTTTTATTTTTACCCGTTAAAAAGTGGAAAAGCAAATTTACTATATCAATCTTCATACTCCTATAGCTCTCGTGGCTATTAATATTATTGCTATCTCCATTACAATTATTACGACCCTTTATGGGTTGTAGTTCACCATATTATCCCCAGGGCAATTGCTGCAAAACAAAAAAGGGTTTTATTTACACATTATTATTACAAGTACATGCAAGTTTTAAAATTTGGTGGAAGCTCCGTAGCTAATTCGGAAAATATAGAAAAAGTCGCTAAGGTCATAGAACAAAAAGCCAAAGAAGACAGAACAGTGGTGGTGATTTCTGCATTGGCTGGTATAACCGATATTCTTCTTGATTGTGGCAACTTAGCATCTGAAGGAAATGATGAATACAAAGATAAACTGAAGGCTGCCGAATTGCGACATATAGAAGTAGCAAAAAATCTAATGCCTGTTGTACACCAAAGCCGATCTATCAGCAATATAAAACAACAGTTTAATGAGTTAGAAGACATTTGTAAAGGGGTTGCTTTATTAAGAGAATTATCAACTGCTACTAAAGACAGGCTTGCAGGTTTTGGAGAATTACTGTCATCACAGATAGTTGCAGAACGACTTATCGCTTTAAATATAGATGCCGCCTGGAAAGACTCAAGGGAGTTAATAACGACAGATAGCAACTTTACTTTTGCAACCGTAGATTTTGATACTACTAATGAAGAAATAAAAAACTATTTCTTAAATAATCATCAACAAATAACCATAGTTCCCGGTTTTATTGCTGCAAGCAACAACGGCAAATCAACAACGCTTGGCCGGGGCGGCTCTGATTATACAGCCGCCATCATTGCTGCAGCTACAGATGCAAATAAGGTTGAAATATGGACTGATGTAACAGGTATGATGACAGCAGATCCGAGGTTGGTTGCTGCTGCAAAAAACATTAAGCGCATTTCATACCAGGAAGCAATGGAGTTATCGCACTTTGGTGCCAAAGTAATTTATCCACCAACCATTTTGCCTGTAATGAGAAAAGGCATACCGGCATGGATAAAAAATACTTTTGAACCAGAGGCAGATGGCACCTTGATAGAAAATGTCTCATCAAAAGATAATGAAAATATTATCAGGGGCATTTCCAGTGTAAACCACGTAGTATTACTTAACCTTGAAGGAACCGGAATGGTAGGTATTCCCGGTTTTTCAAAGCGATTGTTTGAAGCGCTTGCAAGTCAAAAAGTAAATGTAATTCTTATTACGCAAGCATCTTCCGAACATTCAATATGCGTTGGTATTGAATCTAAAAATATAACTATTGCTAAAAATGCAATTGATGAAGCATTTTCTTACGAAATGGCAATTGGCATATTAGAACCTTTAATTATTGAACATGACTTATCGATAGTTGCATTGGTTGGTGACAACATGAAAAATCATCCTGGTATCAGCGGTAAAATGTTCGGAGCTTTAGGCAGAAATGGTATTAATGTGAGGGCAATAGCACAAGGTTCTTCAGAAAAAAATATTTCTACAGTTATATCAAGAAACGATGTTACAAAGGCAATCAACGTTTTACACGAAGAATTTTTTGAAACAACGTATAAAAGAATTCACCTTTTTATAGTTGGTGTTGGTAACGTAGGCAGCAGATTGCTTGGGCAAATAGAACAACAACTTGGTTACCTGGAAGAACATTTACAATTACAAATAAGAGTTGCAGGTATCGCAAACAGCAAAAAAATGCTGTTTAATGATGAAGGAGTAAATTTATCAGATTGGCAGTCTACATTACAGGCATCAGGCGAAACAATGGACATGAATGGATTTATAAAAACAATTCAATCTAAAAACCTTCGCAATGCGGTTTTTGCCGATGTTACTGCTAATAGTGATATCGCTACTACGTATGATTCTCTTTTACAAAAAAGCGTTGCAGTTGTAGCATGTAACAAGATTGCATGTTCATCATCATTCGACTATTATAAAAAGCTGAAACAATTGTCAAAAGAGTTTAATGCACCCTTTCATTTTGAGACAAATGTTGGTGCAGGACTACCGGTTATAGGTACACTAAACGATCTTTTAAGAAGCGGAGACAGCATAAATAAAATCGAGGCAGTCCTAAGCGGTACGCTCAACTTCGTCTTCAATAATTACGATGGCACAAAACCTTTTGCAGAAGTTGTAAGACAGGCACAAAATGAAGGATATACAGAGCCGGACCCAAGGCTTGATTTAAGCGGCATGGATGTAATGCGAAAAATAATGATTTTAGCAAGAGAGTCCGGAGAAAAACTGGAAATGGAAGACATTTCAAACAACTCTTTTATGCCAGAGTCTTGTATGCAGGGAAGTGTAGAAAACTTCTACGAAGAAATGAAAAAACATGAAACGCATTTCAAAAAGCTATACGAAGCAGCAAACAATGCAGGAAATAAACTAAAATTTGTCGCAAGCTTCAATGAAGGAAAAGCATCTGTAGGATTACAACAAATACCACCTCAACATGACTTGTATCATCTTTACGGCAAAGACAACGTAGTATTGTTTTACACCAGTCGCTACGTACAACAACCCCTGGTAATAAAAGGTGCAGGTGCAGGTGCTGATGTCACCGCATCCGGGCTTTTTGCAGACATCTTGCGTGCAGGACGATAATTAAACTATCACGCTAATCCGCGAAAGGACATATGCAATTAAATAAGGAATTATATACAATTGGGAACAAGGTAACTGTTCACTCTCCTGGCACGGTCGCTAATCTGGTTTGCGGTTATGATATCTTGGGTCTCTGCCTTCATAATCCTTATGATGTTATGCAGGTAAGACTACTGGATGAAAGAAAGGTAATTATGGGCACAACTGATGGCTTTGACTTACCAACCGATCCTTTAAAAAATACCGCTGGCAAACCGCTGCTTCAAATGTTAGAAAAAATTGAAGACAACGTAGGTTTCGAAGTAATCATAACCAAAAACATAAAGCCTGGTAGTGGGTTAGGTTCAAGTGCTGCAAGCGCAGCCGGAGCAGTTGTTGCAGCAAACCATTTACTTGGCAACCCATTCACACAAAAAGAGCTGGTAAGATTTGCTATGTATGGCGAAGAGGTAGCAACAGGTGTAAAACATGCTGACAATATTGCTCCCTGTATTTACGGCGGCATTACCCTGATTAGTTGTATTTCTCCATTAGAAATTGTTACTATTCCACCTCCTGATTTATGGGTTACGGTTATTCATCCCCAGATTGAAGTACGCACTGCTGATGCACGAAAAATTCTTAGAAAAGAACTTCTCTTAAAAGACGCTATCGTGCAATGGGGCAATATTGCAGGTCTTGTTGCAGGCTTTTTTAAAAAAGATATGGATTTAATAAGCAAATCGCTAAGAGACGTAATTATAGAACCGGTAAGAAGTATTTTAATTCCAGGTTTTGATGAAGTTAAAAACCGCTGCAAAGAGGCCGGAGCATTAGGCGGTGGTATTTCCGGGTCTGGTCCAACTATTTTTATGCTTAGTATAAATGAGCAAACAGCACTTGCTGTAGAAGGAGAAATGAAACAGGTATATGAAAAATTGGGAATTGAATATCATACTTACGTAACCACCATTAATCCAAAAGGAATACAGATAGTTGAAAGCTAATTTGATTAAAGAAAGAAGAAGTAAAGCGCATTTTTTAACCAGGCAAAAGGATAATTATTAAGCTTTCGTTGCGTCGCACACTTGTACTGCTTTTTCTTTATTAAACAAATAAAAACGTCATTGGCAGGAGGAACGACGAAGCAATCTGCCCGGTGAAAAGAAAAAATTTATACTGTTACATCAGCTTGCTTCGTCCCAGAAATGACGAGAGAAATTCGATTTAACGGATAACGGAAAACAACAAACATGTTTTATTACAGCACAAACAAGCAATCACCAAAAGCAGATTTTAAAGAAGCAACCATAAAAGGACAAGCCTCTGATAAAGGACTTTTTTTTCCTGAGTCATTGCCTCAACTTCCTGTTGACTTCATTAAGAATATTAATAGTTTTTCTAATGAAGAAATTGCATTAAACGCCATTAAACCATTCGTAGGTGAAACAATTCCTAAAGACGTTCTCTCAAGGATTGTCGCTGAAACGGTAAATTTTGATTTTCCATTAGTGCCTATAACCAACAACATATCTGCTCTTGAACTGTTTCATGGACCAACCTTGGCTTTTAAAGACGTTGGAGCAAGATTTATGAGCCGTTGCCTTGGTTATTTCGTGCAAAACAACGACAAGGAAGTTACTGTACTTGTAGCCACTTCCGGAGATACCGGTGGTGCAGTAGCAAGCGGATTTTATGATATTGAAGGAATTAATGTTGTTATCCTCTATCCTTCCGGCAAAGTAAGCAGCGTGCAGGAACTACAATTAACAACTTTAGGCAAAAACATCAAGGCGATTGAAATTGACGGAAATTTTGACGACTGCCAAAAACTCGTAAAACAGGCTTTCGCAGACGAAGAACTAAACAAACAAAAATTTCTGACCTCTGCCAACTCCATTAACGTTGCCCGTTGGCTTCCACAACAATTTTATTACTTCTATGCCTACAAGCAATGGAAAGATAAAAACAATCCACCTGTTATTTGTGTACCAAGTGGCAACTTTGGAAATATATGTGCAGGCCTTGTAGCCCATCTTTCCGGTCTGCCTGTTAAAAAATTCATAGCCGGTGTAAATGCAAACGCGTCTGTACATCAATACCTGGAAACAGGCAATTACAAGCAATCAAATGCAATAGCAACTTTATCAAATGCAATGGACGTTGGCAACCCCAGCAATTTTATAAGAATACTAGAGCTTTTTAAACATGAGCATCCAGAAATAAAAAATTGTATCAGTAGTTTTAGTATTAGTGATGAAGAGACAATGGATACTTTAAAAAATACTTATAAAGAACACAGCTATTTATTAGACCCTCATGGAGCCGTTGCTTTTGCAAGCATCACCAAATACCTCAAAACCCACCATTCAGATAAAGGAATTATCCTGGAAACTGCACATCCGGTTAAATTTTATGACGTGGTAGAACCAATTACAGGTGAAAAGGTAGAAACGCCCGAAGAAATAAAAGTCTTGTTGAATTTGAAAAAAGAATCAATTAAGATGAAAGCAGATTATAATCTTTTTAAAGAGTATTTGTTGCATGCATAGCTCCTATCCCGAGCTTCCTGACTTTTCGTCTTTGCGGAGGTTAATATTTTAAAAACAGAACTTTACTTACGGATACAAATTTAAAAATTTTTAATTTTTAAAAATATACTTCATCCCGCCCAACTTTTACAAGGCGCAGCTGGCCGACAGTGCCAATATTGATTGAGTCTCAAACAAATTGCAAATTTTTTGTCGTGACAATAATTCCGAAAACGGTTAACGTTTTCAAAGGGAGTATTCGAACAAAAAAATTATTTCAAACCATTTACAATCGTTGGAGTATATCTATATACCGTATTTGTTCCATCTCCTAATTGACCAAATACGTTACCACCCATTGTCACTATAGTACCATCATTCTTTTGAGCAAGTGAATGAAAATTGCCACCTACGATAGCAATTATTTCTGAAAGTAGGTCTACCTTCACAGGACTTAGTTGGTGATAAGAAAATGCCAGAGATACTCCCAGTTGGCCAACACCATTCCATCCCCATGCCCATATTGTACCGTCTTTCCTTACTACAAAAGAATGGTCTTCTCCTACCCCAATCGTAGTTACCCCCCTAAGTGTACCCAATTGAATGGGAAGATCTTTATACACAGAAGTTCCATCTCCTAATTGCCCATGAGAGTTATCCCCCCAAACCCAGACAGTACTACCATTTCTAAGGGCAAGTGAGTGATTTGACCCATTTGCAGCAATGGCGGTTATTCCGGAAAGGTTATTTATTTGTAAGGGCGTAGAACGCTTAGGAATGTTGGTACCATCTCCTAATGTTCCATTAAGATTCCATCCCCATGCCCATACAGTACCATCATTTTTGAGGGCAAGGCAATGATTGAGACCTCCTGCAATAGCAGTTATTCCGGAAAGGTTAATTACTTTTACAGGCGTACGTTTGGCAATGTATGTACCATCTCCTAATTGCCCCATCAGATTAGAACCCCACGCCCATACTGTTCCATCATACTTTAGTGCAAGTGAATAGTCATAACCACCTGCAATTGATATAATTCCTGCCAGGTTAACAACTTGCTTAGGCGTATGTATTTCAGTTTCGGTTCCATCACCAAGCTGACCAAATTCATTCTTGCCCCAGGCCCAAACAGTTCCATCATTTTTAAGCGCAAGTGAATGGTAGGCTCCCGTTGCAACGGCAGATATACCGGAAAGATTTTTTACCTGAACTGGTGTGTGACTGTCGATTGTAGTACCGTCACCTAATTGACCAAAAGCATTATCGCCCCATGCTTTTACTGTACCATTTGGCAGAACTACAAGACATCGTTCTTTTTGCGTTGCAATTCGGATTTTTGAGGGGATTACTATTATAGCAGAACTACTATCTACTTTTAAGGTTATACTACAACTTTGGCCGCGAAAATCTATATAAAATGTTGCATCGCCCACAGCTATCGGAGTTCCAGATATTGTGTAAGTTAGATTACTATCACCGAGAGCTAAAGTTCCTGCCGATAAAGTAGCAGTTAAACCAGATACACCAGTAGATGTAACCGGGTCAGAGTCTTTAAAATCGAGACCATTTCCTCCAGTGTAAGGTATAGTACAATACCCCAGATAGGGAGTGTTTACAAAAGCTGGCGATGAAAAATAGCTACTTCCACAATCCAAAAAAGTTACAATATGATTTTGAGGAAACTGAAGACAGTTTTCACAACTATATTCTTTGCTGCAAGAGTAAAATACCGAGAAAAAAAGTGATAAAAAAATAAGTTTAAATTTCATGTTTGACGCAAGTTATTGCTGTATATAAAAGCTTTTTTTAGCTCATAGCATTTTATTAATTTCCAATGATAGAGAACTAGTACATCTGTTAAACAAAAAATATCGCCTTCACCAATTAATAAAAGAACATAAAATAAAAAGTCTCTTAGTCGATAAATTCGCAGAGTTAGGAAAACTTTTATGTTTGACAGTATAAATCAAAAGACCGTTGCGTCATTACTTGCACAATTTATCCTGTTATGAAAATGATTGTTCACTCCCCTTCGGACGATCAAGAGATGAAAAAGCATTGTATAAATCCCTTCTTTCAACACTGATTCACAATATTTCCCACAAGCTTTAAAACTAAGGATAAAAGACCCTTTTTTATACCCTAAAATCCTTTATTTTCCTTAAATTTGTGGACCTCCTGGAATCGACTAAAAAGCAGGAGAATCAAGCAGTTATGGCAGATGAAATTTTAAATGATGCGGCAGCCCAAAACAAGAATTACGGTGCCGACAGTATACAGGTGTTGGAAGGTCTTGAAGCGGTTCGTAAAAGACCGGCAATGTATATTGGAGATGTAGGTTCAAAAGGTTTGCATCACCTCGTTTATGAAGTAGTTGATAACAGTATTGATGAAGCGCTTGCAGGCTATTGCAAAAACATAAACGTAACCATTCACGAAGACAATTCTATCAGCGTAAGCGATGACGGACGTGGTATACCAACAGCTATCCACACCAAAGAAAACCGTAGTGCACTTGAGGTAGTTATGACCGTACTGCATGCTGGTGGAAAATTTGATAAAGGCTCTTACAAAGTGAGTGGTGGATTGCACGGAGTTGGTGTAAGTTGCGTAAATGCATTGAGTACTTTACTACAAGTAACTGTACATCGGGAAGGAAAAATATTTGAACAGGAATACAGATGTGGGGCTCCACAATATCCGGTACGTGAAATTGGTACTTCTGAAATCACCGGTACTACCGTTAGATTTTGGCCCGATGGATCTATTTTCCAGGTTGTAGAATATACAAAAGACATTTTAGAAGGTCGTTTAAGAGAACTATCTTTTTTAAACAGAAAACTGACTATCAACATTACTGATCTTAGAGAAAAAGACGAAGAAGGCAAACCTTATTTCAAGAGTTTTTACAGCGAAGGTGGAATAGTTGAGTTTGTAGAAATGCTTGACAAAAACGGCAGACGTACAGCTTTAATTCCAAACACCTTGTTTGTCGAAGGTTTTGATGAACCAAGCATGGTAGGTGTAGAAGTCGCAATGACTTACAATGATGATTTTAAGGAACATATTTTTTCTTACGTTAACAATATCAACACCATTGAAGGTGGTACACACGTTACCGGTTTCAGACAAGCGCTTACCCGTGTTTTTAAAACTTACGGTGATAAACAAGGTTTGTTTGAGAGAGCAAAGGTTGTTGTTGAAGGCGATGATTTCAGGGAAGGTTTAAGTGCTATAATTTCTGTGAAAGTACCGGAACCGCAATTTGAAGGTCAGACCAAAACAAAATTAGGTAACAGTGATGTGAGTGGGATAGTACAAACAACAGTTGCACGTGCATTAGAAGCATACCTTGAAGAAAATCCACGAGAAGCAAAAAATGTTATCTCTAAGATAGTACTTGCGGCACAGGCAAGGGTTGCTGCGAAGAAAGCACGCGAGATGGTTCAACGCAAAACCGTTTTAAGTGGTGGCGGTCTTCCGGGAAAGCTTGCCGATTGTTCTGAAAGAGACCCAACCAAAACTGAATTGTATTTGGTGGAAGGAGACTCGGCCGGCGGTACAGCAAAACAAGGTCGTGAAAGAAGCTTCCAGGCTATTTTACCATTGCGTGGTAAGATTCTCAATGTAGAGAAAGCAATGGAACATAAAATTTATGAGAATGAAGAAATCAGGAATATGTATACAGCTCTCGGTGTAACAGTTGGTACACCTGAAGATCCCAAACAGCTAAATCTGGTTAAACTTCGCTATCATAAGCTTATTATTATGACCGATGCTGATGTTGATGGCAGTCACATTGCCACATTAATTTTGACCTTCATATTCAGGTACATGAAGGAACTGGTAGAAGCAGGTTATGTGTATATAGCACAACCACCTTTATACCTTGTTAAGAAAGGAAAAGAACAGGAATATGCATATAGCGAAGAACAACGTAAACATTGGGTTTCTAAACTTGGTGGCGGTAAAGATGACAGCGTAAGCATTCAACGCTATAAAGGGCTTGGAGAAATGAACTCTGAACAACTTTGGGAAACAACTATGGACCCTGCACGTCGTACTTTGAAAAGAGTAACTATAGAAAGTGCTGCAGAAGCAGATCGCGTCTTTAGTATGCTAATGGGTGACGAAGTAGCACCAAGAAGAGAGTTTATTGAAAGTCATGCAAAGTATGCTAAGATAGACGTATAAAAGCTTATATTACCATTATTGAAAGAGGCGATTGACATATCAATTGCCTCTTTCAATTTTATCTAATATTATAATTTGTAAGGATAATAATATAGTCAGTAAAAGCAAAATGAGATGGTTAGAATACAATGTCTCAATGTTGATAAAAAGGCCGGGGATTAGTAAAGTTTACAGTTCTACCTATATTTTTTATAAAATACTACCTTTAGCCCTAAATTAATTATTATGGACACTTCAAAAATGCTAAAAGCCTACTGTTTAAAAACGAAAGAAAAAAATGTTCCGATGCATGAGGCTGTAATTACTAAAACAGCAAAAGGCGGATACATGGCTGGCGGACACGATGGAAAAGGCAATAAAATGGCAGCTATATTAAGTGAAGCAAAAGCTCTTCAGGCAATTGAAGATGGAATTGCTACAAAAGGCTTTTAGTTTTTGCTAACTATTGATTTTTGACCTAATCGATTTCCCGGGTTATTATTTGAGCAGTTGAGAAAAAATGAAAATAGTTGCCTATGATAAGGTTACAAAAGCAACCTTTAGGAAGCTTACACCTTCTTATTTTCGACAATTTAATTTAAAATATTAATTAATTCAAAACCAAAATCATGAAAAAAATCAGGCTTTTCTTATTAGGACTATCATCAGTACTTATCATGCACTCATTTGCCCAAACAAGTGAAATTCCCCGCCCTTCTTTGAGTATAGGTGTCGAAGGCGCTTTACCCGTGGGTGAATTTAATGATTCTCACAAATTTGGCATAGGAGGCAGTGCAAAATTTGCTTTCCCTGTAGCATCAAACCTTGATTTAACGTTAGGGGCAGGATATATGAGCTACTCGGGAAAAGAATATTTTGCAGGTATAAAAAGGCGGACTTTAAACACCATTCCTATTAAAGCTGGCGTTAGGTTAAGAGCCGCAAGCGGGCTTTACTTTGAGCCGCAGTTAGGATATACCAGCTTCAAATCAAAAGGAGAAGATGAAGGTGCCGGAGCTTTTACTTATGCGGCAAACATTGGTTATGCATTAAGTAAAGGTGTGGATTTGGGAGTGAGATATGAGGCATTCAGCAAAGACGAAATCACTTACCCTTTTATTGGCGCAAGATTAGCGTATAGCTTTAGTCTTTAATTACATTACTTTTTTTAGACAAAAAAGAATTACCTGGCTATTCCCTTTTTGGTTGTCCTTAATTATACCCAAAAAACTTTCAGGTATAACATTTGCTATAACTGTAAAAACAATCATTAAAATTGAGACTAATTAAGATGTTACAGAAGAAAATAAGAAACAAAGAATACTAACGACTTATTAGATCTCAATTAAAAAAAACAATTATGAAAAAATTTAAAGTTTTACTCGTAGGGCTATCAGTTATGTTAGCCGTAAATTCATTTGCACAGGAAAGTCCGGCAGCCAGGGGATTACAATTAAGTATTGGACCAGAAGCTGTTTTACCAATCGGTTCATTTCATAGTGAAAGCAAGTATAAGTTTGGTGGTGGAGGTAGCGCTAAACTGGCAATACCAGTAGCAAGTGTTCTAGACTTGACTTTGTCAGCTGGTTACATAGCTTTTGGACATTCAAAAATAGATGAGCTAAACAACTCAGGTACTTTTACTGCGATACCTTTCAAAGCAGGTCTTCAAATTCATACTAATGGTGGATTCTATTTTGAACCTCAGGCTGGTTTTACACAAACTAAAATCGGAGGTGCAGAAGGTGCAGGAGTCTTTACTTATGCCGCAAATATTGGTTATTTAATTAGCAAAGCAGTTGATATTGCTGTGCGTTACGAAGCAATGGCTTCCAGAGACGGTATGAATATACCAGGTGCAACAACTCCGGGTGATGATGTTAGTGCAAAATTCCTTGGATTAAGATTAGCCTATAATATTCCTTTTGGCAGATCTAAATAAATCTTTCGTGTGTAAACAAAAGAAGCCCTTTAAAAGGGCTTCTTTTGTTTTATACCAATATTTGGGTTGCTTTCGTCACTACTTCTTGAATTTCCATTTATAGCTTTAAGATCCTAACTTTAAATATGATTATCCGCATTCCATTAAGATTTGAAGGCTCGAAAGGAGAAAAAATAATTTATTCTCTTTTTGACAGCGGCGCTACTTACTCATGTATATCAGAAGAAAACGTAGAAGAATTAGAAGAACTTATAAAGCTTCATACGCCTATGCGATTATCTACCGCAAGTGAGGCTACTTTTATGGAGATAAGTTATCGGACCACTTTAGACTTCTATCACGAAGAGGTAAGGTTATCAGATGAATTTCTGGTTGTACCAGGCTTAAGTGAAGAGGTAATAATTGGAGCTTCAACAATGCAAAAATGGAGGTTAAAATTAGATTTTGAAAATGACAAAGTAATTGTAGACCCAAGAGTTGCAAAACTTATTTTAATAAACCTCATTAAGAGGGATTAAGAGGGATTAAGTAAGCAGCTAAAGGTTTTTGTATTTCTTATTATCTTTCATGAAACCTCTAAGAAGCTGTCTAAAACTGTTTTTTTGGAAACCGGCATTTGTATTTCAATGGATTTGTTGTTGCGACGCTCCGTTCATCTGTAGGTTTTCATGCATCTTCAGGTTTTGATAGTAAAGTCTAAACTAATTACAAGCAGCTTTTAATGTCTGACTCATCATTTAAAGAAAGACCAATTGAAAGTCTAATTTTGAACGGAGCGTCGCAACAAAAGATTCATCTTCGCTTCAACAGCTGGCCTCCGCACAATTCCTCGTTATCATTTTTTACTTTTAACCCCTTCTAACATTATTTATAAGCGTTGAAAACATGGCGGTAAACACTTACATTTGAATATATAATTTATCAAATGGGCTGGAGTACTTATATATCTCTGGAAATACCTGCGCAGGATAGCATGACAGAAGAAGAGTTTTTCCGCTTTTGTGTAGCTAATAAGCATATTAAGATAGAAAGAGATGAAAATAAACAAATATTAATTATGCCTCCTGCCGGTTTAGAATCTGATGGACAAACAGGTGTGTTGTATGCTACTGTCTTTAACTGGAACTCAAAATTAAAAAACGGAAAATGCTTCGGCCCATCTGCTGGTTTTACGCTGCCTGACAAATCTGTGCGGTCACCTGATGTAGCGTGGTTACCTATAGAAAAATGGAACACTTTATCTGAAAATGACAAGAAAACATTTGGCCACATAACACCGGATTTTGTAGCAGAAGTAATGTCACCTTCTGACGATTTTAAACAACTGCAAGACAAAATGATTCGGTGGATTAAAAATGGAGTAAGGTTAGGATGGCTGATTTATGGTGAAAAAGAACTGACCTATATTTACCGCGCTGATGGAACTGTTACGAAAATTGAAGGATTTAATAATACTTTATCTGGAGAAGATGTGCTCTCAGACTTCAATTTTGATCTAAGTATCTTAAAAAGCTAAGACTGGGAAGTAACAAAAAAACTAAGCTTCCACGGGTTCTTCAGATTTTATAACCTCTTTATGCATCCTTTTAAGAAACAGTAGCATTTCCTCCATTGACTTTACGTTTTCAACTACCAACAAAAACATTTTTCCCGCCTGTTTTAGTTTTGCTTTATTTGTACCTGTTTGGAGATATGCAAGAACATTTTTAAAAATATCTGACTCAAAATATGGAGAATCAGGAAGATTTATAAAATAACAGCGAAGTGTATTGTCTTTAAGTGTCATTTTTTCAAATCCCAACTCGACTCCTATTTTTCTACAGCGAACTGTGGTAAATAAATCTTCCACTGATTGGGGAATTGGACCAAATCTGTCCAACATTTCTACTTTAAATTCTTCCAGTTCATTTTCAGTATCACAATTATCAAGGCGCGTATATAGTGATAGTCTTTCTGTTATACTATCAACATATTTGTCAGGTATTAATATTTCAAGATCTGTATCAATAGTGCAGTCTGTTACAAATTCATCCTGTTTTTGTATTTCATCCTTGAACAAATCTTTAAAATCACTGCGCTTCAGTTCGCGGATTGCTTCATTTAAAATCTTCTGGTACATTTCGAAGCCTATCTCTGCCATAAAACCAGTCTGCTCGCCACCAAGCATGTTACCGGCACCACGAATATCAAGATCGCGCATGGCAATTTGAAATCCACTGCCCAACTCACTATGTTGTTCTAAGGTCTGCAATCGCTTGCGGCTGTCGTTTGGCAAAGTACTAAGTGAAGGTGCAAGCAAGTAACAAAAAGCTTTTTTATTACCTCGTCCAACCCGACCCCGTAACTGGTGCAAATCACTTAATCCAAAATGATGAGCGTTATTTATAATTATCGTGTTTACGTTAGGTATGTCCACACCGCTCTCAACAATATTTGTACAAACCAGTACATCGTATTTCTTCTCAATAAAATCTAAAATTCTTTCTTCCAACTCATGTCCTTCTAACTGACCATGGGCGAAACCGATACTTAGATCAGGACATAATCCCTGTATCAATCCTGCCATTTCGCCTAAACCCTGCACACGATTATGAATAAAGAACACTTGCCCGCCGCGTTCGGTCTCATAATAGATAGCATCACGGATAGCGTCTTCATTAAAAAGCAAGACTTCAGTTTGTATAGGCTGACGATTTGGCGGAGGTGTATTAATTATACTCAAATCTCTTGCCCCCATGAGGCTAAACTGTAAAGTTCTTGGAATAGGCGTTGCAGTAAGCGTTAAAGAGTCTACATTGGTTTTTAAAGTTTTCAGCTTCTCTTTTGCACCAACGCCAAATTTCTGTTCTTCATCTATGATCATGATACCCAGGTCTTTGAACTTAACCTCTTTTCCCAATATAGAATGAGTACCAATAACAATATCGACTTTACCCTCCTGCAACTTTTGTAAGGTTTCCTTTTTCTCTTTGGAAGTCTTGAAACGGTTTACAAAATCAACGGTTACCGGAAAGTCTTTAAGTCGATCTTTAAAAGTTTTATAGTGCTGAAAAGCAAGAATAGTAGTAGGAACCAAAATAGCAGCTTGTTTACCATCTATCACCGCTTTAAAAGCTGCACGGATAGCTACTTCTGTTTTACCAAAACCAACATCACCGCAAATAAGCCTGTCCATAGGTGAAGGGCTTTCCATGTCTTTTTTTACATCTGCAGTTGCCTTGCTTTGGTCAGGTGTATCTTCGTAAATAAAAGATGCTTCAAGCTCTGTTTGCATATAAGTATCAGGACTAAATTGAAAACCTTGCTGGGCTTTTCTTTCAGCATATAATTGTATCAGGTCAAATGCAATTTCCTTAACCTTGGTTTTAGTTTTCTCTTTTAGCTTTTGCCACGCATCACTGCCAATCTTATTAACCTTCGGTACACTACCTTCTTTACCGGTATACTTACTGATTTTATGAAGCGAATTTATGTTGACGTATAAAATATCGCCGTCTTTATAAATAATACGAACCGCTTCCTGTAAACGTCCGTTGGCTTCTATCTTTTGTAATCCGCTATAAGTACCAACACCGTGATCAATGTGTGTAACATAATCTCCCGGTTGTAACTCACGAAGTGTTCGGAGAGTAAGTGCTTTGTTTTTATTGTAAGCTTGCTTAACCTTGTATTTATGATAGCGCTGAAAAACCTGGTGATCAGTATAACATACAACTTTTAGATCTTCGTCTATAAAACCACGATGAATATCATTTGCAAGCGGTGTAAAGGTAATTTCAGCTTTTAAATCTTCAAAAATGATATGGAGCCTCTCCAACTGTTTTGGGTTCTCGGCAAATATGAAGAGCTCAAACCCTTTACTTTCCCAGTGTTTTAGATCTTTGATCAACAAGTCAAACTGCCTGTTAAACGAAGGTTGTTCTTTGGTATTAAACTCTATTTCAAAACCATTAAAATAATTTTCCCTGTCAAATTCGATTATGTGTCTTGATGCCAGCAGGCTTTCAATTACCGCTGCTTTTACAAAATCTGCAGGCTTTACATCTTTTAAAACCTTGTCATCCTCTTCTTCGACCTGCTTTGACTTTCCGCTATTTTCTTTTTGCAGTTCCAGAAAAAACTCCAGGTCTTCTTCCTGCACCTCGATCCGCTCTTTTGCAAACTTCCAGTCCTGTACCCAAACCGTTGTATTTTCCGGCAGAAATTCTAAAAGCGAAACTTTTTCTCCTGTGTCAAACTGAGTATCTACATTAGGAATGATACTAACCTGCATCAATTTCCTTTCGCTCAATTGGGTTTCAGGATCAAAGATGCGAATACTGTCTACATCATTACCAAAAAGCTCTATACGGTAAGGCTTTTCGTTGCCATAAGAATAAATATCAAGTATACCACCGCGAAGTGCAAACTGGCCTGGTTCATAAACAAAATCAGTTCTATCAAAACCATACATAACAAATAATTCCATTAACCCGTCAAGATTAATATTGTCATTTGTCTTTAGTTGAATTATATTACCCGAAAGTGTTTTTGGTAGAACCACTTTCTCGAACAACGCTTCCGGATGCGTTACAATCAACTTTTTATTACCACCATTAGATAATCGCATCAACGCTTCTGCACGAAGCATTACATGACTACTGTTTAGCAACTTAAAATTTTTCCTGTTTTTAAATGAAGAGGGAAAATAAAATAAGTCTAATGCACTGGTAAGACTTTCAAGGGTATTATGAAAGTAGGCTGCCTCTTCCGCATCATTTAAAATAATGAGGTGATTTAAGCCTTCTGTAATCTTATTATTAAAAATGGCTGCAATGATAAACTCAACACTGCTGCCATGTAAATTTTTAAGATAAAGTTGCTGGGGTGAGGAAAACGATAGCCTGTCCGCCAATTGAAAAAGACGGGGGTTACTTTGAAATTTGTCGGTTAAATGCTGCAGGTTCATTCGCTCTTCTAAATTTAATACATGCAGCCAAGCAAACATATATTAAGGATTGCAAAGATAACAGTGATAAAGGAAACTTATAGAATGAATTATTGTTAAGATTACAAGTTAAAAATAAGAACTACATGATAGATACGGCTTATAATACAATGAGGAAGGCTCATAGAAAAGATACTGTACCAGTAACACAACTTAAGTTGCGTTAATACTAACGCCAGCTAACAAAAAAGTTGTAACTAAAAAAATTACCGCATCGATGTATTTTAGCTAAAGACGCTGTTATACTCAATTATTTTTTTGTTACAAGCGGCAGAATTTAGATGTATCATTGTTGCGTCGCACACTTGTACTTTTATAATTCCATGCAGCAAAAAGATGGATTATTAAAAGTAGAACAATTCATTTCCTGCTAAGTATATTTGTTTAAAAAAAAATAAAAGATGTTAGAGCCGTGGCGGAAAGGTTATGTCACAAAAATTAAGGAAGAAAGTTCTTCTACCCGACGTTATTGGATTCAGATTCCTGAAGTTGAAAACTTTAATTTTATCCCAGGGCAATTCGTTACACTCGATCTTCCCATTCATGAAAAAAAGAATAAGAGATGGCGAAGTTATTCCATTGCATCATGGCCTGACGGTACAAATGTAATTGAACTTGTAATTGTTTATTTAGAAGGTGGAGCCGGAACTACTTATTTGTTCAATGAAGTAAAAGAAGGTTCTGAACTACTGTTACGTGGGCCGCAAGGCGTCTTTGTTTTGCCCGAAAATATTGATAAAGATTTATTTTTTATTTGTACCGGCACCGGCATTGCTCCATTTAGAAGTATGCTTCATTTTATAAAAGATCATTCTATACCTCATTATAATATATATCTCATTTTTGGTACAAGACTCGTTCCTGATTGCCTTTATTACAATGAACTAAAGTCACTTGAACAGGAAATCAACGACTATCATTATTTGCCAACATTTTCAAGAGAAAAAGACGATCCGGCTGTACGCCGGGGATATGTGCATGCAGTGTATGAAGAGGTAATAAACACAGAAAAGAGACCTGCATATTTTATGTTGTGCGGCTGGAAAAATATGGTGGACGAAGCCAAAGAAAGAATAATGGCTTTAGGCTACGACAAACACGATATTCATTTGGAATTATACGGATAAAAACTTCTTTGGTAAGACCAGGTGCCTAACAAGTAATAATTGTAAATAAAAAATCCGGAACCCATTCCGGATTTTTTATTTTTTTTTATAACGTATTTTTCATAACCAAATCTCTTACTTCGCTCATAGCAATTCTTTCCTGCTTCATACTGTCGCGATAGCGGATGGTGACTGTATTGTCTTCTTTCGTCTGGTGATCAATGGTTACACAAAAAGGTGTGCCGATTGCATCTTGCCGACGATATCTTTTGCCAATAGCATCTTTTTCTTCGTAAAAACAACGGAAATTTTGTTTACATTCATCCATCAGTTTTCTTGCTAATTCGGGCAGTCCATCTTTTTTAACAAGAGGCAAAATAGCCAGTTTTACCGGGGCAATTTTAGCAGGAATATGCATAACAACTCTTGTGTCTGTACTTTCGTCTTCCTTTGTCAAAGTCTCTAACTCGTAGCTTTGACTTAATATAAGTAAAAACATACGGTCCAGACCGATAGACGTCTCTACAACATAAGGAATATAATTTCCATAAGGCTTACCTGTAGCAGGATTGATATCATTATCAAAATACTGCAGTTTCTTTCCACTTAATAACTGGTGATTTTTAAGATCAAAATCTGTACGGGAATGAATGCCTTCAACTTCTTTAAAACCAAACGGAAATTCATATTCAATATCTAACGCAGCGTCTGCATAGTGTGCAAGTTTTACATGATCATGATAACGATATTTCTCTCTTGGTATTCCTAAACTTAAATGCCAGTTGAGGCGGGCTTCTTTCCAGTATTCGTACCACTGCATCTGGCTACCCGGACGAATAAAAAACTGCATCTCCATTTGCTCGAATTCGCGCATGCGGAAAATAAACTGACGCGCGACAATTTCATTACGAAAAGCTTTACCGGTTTGGGCGATACCAAATGGAATTTTCATACGTGCAGTCTTCTGCACATTAAGGAAGTTAACAAAAATACCCTGCGCTGTTTCCGGCCTCAAATAAATAGTATCCGCTTCTTCAGCAACACTACCAACCTGTGTAGAAAACATCAGGTTAAATTGGCGAATGTCAGTCCAGTTAGCTGTGCCACTAACGGAACAAACAATATTATTAGAAATAAGAAGTTCCTTAAGATTTGTAAAATCTTCTGCTGCCAGTAACCGATCCATTTTTGCAATAAGATCATCAGCTTCCTGTGCTTTGCCTTCTTCTTTTAACTTATCAGCAAGAGCTTCTATAAGATGATCGACCCGGTAACGCTTATTACTATCGCGGTTGTCTATCATTGGATCACTGAAATTGTCAACATGCCCGCTAGCCTTCCAGGTAGTAGGATGCATGAAAATAGCTGCATCAATCCCAACGATATTTTCATTCATTTGGGTCATTGACTTCCACCAATAATCGCGTATGTTCTTTTTTAATTCGCTGCCGTACGGGCCATAATCATATACAGCACTTAGACCATCATAAATTTCGCTGCTCGGGAAAACAAAGCCGTATTCTTTAGCGTGTGAGATAATCTCCTGAAACTTATTTTCGTTCGTCGTCATAATCCGGCAAACCTACTGAAAATAATAGTAAAATAAAATGGAGGTGCTAATAAGGGACAGTGGGTAAAAATCAGTTTAGAAAAACCAATTCTTTCGAAAATGTTATTTGACGGTTTTTCAAGCGTTTTTCAAGCTGTTCATTTTGCGCTTCCAGCTCATTAATTTTTGCGTAACTCTTTAAAATGTCATTTTGGTAGCCCCGAATTTCACCTTGCATTTTAGCTGTGAAATAAACCTTACTGATAAAGGCTGCAATAATTCCCAACAACACGGATTCGCCATATTGCATCATGATATTCATTAAGGGAGAAAACATAATAAAAAATGTATTAGTTTATGATAATTTCAACACTACTAATGATGCTGCAAATATTTATAAAGTTGCATTTTGCAGTACCATTTTAAGCATTTTCCCATTTTGACACAAAATAATACAAATAATTCTCTTTATCTGTTTTTTATTCTTTAAACAAGCTTCTCATTGTCTTTATGGCGTTGATTATCACGATTGGTTTTTTTCTCAAAATTTTTTTGCAGTGCTTCCGTTAGATCAACACCGGTTTGATTTGCGAGGCAAATAAGCACCCACAACACATCTGCCATCTCATCTGCCATCTCTCTTCCTTTGTCTGTCTCTTTAAATGACTGCTCTCCATATTTTCTTACCATTAGCCTGCTCAACTCACCAACCTCCTCCATTAAAATGCCCAGATTTGTTAGTTCACTAAAGTATCTTACGCCTACAGATTTTATCCATTCGTCAACAGATTGCTGTGCCTCTTTGATTGTCATTTCTATGATTTACTTTTTAAGCTACTATTTTTTATCGAAAAAAAGCAGATACTAACAATTGATTATTGTGTTAACTATTTGCCCGTAAAACTATACGACAGAAACGGGAGACATTATGATTGGACTCTGAAGTTAAATAATGAAATATAGTTGAATGGAGCGTCGCAACGACTGCATAATCAGAGAGATTAGCCGGCTAACAAAAATCTTTCACTCACTTTACTAAAGAACCATTATTCTTTATGTTTACTGTCGATTATAATAGTTACAGGGCCCTCATTTACTAAAAGGACTTTCATATCTGCACCAAAAATTCCGGTTTGTATAGGCTTACCTAAGCACTGGTGCAACTGGTTTATCACCTTTTCATACATGGGAATAGCGTATTCACGTTTAGATGCTCTTATGTATGATGGCCTGTTACCTTTTTTAGTGCTTGCATACAGGGTAAACTGACTTACCAATAATATTTCTCCCTCCACATCCTTTATACTTTTGTTCATTACGCCGTTTTCGTCGTTAAATATGCGCATTTGTACCACTTTATTACTTATCCAATCCATATCTTCATCAGTATCTGCATCTTCGATACCTATTAATACGAGCAGGCCTACACCTATTTGCCCTGATATTTGCTCATCAACTTTAACGGCGGCTTCACTGACCCTTTGAATTACAACCCTCATTAAATTTATTTTCCTTGTAATTTTATGGTTATGAAGGTAAATGTTTACAGCGAAATTATTTTTAGCACAGCACGAAGCGGAGGCAAAGGAGGCCAGAATGTAAATAAGGTAGAGACAATGGTGGAAGGGCGATGGGCTGTTGCTGCTTCAACCCTTTTTTCGGATGAACAAAAAAGAACTATTACAGAGAAGCTTGCCAATAAAATAACTGCCGAAGGATTGTTATTAGTAAAATCTCAAACAGCCCGTACACAATTAGGAAACAAGGATGAAGTAGTAAAAAAATTGAATGCTTTAATAGAACAGGCATTAATAAAAAAGAAATCAAGAATAGCTACAAAACCATCAAAAGCAAGCAAAGAGAGAAGAATAGATTCAAAGAAAATAAAATCAGAAATTAAAAGTAACAGAAGAAAAATTCAATTCTAAATCCATAAAAAAACTATCAGAGAAACTTTCGTCAGAATAATTAAGAACTGATATAATAAGACATGGCTATTTTTGTTTAAATAATTGATTTCAATTGAGTGGAATAAAAAAGTTAGCAGGGCAAACAATGTGGTATGGGGTCAGTTCTATCATTGGCCGATCCATCACTTTTTTGCTTACACCATATTTGACGAGAACATCGGTGTTACAAGTATCTGACTATGGAAAAATGAGTTTGATTTATGCTGCTATTCCACTATTAAATGTATTGTTTACATATGGTTTCGAAACAGCTTATTTCCGTTTTTCACAACGTAAAGAATTTACGGGCATATATAGTACAGCCAGTATTTCGCTGTTAGTTTCTACGTTGATATTTTCGCTTGTCTTGTGGTTATTTCAAATACCGCTGGCAAATTTTGCAGGTATCTCTAATGAACCTCAATTAATACAACTCGTCATTATTATAATAGCTTTAGATACGATCACAGCACTTCCCTTTGCAAGCTTAAGACTCGAAGGAAAGCCAATAAGATATGCAACAATCAGACTTTCTTCTATTCTGCTACAACTTGCCACTACTTTTTTCTTTCTCTCGTATTGTCCTAAAATAATTGCTTCGAATCAAAGCAGTTGGATACATGTTTTTTACCGTACTGATGTTAATCCTGTTACCTACCTTCTTGTTGCTAACTTATTATCATCCGGCTTAACACTATTGTTACTCATCAACAAGATTGGATCGATAAGACTTGAATTTAATACCAAACTCTGGAAGGAAATGATGCTTTATGCGCTTCCCCTGGTTATAGTAGGATTAGGTGGTATGATAAACGAAACTGTTGATCGTTTGATGCTTAACTGGTGGACCGCGGGATCAAGTGTTTTTAAAGAAGAACAAGTGGGCATTTACAGTGCATGTTATAAGTTGTCACTACTGATAAGTTTATTTATCCAGGCTTTTAGAATGGGCGCAGAGCCTTTCTTTTTTAAGCAGGCCGAAGGATTAAATCCGCAAAGAACCTATGCCCGGGTGATGAAGTTTTTTGTAATCACAGTTACCCTTATGTTTTTAGTGGTCACCCTTTTTCTTCCTGTCATTAAAATTTTCTTTATAGGCCCCACTTATTGGGTTGGTCTTGGCGTGGTGCCTATTCTTTTGTTAGCAAATATTTTCCTTGGCATCTACTACAATCTTAGTATCTGGTATAAGCTAAGCAACATGACAAAAGCAGGTGCCCTTATCACTGTTATAGGCGCTGCAATAACTATTATTATTAACTATCTTTTCATCCCCCGCTACGGTTATATGGCGTGCGCCTGGGCAACATTTTTCTGTTATGGCAGTATGATGATTATTAGCTACATATGGGGACAAAAGGAATACAAAATACCATATGCAACCAAAAAACTACTTGCATACATAGTAATTGTTTTAATTCTGTTTTTCATTCACAAAGGCATAACCCTGCTATTGCCATACACAGTAGTAAGCCTGATTATAGGCGCAATACTGCTGTTTGTATATGTCAGGTTTTTACTTTTAATTGAGAAAAAAGAATTTCAGAAATTGCCTGTAGTGGGCAAGTTTATTAAGTAGTGATTTTTTGGTAACGGGCTTTAGGATCACTATTAAGATTCGTTGCGTCGCACACTTGTACTTTTGCAACGAAATCGCCTATACTAAAAGATCAAATTAATTACTCCTGTTATTCTTTCACGTGAATAAAGGTCAAAAAGGGGCTATCCCAAAAAAATCAGAATATTATAATTGTAATAAGAAAGACCTGAATTACCCGTAATTAATTAATAAATGTCTGCATAACAAATTATCGGAACAGTTTTTATAGCAAATAAAATATCAAAACTTCTTGTATTAAATTTATCTTAATCCAAATAAATACAAAGGTTATTAATTAATATGAACTTGAAACTACCGGTAGATCAAATAAAAAAAATTGCTGTTTTCCGTGCTTTACAAATTGGAGATATGTTGTGTGCAATACCTGCTATTCGTGCGTTGCATTATGCTTATCCTACAGCTGAAATAACTCTTATAGGACTTCCGTGGGCTAAAATGCTGGTAGAAAGATTTGATTATTTTCACTCTCTTATAGTTTTCCCTGGTTATCCCGGTTTTCCTGAACAACCGGTTGATAAAACTGCTTTTCCGGCTTTTTTAAAGAATGTACAGGAACAGAAATTTGATCTCGTTCTGCAAATGCATGGAAGTGGTATTATTTCAAATCCTATGACTGATTTATTTGCAGCAAAAAACATTGCCGGATATTATACACAGGATAACTATTCTCCTGAAAAAAACTTATTTATTCAATATCCAAATATTATTCATGAAATAAACCGGCATCTAAAATTAATGGAGTCTTTAGGTATTGATGAAGTAAATACAGACCTTGAATTTCCTATTCTTAAAAAGGATGAAGAAGATTTTGAAAAAGCTGCTCTACCCGTAAAGCCAAAGAATTATGTAATTGTACATCCTGGTGCAAGAGGAGCAAGCAGGCATTGGGGAGTTGAAAACTTTGCAGATGTTGCCGATTATTGTTTTGAAAATGGATTACAGGTTGTGATAACGGGTACTAAAGAAGAGTCCGAGATTACATCAGGAGTCATTCAATTAATGAAGCACGAAGCTATCGATGCAACAGGCCGTACCTCGTTAGGAGCAATTGCAGTTTTAATAAAAAGTGCTGCTGCGCTGGTATCTAATTGTACAGGAGTTTCTCACATTGCTGCAGCATTAAAGACAAAAAGCATTGTTATAAGCCTCGATAAAGAACCTTACCGGTGGGCTCCCCTAAATAAACAATTGCATACAACCATTGATTGGGCTGCTACACCAGATATAGAATTGGTAAAACACGAAATAGATAAACTGTTATTTAGTACTGTAAAAGCTTAAACCCGCTTAGTTTTATCCTATTGTAATAGTTCTGTAACAGCATTAAAAATATCTACCGGACCAGGCATATTAGCAGGTGAATTATAAACTTTTTTGTACATAAACCGTATAACCTCATTCTTACTTCGGTCTTGTTCTTCAACGGCAAAC
>Ga0210040_10002740_pt1 | contig 24538 bp, 17 predicted proteins | sample CryGeyCG12114_NA_FD_185462 | JGI IMG/M metagenome (GOLD analysis project Ga0210040, IMG submission 185462) | Groundwater microbial communities from aquifer - Crystal Geyser CG19_WC_8/21/14_NA (SPAdes) (version 2) | ecosystem: Environmental > Aquatic > Deep subsurface > Groundwater | place: USA... | reverse complement strand
CGGCCGAGTTTCCGCGGCGGGCGCTGGCCGCCAACCAGGCGCTGTTGGGTCAGCCGCAGACGGCCGCGGCGCTCGTGGCGGCGACGCGTGAGGCAGGTCGGCACCTCCAGTTGGCGCACGGACGGACGTCCGGCCCCACCCGGGGTCGTTGACCATGAGGGAGACGCGCATGTCCCGGTTCGAGCCCACCGATGTCGGTTGGCGGCTGGGTCGCTCCTCGCTGCCCCGTGGCGTTGAGCTGTGGTGCCGGTACGACCGCACCACCGGCGTGTACGGCGAGCAGGGCTCCGGAAAGACGCTGGACCTGCTGGCCCCGACGCTGCTGGCCCACCGCGGCGCCGGCCTGGCGACGTTGACCAAGGTCGACGACCTGCTGCTGACCGCTGGACGACGCCAGCACCCCGACCAGCCCGGCGGGCCGCCCCGACCGATCGCGGTGCTCGACCCGTTCGGCGCCGCGCCGGGGATCCCAGAGCTGGTGTGGGATCCGATCGCCGGCTGCGTCGACCCGCGGATCGCCGAACGACGCGCGAAGGCGTTCTCCGCCGGCACGGTCATCGGCTCGGTCACCGGTGGCCGGCAGGACAGCGCCGCACGGTTCTACGCAGCCGAGACGGCGAAGGTGCTGCAGGGCTTCCTGCACGCGGCCGCGCTCACCGGCCGCACCCTGGACCACGTCCTGGAATGGGTCGCCAACCCGGTGGCCGCCGAGCAACCGGCCGAGATCCTGCAGCAGCACCCGCACGCCGCCCGCTTCTGGGACGGGCTGCTCGCCGGCGCGTTGCACGGCAGCCCGGACACCGTCGGCAACACCGTCACCACGGTGCAGCAGGCGATGGCGCTGTTCTTCCAGCCGGACATCCGGGCCCGTTGCGTGCCGTCGCCCGGTCGGCCGGCGACCGACCTCGTCGACCTCATTACCCGGCAGGGAACGGTGTACCTGCTCGGCCGCGACGACCCGTACGCATCGGCGGCGCCACTGATGACCGCCGTCGCCGAGCACGTCCTGGACACCGCCCTGCAGGTCGCCACCACCTCGCCGCACGGGCGGATGACGCCGTGCTTCCTGGCCTGCCTCGACGAGCTGCCCTCCACCACCCCGCTGCCGACGTTGCGTGTGCGGATGGCCAACGAACGCGCCCTCGGTCTGTCGTTCATCTACGCGGCGCAGACCTGGAAGCAGATGGTCGTCTCCTACGGGGAGGACGAGGCCCGCTCCCTGCTCGGGCTCACCAACACCCTGGTCGTCTTCGGCGGGGGCAAGGACGTGCACTTCTACCGGGAGCTGTCCGACCTGCTGGACGACGTGCGGATCAGCCGGCATACGGTCACCGACGGTCCCGGTGGCGTCGGCACATCCCGGTCGGGGGAGGACGTGCGAGTGCTGCGACCCGGGGACATCCGTCGGGTGCCGGAGCGGCACGCGCTCGTCATCGCCGGCACCGCGCCACCGATCCTGGCCAAGATGCGGCGCTGCCTCGACGGCATGGATGGACAGCAGCTCAAAGCCGAGCTCGAGGTCGCCCGCGCCCAAGTGTCCCGTGCCCGTGCGGACGTGGAGGACGTCGACGAGCGCACTGCCGCGGCGCTGACCTACGCCCGCGACCACCGGCTGACTGCCCGGCCGGACGACGTCCCCGGCGGACCGTCCACCCCGCTGCGCGGGGACTGGCCGCAGTGATCGTGCTGCCGTTTCCACCCCCGCCGGGTGCCGTACTGGCCGCACTGGAGCTGCTGCAGGACGTGCGTCGCCGGAACTCCGAGCGGTCGGCTCCGGTAAGCGTCGTGGCAGACATGGAGCGCCCGTGGGAACCGGCCGGGTGCAGCAGCGAGCTCGGCACATCGGTGTGGAGCTGGTGCGACGACGTGGCCGTCTGGATCAACCACGAGTACGCCTGGCGGCCCGCGCAGATGATCCCGGCCTGCTGGCGACAGCATCCGCACATCGCCCGTGAGCTGCCTGTGTTGGCGGTGCTGCGCTGGCAGGCGGAGAGCGCGGCCGCTCCCGAGCTGGTCGAGGAGTGGAACCGCTACGCGTTCCCGATGTTCTGCGACCGGATGGTCGAACGTCTCGGCGAGAGCACCTGCCGCACCGGCCGGCACCAGAGCTGGCCGGCGGAGAGCCGCTACGCCGCCTTCATCGACGGTGCTGGTCGCTGACGAGACCAGGGGCCGCCGCGGGGACGCGCAGGGCGCAAGACGAAGCCCCGGCGACATGGCCAGAGGCCAGCGGTCCACCGGGGCTTTCCCAGGCATCGTACGTCAGGATGGAACGCGATGACAGCGCCGACGCCGCCGAGCTCATCAGCCGGTGCACCGCCGGCTGGCGACTGGGTGGAGCGCTGGCTGAGCGTTCCGCGCTTCTCGGTCTACCTGGCTGCTGCTGACGCCGACCGCGGCCGCGCGCTGGCGCTGTACGAGTGGAACACCCAGATCAGCGCGGCACTGCTGCACGACCTGGCGCACGTCGAGGTGGGGCTACGCAACGCCTACGACCGCGCGCTGTCCGATCGGTGGCCCGGGCCGCCGCACTGGACCCTGGCCGGGGAGACGGTCTTCGCTCCGGTGTACCGCACCCGGGGCCGCCGTCGGGTGGACATCAACGAACGACCGCGGGAGAACCTGCGTCAGGCGATCGGTAACGCCGGTGGCCCGGCGGCCCGGCCCGGGAAGGTCGTCGCCGAGCTGATGTTCGGCTTCTGGCGCTACCTCAGCTCGGCCGCGCACGAGAAGACGCTGTGGGTGCCCGCCCTCCACCGGGTCTTCCCCCGGGGCACCGACCGCGCTGCTCACGTCGACGGACCGCTCGGGCGCCTCCACGATCTGCGCAACCGTGTGGCTCACCATGAGCCGCTATTGACCACCGACCTCTCGGGCAGGTCCGCCGACCTGCTCGGCCTGGCCAGCCGCCTTGACCCACGGCTCGGGAAGCACCTGCAGGCGACCAGCAAGGTCTCCGATCTGCTGGCTCACCAGCCATAGCTTGTCCATCAGGTCGTAGCGTTCACGAGCGTGGACTACCCGGACCCGAAGGCACCTGGCCAGCTGCTGCGGGGCAGAAGGCTGCCAGGAGGGCAGCACGGCTGTCTGTACGGCGCGCACTTCTACGTGCCTGACTCAATGAACGAGCGAGCCGACTTCGCGGTTGTCGCGCCGATCTGGCGCGCCCGGTGGCAGCGGGCTGTCGACACACTGACGAGCGTCCCGAACTCGTTCTAGGGTGACGATATGAAGAGGGAAGGCGATTGGGTAGGCAACGTCGGTCACCTAGCGCTTGCGGACTCAGCGCTGAGCGAGCTTTTGATCGACATGTTGAGGATGGTCGATTACGGACATCTCTCAGCGGTGCCGAAAGACCCGGACCCGGGGCTGACCACAAGGCAAGCCGCATGAGATGTGCGACGCTTGTATGAGAAGTATCCACGGTTGTTCCCAGATTGCGCCGATGACTGGGTGAGTGAGGTTCTGGAAGCCGCCGACGTGCGCAACGAGTTACTGCATGCCGTGGCACGTAACCGCTGCATCCAGTGCGGCTCCGCGACCCTGTTTGAGCACCCGTGAACGGGGAGGTTGGTTGACCGTAGTAATGACGCTATCCAAGCGCTTACCGAGAAGCTGCTGAATCTCTGTGAGCGCGGTAGCGAGATCGCAGAACAGATTGCGAGCCTGGTGAATAAGCAAATAATTCTTGCGGCCATGCTGCTCGCCGACGATACCGGCCAGACGATCGTGCCCGCGACAGTGCATCCCCACGTCGTCGAGCACACGTGCGGCGATTGTAACGGCGATGGCCGCGCGACGGCGACGTTGACCATCCAGGTCGGTCAGGTCGAAATTAAGCCGACCGGTCACACTAAGTCATTACTCGAAGACATCCGTGAGCGCCAGAGTTAGCGCTTCCCAACGACGTAGGCAGTCACGCGTTTCCGAGTTCGCGCTCGGTCGAAGGCTCGGTGCGTGGCGCTTGTCACCTGCGGTTGGGTTTGTGGCTCGAAGCCACCTCGATTAGTCAGGACGCCATCTATGCGCTGGTCGAATCGTTCAATGGGGGTTGTGCCGCGGTTCCTGTCCGCGGTCGACGTTACCGTCGCTGTCGTACGCTTTCCTTAGATGCGCTCCGCACGCGGGAGGCAGCGCGTTGAGCTAGTCGAGAAACGTCAGTGAGTGCGCTCGCCCGCGTCTCCGCCGCAGCGCGCAGCGCGGTCTCGGGCGAGGGCGCCCGATGAAGCTCGGCTGTCGCTGTCCCTCGTTGTCCGCAGGCACGGCGTGCCGCGTCGAACACTGCGGACAGTGCGATACCTGGTGCGATGTCGGTGCGGGCGACAACGTGCGTCAGGTGCAGCGGCCAGCTTGTGGTCGGGAGTGCGGCGACGACCTCGCCTGCGCGGCGGGTGGCGTGCACCTGGCCTTCCACGGTGTCAAACCGCTCGGCGTAGACGTCGATGCGGGCATTGATGAGCGTGCGGGCGAGGCTGGGAGCGTCGGCGAGGGCTCCGCGCAGGGCGTCGGCGCCGGTCGTCTGCAGCAGCTCGGCCGGGTCCTTGCCGGTGGAGACGGTGAGGTGGCGCGGGTCGGCACCCCGCTCGGTGAGTTGCCAGAAGATGCGGTCGGCGGCGAGCTGCCCGGCGCGGTCGGCATCGGTGGCCACGACGATCTGCGGCCGGTCAGCGCCGATCAGCGGGCGCAGCCGGTCGGCCTGCGCGTCAGTGAACGCGACGCCGAGAGGAGCGATGCCGACGAACTCGCCGTCGCCGGCGAGGGTGACGGCGAGCGCGTCGAGGGGACCTTCGACCAGGACCGGGGCCGCGCCGCCAGCCAGGGCCGCCGCGCCCTCGGTGAGGCCGTAGAGGTTGCTGCCCTTGGTGAACAGGTCGGTCTCGGCGGTGTTGAGGTACTTGGGCACGGGATGGCTGCCGTCACCATCGTGGGCGGGATTGCGGCGGCCGATCCAGCCGTGGATCTCATCGCCGCCCCGGATGGCGAAGACGATCCGGTCGCGGAAGCGGTCGATGACGTGACCGGTGGAGGCGTGGCTCCCGAGGCCGGCGGCCACGATCTCGTCGTCGCTTGCGCCCAGGTCGCGGAGATGATCGGTCAGGCCGGTCCAGCCGGCGGGGGCGTAGCCGGTGGTGAACCGCTCGTCGTCGCTGAGGTCGGTGCCGAGCCGGTCGGTCAGGTAGGCCGGTGCCCACGAGTCCCGGTACGCCGCGGTGAAGAAGGCCGCGGCCTGCTGGTTGAGCTCGAGGAGCCGTTCCCGGGGGACCCCTGATGGGCCGACCCCAGTTGTCGGGGGCTCCACCGGGTCGGTGTCGAGCAGTTCGGGTGCGGGCTCGGTGTCATCGGGTTCGGTGAGGCCGAGCATCCAGTCCACACCAGGGCCGTCGTCCGAGGCCGACGGTTGATCGAGGACGGTCGGCGCGGCTGTACCGGCACCCGCGCCCGGGATCGGGTCGGTGAGCAGGCCGATCCGCCAGAGCAGGGCGGTGGCCAGCTCGTGGGGGAGCAGCGGCTCGTCGTCCGGCTGCCCGGTGCGCAGCAGGTCATACGCCGTGGACAGCAACGGCGCTGGCTGCCAGCCGTTGGCCCCGCCCTCGCCGACCGCAGCGACCAGGGAAGGCCAGTGGGGATCGGCGACCACGCGGTCAGCGGCCCCGCTGCCGAGGACCGCGGACAGATCCGACGTCCAGTCCGGGCGCAGCGCCCTCGCGGATGCGTCGTCCGCGGCCAGCACGGCAGGGGAGAGGTGGCGAGTCAGCCGCCACCAGAGTGCGGCCGCTGGCTGCTCGTCGGGCAGGACCCGGCCGGTCGTCTTCCGGACGAGCGCGGCGACGTCGATGCCGGCGCGCTCGGCGGTGCTGAGTCGCTCGGCCAGGACGGGCCAGTAGGGGTCGGCGGCGACCCGGGGGTCGATGCGGTCGACCAACGGCGCCCACCGCGCGGTGACGGTGCCGGGATCGCCCAGTACGCGGACGACGCGGGCGTCGAGCCTGCGCTGGGCTCGGGCGTCAGCTGCTGCGGGGAGGTCCGGGCCGGTGGGGCGGCGGTCTCCGTCCTCGATGCCGTTGGCAGCACGCCAGACGGCGAGGTCGGCGACCAAGGCAGGGTCACGGTCGAGGAGCGGGCGAGCCCAGAGCGGTGCGCTGGCCGGCGTCCAGCTGCCGGCGCGGGTAGCCACAGCTGACGCGAACGCAATGACCTTGTTGGCGCGGTCGTCGAGGTAGGGCCCCCATGCGAGGTCGGCGCGTAGCGGCTCGGGGACTGTCGGGAGCCAGGGGAGCGGGCCGATGCCGGTCGAGTGGTGCCCGGTGGGATCGATGCGCCAGTCCAGGACGGCCGCGACATCGCGTGCGTCGTCCAGCCCGCGTGTCGAGGCAAGCGCTCCGCGCAGCACGTCCGCGGGATCGCGGCCGGCGATGGCGCACAGGGCCAAGTGGGCACGGAGCACGGGGTAGGCGTCCTGCGTGGTCAGTCCTGTCACCGCGGCGTCGGCGGCGGTGTCGATTGCGGTGAGCCCCGCAGAGCCGAGTCGTTCCTCGGCGGCGACGGTGAGTGCGTGGTGGTAGCGATCGGCACTGTCCCGCAGCCGGGTTGCTGGGTCGTTCAGCTCCCGGAGCGTGCTGGTGGCCGAGGTGGGGGCGTCGTCCCGAGCCAGGACCCGGGTGAGGACGTCGACGGCGGTGGGCGGCAGCAGCGCGTCCCGGGTGATCAGACCGTGCGGGTCGCCGTCACCGGCGACCGGGAGGAAGACGTGGTTGGCGTGGCGGCCACGGGTGAGGGCGACGTAGAGCATCTGGCGGGACTCGGTGCCGGTGGCGATGGCGTAACAGCTGTCGGCGGTGACGCCTTGGGCGCCGTGCACGGTGGTGGCGTAGCCGAGGGTGACGTGTTCGCGCACGTAGTCGGCGGGGAGGGTGACGTGCCGACCGGTGCGGCGATGGACCACCCCGAGAGCGCCGGAGCTATGAGCCTCGGCGACGGTCCACCGGTCGCCGTTCTTCACCCAGTCCGTGGCACCGATCGGGATAGTCCGCTCGTTGCGGCGGGTGATCACCGGATCGCCGGCCGAGGCGCGCCCCGAGTCGGCCAGTGCGACTTCGGGACCGGCGGGATCGGGCAACCGAGCCAGCCGCTCGTCGCGGGCCCGGTTGTTCAGCTCGGCGACAAGGTCTCGGGTAGGCGCCAGCATGATGGCGTCCCGGCCGGCGGCCTGGTCTGCCGCCCAGGCGGTGTAAGCGTCGTCGGTGACGGTGGGGAGATCACCGACGTGCACCCGGCCGTGGTCGATGTAGTACGCCAGCGCTGCCGGGTCCCCGTCGCGCAGCGCCAGCGAGGCGGCGCCCTCGGCGTGGTTGGGTGCGCCGGTGTCCGCTTCGGTAAAGCGGACCACCTGGGTCAGGCTCACCGCGCCGTGGCTGGCGGCGAGGTCACGCAGCAGCCCACCGGCGCTGATTGCAGTCAGCTGCCGGTCATCGCCGACCAAGCGCACCGAGCCACCGGCCTGGACGACGAACGCGACCATCCGGGCCAGGTCAGGCGTACTGGCCATCCCGGCCTCGTCGACGACGACGAGCGTGTCCGGGCCGATGGACGTCACCCAGGTCGGGACGTCGCCGCCAGAGGTCACCGCATGGACCAGCTTGGCGAGGGTGTCGGTGTCGGTGTCGAGCTGCTCGCGCAGGACCGCGCTGGCGGCAGCAGAGGGGGCCAGACCCACGACGGTGCCGCCGCCCGCGCGCCACCCCGCGGCAAGCGCACGCAGCGCGGTGGTCTTGCCGGTGCCCGCTGGTGCCAGCGCGAGCTGCACTCGTGCCCCAGATGTCGCCAGCTCGTGGACCAGCTGCGCCTGACCCGGGTTGAGCTCCACCCCGTTGGCAACCGACTCGAGCAACGCCAGGTCAACGGACGCAGCCGGGGTGACACGTCCGTCGCGCCGGTCGGCGGCCGCGAGCACGGCTCGTTCGGCGGTGAGTACCTCGCTCGAGCTGTAGCGCGTCGAGCCGGCCACGGTGAACACAGGCGTGCCGTCGGAGCGGCGCAGGACAGCAGGCTCCTCGATCGGGTCTCGCGCGCCCAGCCGGATCGCCAGGCGGGGTGACAAAGCCGCAGCGACGATCGCGTCGACGGCACGGTCAACGTCGGGGAGCGTGATCCCCGCAGCGCGGGTCCGCCGCTCCGCCTCGGCGCGGACATGGCTCTCCTGCCACGTCGCCCGGGCGCTCGCCACCACGGACACCAGCGCTGCGGCGGTCTCGTCGACCCACGCGTCGGTCGCTCGTTGCGCCTTGCGAGGTGGCTCCCCGCGGAGGACGCCGTCCAGGTAGTGACTCAGCCGCTCATCGCTACCGAGCACGGCCAGTGCTTCGGTCCGCCAGCTGGCCCGTTGCTGGACATACGAGCGTGGTTCGTGCTTGGCCTGACGTGTCTCCAGATTGGCCTGCTGGGCCAGTGACACGGACTCCTTCATCGTCGGCGGCCGGCCGTGGTCAGCCTGGAACTGCGCGGACAGCACTGCCCGTCGGGCGTCGATTGCGGTACGCCGCGATGACCAGAACCGGGGGAGTGGCCCGTCGACTCCGACGATCTCCCGTACCGGGCGCTTGCCGGCGTCGGTGACGGGACGGTCGGCGAAGCGCACGCCGAGCCGATCGACCAGATGGGCCTCCAGCCGGGTGTTGTAGCGCTCCGAGGCGGCGACGACGTTCTTGTGCAGCGGTCGGCCGTCCAGCGCCAGCCAGCGACCGTCGAGGGTCTGCACCTTGTTGCTGATCGCCACATGCGTGTGGAGGTCGGGGTCGCCGGCGCGGGAGTCGCGGTGGGTGAACGACGCTGCGATGAGTCCGCGCACGTCCACCTGGGCAACTCCTTGGTGGCCGGTGCGCGTGTAGGCCACGTGGTCCTCCAGCCAGGTGAGGGTGTCGGCGACGGCGTCGGCATGCGCCTGCTCGATGACCGCTGCGACCTTGCTGGGAGCGATCGCCCAGAGCGTCGAGACGCTCTTCACCGGGCTGAAAGTGAGGTCGTAGCCGGCGACCGCCGTGGTGGCCTGCCGGGAGATCCGAGCCAGGTGGCCGGACAGCTCCCGGGCATCGAGTGGAGGACGGCCGCAGCTCTCGACGAACATCGTCCTGGCCAGGGCGGTGCGGATGCGGGCGCGCTCCTCAGCCGGCACCGGGGTGGCATCCGCCAGCCCCCGGACGGAGTTGTACTCACGGAATTCGATGGCGCTGCGACGGCGGAACTCGTTCGCCTGCTCGAAGACCAGGTACGGCTTGCCGAGACGGCTGGCTCGGTAAACCTCCTCCTGAGCCATGCCTGCCAGCTGAGCGGCCCGCTGGATCTGGTCGGCGTTGGGGTGACGTCCCTGGCCGAACAGCGCCAACATCTGAACTTCGGTGACCGTGCTGCCGACCGGAAAGTCCGGCACGCCGGCAAGGCCGCGCCCCATCCAGATGCCGGGCGACTCGCCCTTGTCGCTGTAGTACTGCCCGAGGCCCCCGACCTTCTGCTCGGTGGCGTCGTGCGCAGCCACCTGGCGGGTCAAATACGTGTATCCGTCCCCGGCCGTGAGCTTGTGCAGGGTCATCACGAACTGACGCTATGGAAGCCTGTCCCGCGTCAAGATCGTCCTCGGTGCAAGAGGTGTGTCGTTGCATCTGCGTTGGGTTCATCCGAGCCGCGGGGTCGCCAACTTCAACTCAGCCGCGTCGAGTTGTTGGCGGGCGTCGGTCTTGTGGGCAGGGCGCGGCCGCGAACGTTCTTGTTCGAGCGCCGGGGGGTTCCATGACGGACGCCCGGGGTGCGGGTGCGCCAGACCCGTGCCCTGCAAGGGTCGAACGACGACGTCGACGACCTAGACGACATCGGTTGCGGAGACCCGGACGCGAAGCCGGCATCCCGCTCATCACCCTCGTGGGGGACCACCGGTTCGAGCCCGGGGGCTCCGCGCTCTGCGGCCGCGGCGGCGTTGGTGCCGCCCTGTTGAATCCGGGTGTGCAGATCCTCTCTAACGTGTTGCCGGGTCTTCGCGAACTCAGAGGTCCACTTGCGGCGGGATACTTATGGATGGCCTTCGTGGTCGTGATCGTCGTTGACCGACTGCCCCTGGTCCCTGCGGCGGGGAGCTCGTTCGACAAGCTCTATGTTGTCGCACGGTGGGTTGGCGCGCCTGTCGCCATCGCGGTGGCCACCTTCATCGCTTACGTGGTGGGCATCCTGTCGACGGCGCTAACGGATCTGATCTTGACTCGGGTGTCCGAGAGGCACCGCCGAACTGTCGATGAGGCCGAGGTGCTTCAGAGGCGCACGCCGGCGTTGAGCGCTCGCGGCCTGAAAGCCGTCACGACGGCTGTTGAGGAGCGGATCGCCCAGCAACTGGCCGATCGGAATGGGCAGCCTTACGTCATCGCGAGCAACTCCTACCCCGAGGCGAAAGCTGTCCTTCTTGCGCTGAGCTCGGCGATCGAGTTGACGGAACGGCGCCAGCTTGTCGCGTCCGCCGTGGAGACGGGGCCGCATGTCCGGGCGGTCCTGGACGACCTCGTGCTAGTGCCTAACCGGCTGCTCGGCAAGGAGCCGGAAAAGCACGCGTTCTACGACCGGTTGAGGTCCGAGGGGGAGTTCAGGGCCGCGCTCACGGTCCCGCTAGTCGCTGTCGGGGTGGCCATCTCCGCGCGGCAGCATGCGGCACTCCCAGCGCTGACGGCGCTCGCGTTGGCGGCTCTGCTTTTCATGCAGGCGCGCAGCCGGGTTGTGGGAGCGAACGATCAGTTGGCGGACTTCCTGCGGAGCGGGAGCTTGAATTCGCCGGGCATGTCGCAGATCGAGCAGTTCAGCATTCGCTTCGTGCGCATGGGCCTGTCGTTGGCTGAGCTTCGCTCATTCGCCACCCGCGCCAGCACAGCTGAGTCGAAGGGACAGCTGGAGGGGGCGATCTCGTTCTACACCGTGATCGCAGCCGCCGGCTCCGGACGCGCGTTCGAGCACCTGTGCGACCTCACGCTTGCTCAGAAGAGCATCTACCGGGACGTCGACGTGTTCATGGAACCCTTGCTGCTCGAGGGCAACGAGCACTCCGGGCGCTTGAGCCTGGAAGCGCTCGACCTGCTCATTTCTCGCGGGACACGTCCCTTGGACCCACCACCGGACAATCCGGACGAGTGGGCACGCGGCATGCGGTGGGCGGTCGACTTGGCGTCGCTTCGAGCGTTCACCCATGAGCAATCCCGCCCACTTGCCGATGTCATCCTGTCGGTCACGTACCGGGGTGAGCGTGGTGAGACTGGGTTCGAGGCCGACCTTTCACTGGTCGCTGAGCGGGCGATGCAGCCAGCGGCGTTCCTTGCCAAGTACATCCCCCCGACGGGGTGGTGCCCGACCGAACTGATCCCCCTCCTCCCCGCCATCCGGGCCGCCGTGGCGAAAATCCGTCACGCATCCAGCCGTGTCGCACCGTTCGTCCTCAGCGACGCCGAACTCCTCGGCGTGGCGGCGGACCCGGTCTGACCGGCCGGTCAGTGTGATGACCGACCAGCGCCGCGCAGCCACAGCGGTCATGCGCGCCCCAGGTCTTACTCTCGATGAAACAGCCGCTTCGGTCGAGGTAGGTAGATCGTCGGTGGTCCGCGCGTTTGCTGCGCCAACCCCGGGAGGCTCGGCTGGATACCACACAGATTCCACTGGGTGAACGAGCCCAGCGCGCCATCCTTCAGTACATTGTTTCGGTGGACCCTCACCGAAGACGCGAATGACGCCGTCACCCGAGGATCTTTCTCGGTCCCCGTGAGCGACCCAGTCGATGCGTCGGACCTCGTCCTGCAACTCGTTCGAGACCGGGACTAGCTGTTCATCTGCTCCCCATCGAAGACATCGACGCCGGCAGCCGCACCTGGTGCGTCTACCTCGGCACCGTTGGTACCCAGCAGTCGCGACGGTTCGACCCGCCGACGGCCCCTATTGCACCTGAAGGCGACTTTGTGGCTGGGGCAGTCGTGCCAGAAGTGCGGGGGCGAATGAGAGTAATGAAGTGCCGGGCCGGGGAAGGCGATAACCACTGGGCAAGGTCCGGGCGTGGACGGCTTCGGGCGTGGAGGTGGCTGTCAGCTGTGCAGAGGCGGCATGGGTTGCGGGATCGTCTGTTCGGGTCGCCCGTTGACCTCGACCAGCAGGTCCCCGGCTCTTCGCCGTCGGGCATTCCTGCGGCGGCGAAGCGCAGCCCGAACCGGGCGTCCAGCTGGCCCAGCAGGAACTCCACGCGTGTGCCGCGGTCGGTGACGGCCACAAGGCGGGTGACTTCGGCGGCGGTCCGCGCCATCACGAAGTAGGGCAGGTCGTCGGTGCGGCCGCGCCACTCGTTGACTCGATCGCCGGGGTAGAGCGCTGGGCCGCCGAAGCCGGACGATGCGACGAGGACGTCCCCGTCGAAGACCTGCAGCATGGTCATCAGGTCATCCGAGGTACCGCTGGCCACGACCTCCCACCTGAGCGCGCCGTGCGTACCGGTCAAGACTTCGACTTCGTCGTGGACGAATTTCGGCATGGGTACTCCTGAGTCGCATGCCGGAGCGGGTCGCCCCATGCGGTATCGACCAGCTTCTGCGTTCTCGGGCGACCGTCAAGACGGTCTCCTGATTGGTGCACCAGCCGGTCCCGATCGACTGTCCTGAGCGCTGCTAGGTATCGGCGCGGGTGGTTGCAGTTTTGGTTGCAGTTGGCCCAGATCAATCTTGGTTCGCGCTCGTTCGCCGTCGTCCGGCGAAGCGGTGAAGCCTCTGCTCACCAGGCGTTTTCGGACATCTGCGGACGTCGACGAACGCCGTCAGGTCGGCCTGGCGGTGTGGGAGCAGCAATACGAGTCAGCCCTATTCGTATTGACGGAGGGACCAGGTCGTGATCTTTCGGAAGTCGGCCTTCGTGATTTGTGACTGTTCCGCGAGTTCTTCCAAGCGCGCACGTCACCAACCGGCTCGACGTGAGGTGCATCGCCGAGGCGTCGGGGGAGTAGGCGTTCTGTCGGTGCGCGGGCATATCTTGTGGGCCGCCCGTGAGTGCGGGTCCTGACTGAAGGGCATGACGTGCGACTCCAGGCGTTCCGGGTCCAGAATTACAAGCGCATCGCAGATACCGGTTGGGTGAGCGCACGCGACCTGACCGTCCTTGTCGGCAAGAACGAGGCGGGGAAGTCGGCGACCCTGCGGGGTCTGTCGAAGATCAACCCGTCGGACGGCGAGAAGTATGACGGGCTGCGCGAGTTCCCCCGCAGCCGCTACACCGACGAGTACGACGAGGCGGCCCCGGTCGCCAGCGTCCAGTTCATCCTGGACGACGACGACCGGGCGGGGCTGGCCGAGCACTCCGCCCTGCTCGCCGAGGCCGAGAGCGTCGAGGTCACCCGGAAGTACGACAACAAATGCTTCGTGACCTTCAGCCCCTCGCCGGGGTTGGACGGCGTCACCGGCAAGCGGTTCAGGGACGTCGCCCAGGAGGCGCTTGACGCGTTCTCCGAGTCTTTCGCCCCCGACGGCAAGGGAGACGAGTTCGGCCCCCTGAAGGAGTCGCTGACCGAGGACCTGTCCACCCGCATCGCTGGTCTCCCGACGACGGGCTGGGCCACCGCTGACACGATCGACGCCCTGCTGAAGATCGTCACCGCGAAGATCACCGAACAGTGGCTTCAGGCAGCGTTGGCTCCACTGACGGCCGCGCTCCGTCCGCTCCTGGGGGAGGCGCGCAACCGGGCTGGTCTGCCGAAGGCCCGCACCTGGGTGATCAACCACATGCCCAAGTTCATCTACTTCGACCGCTACGACGTCCTCGACAGCGCCATCCACATCCCGACCTTCATCACGCAGTTGGACAGCGGGGAGAACCTGCCAAAGATCCGGACGACCCGCTGCCTGTTCCAGCACGTGAACCTGGACCCGAAGCAACTGCACGCGCTCACCCCGGTGAACAACCAGGGGTACAACCCGCCGCCGACGGCGGAGTTGCAGCGGCGTGCCGACGAGCGGGCCATCCTGACCGCGTCCGCTGGGGAGTCGATGACCCGAAAGTTCGGCGAGTGGTGGCTCCAGCGCACCCACAACTTCCGCTACCAGGTCGACGGCGACTTCTTCCGCGTGTGGGTGTCCGACGACCTCGACCCCAGCCCGATCGAACTCGACCAGCGCAGCCAAGGGATGCAGTATTTCTTCTCGTTCTTCCTGGTCTTCCTCGTCGAGGCGCAGGCCGAGCACGCCAACAGCATCTTGCTGCTGGACGAGCCGGGGACCTCGCTGCACGGCACCGCCCAGGCCAAGATCATCGAGTTCCTGCGCAAGATCAGCGACGAGAACCAGGTCATCTACAGCACCCACTCGCCGTTCATGATCGACGGCGACCACCTCGAAGAGATCCGGGCCGTCTGGGAGGACCCCACGACCGGCACCACCAAGGTGTCCGAGGACGTGTGGCCGAAGGACAAGGACGCGCTCTTCCCGCTCCAGGCCGCCCTCGGCTACTCGATCGCCCAGTCGCTCTTCATCTCCCGGCGACAGGTCCTCGTCGAGGGCATGACCGACTACTGGGTCATGAAGGCACTCGACGCCGCCCTCACAAGCACCGGCCGGACCGCACTCGACCCCGATGTCGTGCTGACCCCAGCCGGTGGAGCCTCGAAGGTCGTGCCGCTGGCCACCATGCTTGTCGGACACCAGGTCCGCGTCGCCGCGCTCCTCGACGGTGACGACTCCGGCCGCAAGGAGGGTGCCAAGGTGGAGCGCGCCCTCGGCTTCGAGAACCGCACGATCTTCGTCGCCGACCACACCCACGACCAGAACCAGACCGGCGAGATCGAGGACCTGTTCCCCGACGACTACTACGTCGCCGCGATCAAGACGGCCTACGGCACCGGCGACTACAAGTTCAACGCCGACGAGAAGGCGCTGCCCAACATCGTCGATCGGGCCATCGCCATGTTCGCCCGCAAGAACCACAACGGCGGCAAGTTCGAGAAGTGGAAGGTCGCCCGCGCGCTGGCCGACAACATCATGGCCCACCCCGACAAGGTCCCCACCGACACGCTCGACGCAGCCGCGGCCATCGCCTCGGACCTCAACACCATCACCCAGGCGTAGCCGGCGAGGTGGCTGGCCGATGGCGCGGATTCGGCCCGCCGCCCCGACGAGGGAAGCGCACGCCGGTGACCGGCGGTGCCGGCGCCGAAGCGTTTCGGTGCGGGGGATGACATCCGTCTGTCGGGCATGCGGGTGGGCAGGAGCGCCGCGCTGGGGGCACGCCGACGCTGGACAGTGAATTAATCCTGTCTGTGGCATCGTTTACTCATCGAAAACGTGCTGAGACGAGCTCATGCAGCCAACGCCGACCGACGCCATACCTGCTGCTCAAAGCCAAGTTCCGTCACATCTAAACTCTGATCAACTAGCTCAAGATCAAATCGCTGTTCGCTGTTCAAGGCCGAGCTGGTCCGCAACTAGGGTCCGTGGAAGAGCATCGACGACCTCGAGATTGCCTTCGCAGAGTAGATCGACTGGTTCAACCACCGACGCCTGCACGGCGAGATCGGCCTCGTCCCACCGGCCGAGCACGAAGACGACTTCTACCGGCACAACCCGCGGCGACTACCGTCGCCGCATCCGTTCCGAGCCTTCACTGAACACGGCAAGGCACACTTGGCCTAGGCCACGCGGCTGTGGTCGTCGATGACGGTGTGCACGAATGCAGTCCCGAGTTTGGCAGGGTAGTGCCGGCTGCGTTCCTTGTCTGGGATTCTCGCCCGGTTCTTGTTGCCCTCGACAGGGTCGAGTACCGCCAGCCGCCGCCGTCGGGGATGTTGCCCGGCTTCTTCACGTCAACGGGAAGCAGTGATCCGGGGTGGTCGTGTCCGTAGCGGCGGATCGGCTCGCCGGTGGTCCGGTCGACGTGGGACAGCCGGTTGATCCGGCAGCGGCGCAGCACCTGGTGGACCGTCGAAGGCGCCACCCCGACCCGGGTGCCGATCTCCACCGGACTCAAGCGCTTCTTTCACCGCAGGTGCATGATCTTGCGCACCACCGGCTGCGGGGTTCGTCGGGGACTGTGGTGCGGGCGCGAGCTGCGGTCGACTATCCCGGCCGGCTCGGTCTGTCGGTAGCGCCATGCCCAGCGCTGGCTGTCGGCCAGGACAGGTTGAACACCGCCGCGGCGTAGCTGGTCGTCCAGCCGTCCTCGATCACCGCGCGGCCAGCCGCAGCTGGTGTCGTGGAGTTAGGGCAGCGTGAGCGTAGAACAGGAGGACCTCAGCGTCGTGTGAGTGGTCGCCTTCAGCAGCTCCACTCCGCCTCCGGAGGTCCTCCCTTTACAAGACCTGTCACTCAGATCCCGTGGTCACACGTCCTGGACCAACATCTCCGGTCAGTACAGCTACTGGTGCTTCAGTCGTCCGCCAGGCGTGCCGAATGGGGAACTCCGCTGCCGCGTCATCCGCGCCAACCGATCTCGGGCCTGGAAGGCTGAGGGCGTGAGTCAGGATCCAGGAGAGAAGGCAGGCGTGGAAGGCGTCGCGGGACGCTCGTACGCCCGCGTTTACCGGGTGCAGGACCGACAGGACATCCACGAGTTCCTGGTCCGCGCGGTTGAGCGGGCCGGTGGTCAGGTTCTGTTCGCCAGTCCAGCTAACCGAGCGCCGCTCTACCTCGGCGTTGAGACAGCGGCTGGCGACCGACTGGGCTTGCTCATCTACCACTTCCGCATGAAGGACAAGCTCATCTTCAACCGGCCAGCGGATGAGGTGCGGGGGCAGATGCGCTACGGCGGCGATGCGTCGTGGCATGAAGAGGAGCACTTCGTCGGCCAGGACGTCGCTGGGGTCGACATCACGCTCATGCTCGGCGTCCACGTCGAGGGAGACGTCCTGCTCGGTCTTCAGCCGTCGATCTACAACCCGATGCCGCTGGGGATCAGCTTCTACGCCAAGGCCGAGAAGCTTGACCTCGCCCGAGCGCAGAGCTGGGCGGTCTGGGAGCACGAGACGAAGCCTGGCAAGCGGCGGACGGAGGCTCGCTCGGCGGGGCTTGAGACCATGATCGCCTTCACGCCGGAGCGCCTTCTCGACTACGCCTTGCTGGAGCGGCGGGCTACTGATCTCAAGCTCGATCAGCCGCTCCGGTTCAGCATGGCTCAGGACGTCACTGACCAGAGGTTGGCGAACGAGGGCGCGGCTTCGGGCCTTCACGAGTTGGAGCAGGAGTTCAGCCTCTCTAGCCGGGAGATCATCGACATCATCGCCGGGCGAGGGCGGCTCAAGGTCGCCGTCCGGGGCGGGGTAGCCGAGCACCACTTGGAGCGGACCCTTCGCGCTGACCCGGCTGTCAACACGGTCGAGCGACTGGACCAAGACGCCCTGCACGACTTCGACGTGACCATGAGGGACGGCCGCCTGCTGCGGGTTGAGTGCAAGAACGCCAGTCCGGAGCGCTACGCCAGCGGGGACTTCAAGGTCGAGACTCAGAAGACGCGGGCTTCCAAGAACGACCCGGCCAGCCGCTTCTACCGCGTTGACCAGTTCGACGTGATCGCTGCGTGTCTCTACTCGCCGACCCGCGAGTGGGCGTTCCGGTACCAGCTCACCGACCGGCTCGCCCGTCACGCCACCTTCGCCGACCGGCTTGCGGCGATGCAGCCGGTGACAGGGACCTGGTCCCCGACGTTGGCCGCTGCGGGGTCGTGACGCCGGTCGGGGTCGGTGCGTCCGGCCCAGTCCTGTCGGAGCTGGCTGGCAGACTCCGCCGTGTGGGGAAACATGGGGTTGCCATCTCGTTGTTCTCGGGCGCAGGCGGGCTCGACCTGGGGACTGAGAACGCTGGCTACGAAGTCGCAGCAGCCGTCGAACACAACTCCGACGCGGCGGCGACGATGGAGAAGAACTTCACGCACCTCAACTCAGAGGTCATCCGCCGCGACATCCTCCAGGTGTCGACGAGCGAGCTGCTTCAAGCTGCGGGGCTGGGCGCCGGCCAGCGTCCCGACCTTCTGATCGGGGGTCCGCCCTGTACTCCCTTCAGCAAGTCCGGCTTCTGGCTTGAGTGGAAGCGGTCGGGTCTCGACCCGGATGCGTCCCTGCTCCAGGCTTACACGCGGGTTCTGACCGAGGCCAAGCCCCGGGCGTTCGTCCTAGAAAACGTCTACGCGCTCACCTACAACAACAAGGCGTCGCGGCCTGCCTACGAGCGGCTCCTCCGTGAGATCGACCAGGCGGGCTACCACTTCGCGGCCAAGGTTCTCAATGCAGCCGACCTGGGAGTGCCGCAGGCGCGGCCGAGGCTCTTCGTCGTCGGCGTCCCGAAGGGCGAGAAGCTCCCGGAGTTGCCCGAGGCGATGCATGGTGGAACTTGGGAGCGCCGAACGACCGGGTCATCCGACCGTCCGCATGTCACGACGGGGGAGGCACTTGCCGGGTTGGTGACGGAGCCGGAGCCGGAGGAGCGGCTCGGTGGTCAGTACGCCCACCTCCTCGCCGACGTTCCGCCGGGTGGCAACTACCTGTACTACACGGCTGAGAAGGGGCATCCCGACCCACAGTTCAAGTGGCGGAGTCGCTACTGGTCCTTCCTGCTGAAGCTTGACCCGAACAAGCCGTCGCCGACGATCCAGGCCCAACCCGGTCCGAACGTCGGACCGTTCCACTGGGAGAACCGACGGCTTCGGGTGCCCGAGTTGCGGCGGTTGTTCACGTTCCCCGATGACTTTGAGTTCGTCGGTACGCGGTCCAGCATCCAGGCGCAGGTAGGCAACTCGGTGCCTCCGCTGCTGGCCCGGCAGGTCGTCGAGCGGGTCGCTGAGGTAGCTGGCAGCTGAGTCATGGACCGGCCTTCCCAGTGGCCCGCCTCGGCGAGGGCAGGCCGCGCGACGGCAGCGAATCGAGGCCGAGACACGAGGCTGGAGCTATCGGTTCGCTCGCGGGTGCATGCCCGAGGGCTCCGCTACTTCGTCCATCGTCGGCCGGTGCCCGGCTTGCAGAGGACGGCCGACCTTCTCTTCCCTCGCGCCCGCGTCGCCGTCTTGCTGGACGGCTGCTACTGGCACGGCTGCCCTACGCACTTCAGGATGCCGACCGCGAACCCGGACTACTGGCCGGCCAAGATCGCGCGGAACGTGGCTCGGGATCGAGAGACTGACGAGCGGCTGAGCGCGGCAGGGTGGCAGGTGCTGCGCTTCTGGGAGCACGAGGACCCAGGAGACATCGCCAGCAAGATCGAGCGGGCGGTTCGTCAGACGTGAACGTGACGAGCCACGGCCTTTAGCGCGCGGACTCTCAACTCGTCGAGCGCACACTCGCCGAGGAACTCCTCAGACGAGTCGCAGCACCGCTCACCCTGCTCGTCCTCACGCCAGGCGACCCAGCCCTGATCGGAGTCCAGGTCCAGGGCGAGTACGACGTTCGCGCCGTCGGCAGGAAGCAAGACGCCGAAGTAGCCACCAGCTAGGGAGACCACCTTGCCGCTGGTGGCGTCAGCGGCCTTGTCGATCTCCTTTAGGTACACCTTGTACTCCACGCTGCTCTCGCTCACTGCCGGGGACCGTTGCGGCCATCTTCCCGCAGGACACCGACGGTTGATGTGGTCACTGAAGTCAGCGGCGACGCGCCCACGCGGTGATTGCCTCAGCACGCGCGCGGATCTGCTCATCGTCTCGGCAGGATGGCGCAGGGCGACAGGAATGCGGGTCTCAGCGGAGACGCCGCAGGCGGACCAGCGCAGCGCGGGTAGCCGTCAGCTCAGCGCGAGCGGCGTCAAGCTCAGCAACGGAGCCGACAGGGTCGACGACGCTGTCCGGAGCGGCGAAGTCGATCACCGGGCACCGCCGCGAGCTGCGATGCCGCGGAGGGCCTCGGCCCGGCCGTCGGCAGCGCCGGTCTGCGGAGCGGCCGGGCCGTCGGCGTCGGCCGGTGCCTGCTCAGTACTACGGGCGGCGATGCGGCGCTGCGCCTCGACGCGGTCCGCTGGGCCCTCGATCAACACGAGGTCGGTAGCACTCCATCGGACGGGACTGGTTGCAAGCACTCAGAATGTCCGCAAAGTACCATTGTGGTTCGCGTCATCTATCGGGAAGACTGCCCTGGAGCTGCTCTTAGACGGCATGGCCAACGCGAGCAAACAGGTCAATATCAATTCGTAGGCTCCATGGCGATGCCGCCGCTAGCACACGCCTCTCTGGCCGCGGTCCCACGGGCTATAGAGGGCCGACTGCTGCGCGCTGTCGCGAGACGGTGCGCTTGGTCGTGGCGAGCTGGGCCGCGATGTCTCTTAGCGACCGGCCGCGGTCAGTGAGGCGGCGGATGACCTGAGCTTGCTCAGCGGCGGTGAGGTCGGCGTAATGAATGTCCTCGCCGGCCATGGCGCGTTCGACGGCGATCTCGTCGACGTCGTCCGGCGGGGGCTTGGTGGCGGCCGGCGGAGGCGGGACGTCGGTGTCGATGTCGTCCCAGGCCAGCGGTGGTAGCCAGTCGTGAGCGGTCGCGTGGACTTGGGCGGCGTCAGCTGCCGTGCGCTGATCGCCGGTGTCTCGTGGTGGCGGGGTGTTGGACAGCCGTTCGTACAGCGCGGCGACGTCCTGGGCAGTGCGGGCGGTGACCGACGGGCTGGTCAGGGTGCGCCGGAGACTGCCCGAGCTGCGAGCCAGCTCGGTGGCCAGCAGCTCGGGGGACCAACCGATGGCGACGAGAGCTTGCAATCGGCGCCGGGTCCCGGTGGCGTCGACGCGACTGTGCGGGGCGCGGTGGGCGTCGTCGACGCTGACGTTCAGGATCCGGGTCGCGGTGCTAGCTCGGATCCGGGGGTGGGCGCGACCAGGAGCGGCCAGTTTGCGGACGTGGCTGACGGACATGTCGGCGAACGATGCAATGCGCTCGACGCCGATTCCGGCTGCTCGGAGCGCGACGAGGTGGTCATGGACCGGGCCGGCATCGACGAGCGGCTGCCAGCGGCCGTACGTACGCTGCCGGTTGGCGGTGCGGGAGGCGGCGGTGTTTGCGGCGGTGCAGTCGGTGCAGCGGCAACGGTCCTTGACGTAAGCGGCCCTGGTGCCGTGCACGTGCTGACTCCGTGGGTGGATGCACTCGCGAGTCACCCTCGTGCCGGCTCGGTGCGCACGCCGGGCGGTCCGCTCGACGGCCAGCCGGTGCTTGTCGCAAGAGTGTCTGGGGTGGTGAGCCTGGGCCAGCGGGATGCTGGCGTAGTCGGCGGTGTAGCCGCAGCTCGAGCAGGTGCGGGTCATTCTCATCGCCTGTGTGGCTGCCCGAGCGACCTGTCGCCTCGGCCCCGGCCGGGAAGACCGGCGCGGGACACCATGTCGTCGATCCAGTCGGTGCGGACCGTGCCGGCGTCCCCGATGTGCTCGTCGAAGGCCATCGCGGTGAACTGCTGGGAGATGACCGACCACTCCGTGTCGGACAGCGGCCGTTCCAGGTGAGCCTCGGCCGTGAGCCGGTCGACGTAGGCCACGCTCGTCTGGAGCACTTTGGCCAGGTCGGTCAGCAGCCGGTAAGTGTCTCCGCCGTAGGCGCTGACCAGCGCCGCGAGAGCCTGGCGCCGGCCAACCGGCCCACCTGGGCCCTCGCGGTCGGTCGGGGTGGCACGGGGTCGTGGCGGCTCGGTCGACCCGAGGGTGGTTGCGTCGTCGGTGACCGACTCCTCGGTGGTACGCGACATCGTTGCTCCTCCCGGCAGCTGCTGCTCGCGTCGGGAGCAGGCGCCAGGGGGCGTCGCGTGCTGACACCGAAGGCCTCAACCGTGGTGGGAGGCGCACGGAGGGAGCAGCTGGTGACGCCGACGCAAGGCCCGATGTCAGCGGCGGGCGGCAGGCTGACCGACACGCTCACTGCGCCCGAGGAGGTCTCCATGCGGAACGGCAGAAGCGATGGCGCCGGCGGTCCACGAGAGCCGAGCGGCCGGTTCGGGCTGTTGCGTGCGGCGGCTGCGGCACCGGCGATGCTCGGCAGCCTGGAGCTCGTCGTCGTTGCGACCGGTGGGCTGGGTGCGTGGGCGCTGCCGGCCTTGCTGACCTGGGTGGGCTGCGGAGCGGTCGCACTCACCCGGGGCGGGGAGCGGCTCGCCGTGCGGATGGCGTTCGGGTTCCGGCGGCCCAGCCCGGCGCAGGCGGCGGTGCTCCAGCCGCTCTGGTCTGCGGCCCTGACGTCGGCCGGGACCCTCGCGGAGGACGTCGAGCTGTACGTGCAGCGGAACCGGCAGCTCAACGCCTACGCCGCCGGCGGGCGCAGCGTCGCCGTGACCAGCCGGGTGCTGGACGAGCACCGGGCCGGTCGCTTGTCAGACGGCCAAGTGGTGGCAGTTCTCGTCCATGAGCTGGGCCATCACGCCACCGGGGCGACGCGGCCGATGCTCCTCGCGATATGGCTGGCGGCGCCATGGTGCGTTGCAGTGCGGCTGCTGGCCAGTCTCACGAGCGGTCTGTCGGGTCGTCAGCCCGGGCGGGCGCTCGCGGTGGTGGCCGTCTGCGGCATCGTCGTTGCCGTGATTCGGGCGGTGCACCAGGGGCACTGGCTCGCCGGGGGAGTGGTCGCCGCGATTGCGGTCTTCGCCGTAGCTTGCCCGCTGGCCGACGCGTGGACCTGCCGACGTGCTGAATTTGCCGCAGATCGCTTCGCTGCTGACCACCGCTGCGCGGTTGAGCTGACCGACGCACTCCGTGCACTGCACGGTCCATCGAGCACGGTCGCTGGTTGGTACCGGAGGCTGCTCGCTACCCACCCGACTCCAGACGAACGAATCGGCGCACTCCTGGCGGTGCCGAGCGGCTCGCGGGTGTCGTGTTGGCCGTTCTTGGGCCGCTCAACTGGCGGTGGCTCAGCCGGTCGGCGTCTTTGATCCGATCGTGATCAAGTGCATGCGTTCGGCGGGGGTCGCTGCCGTCGGACGAGGCGGTCGACAGACCCGCATCGCTCTTGAACAGGCAGAAGCATCGTCCACAGGTCACGCCCGTGGAGCTCTCGTCGTCAGCGCCCGGTGGTCTGCTTAGTCCGACGGGCATAGAACCGGCGGTCGACCGGACGTCGAGCGGACCAGGGGCTCGACGTCAGCAAAGCTGCGGCGATAGGGGAGTGGGCGGATGAGCACGACCAAGCGGCGGCAGGCCGGGGAGGGCGGGATCAGCGAGTACCTGACGAAGGCCGGGCCACGATTCCTGATCAAGTACCCGGCGCCCCGGCAGGACGGCACGAGACGCGTGGTCCTCAAGCGCGGTTACAAGACGAAGCGCGAGGCCGCCGCCGCTCTTCGTACCGAGATTCGGGCGCTGGAGACGGGCGAGTGGGTGGATGCGTCGAAGCAGCCTCTGGCGATCTACCTGTCCGAATGGCTCGACGGTCAGCGGCTGGCGCCGGCGACGCTCGCCAGCTACCGGAAGAACGTTCGTCTGCACATAGCGCCGCACCTGGGGGCGACCCGGCTGGACCGCCTGACCGGTACGTCGGTTGACGCCTGGATGCGGATGTTGGAGACCTCAGGCAGGGCTGACGGTCAAGGTGGTCTGTCCCCACGCACCGTCCGCTACGTGTTCACGATTCTCCGGTCAGCACTCGGCGACGCGGTCAAGCACGGTCAACTCGCGGGCAACCCCACCGACCGTTCCACTCCACCGAGTCCCTCTCAGGCGCGGCCGCCGGAGATGCAGGCGTGGACAGCGCTCGAACTCGCCCGGTTCCTCCGCTGGGCCGACGACCGTGACTCTGATGCGGGGATGGCCTGGCGGTTGCTTGCCTACACGGGGATGCGACGCGGCGAGGCGCTGGCCTTGCGTTGGCGGGACGTCGACCTGGACGCCGGTCGGGTCGCCATTCGGCGCAGCCTGGGTGTGGTCAGTACCAAGGGGCAGGGCGAGCAGCTCGTCGAGGGGACGACCAAGACAGGGCAGTCCCGCGTCGTCGATCTGGACGCCGGCACGGTCAGGACCTTGCGTGCCTACCGGGCGGTCCGTGGCGCGCTGGCGCTCGACCTGGTGAGGGACACCGCACTCGTGCTCGGCGGTCTGGACGGTAGGCACCGCCACCCTGAGAGATTCTCCCGCCGCTTCCTCGCACACGTCCGGCAGGCGCGAAAGGCACTGGGCGAGGAGCAGCTACCGATAATCCGACTGCACGACCTGCGGCACACCCACGCGACCTTGCTCCTGGCTGCCGGCGAGCCGGTCAAGGTGGTGTCCGAGCGGCTCGGTCATGCCAACGCGACCATCACGCTGACCGTCTACCAGCACGTCCATCCCGGGATGGGGCGTCAGGCAGCCGATCGGTTCGCCGCTCTGCTCGACGGCTGACCTCGGTATCGCGCGCGGGCCCCGAAGTATCACCGTGGTATCAGGAGGCCCTTTCGGGCCCTCAGAAGCGAACACCCCGGTCTCCTGACCTGCAGGAACACCGGGGTGAGACTGTGTCCGAGGGGGGACTTGAACCCCCACGCCCGATAAAGGGCACTAGCACCTCAAGCTAGCGCGTCTGCCATTCCGCCACCCGGACGAGTGCGTGACCAGGTTACCGGACGGGCCGCCCCGCCCA
>Ga0210040_10002739_pt1 | contig 24538 bp, 22 predicted proteins | sample CryGeyCG12114_NA_FD_185462 | JGI IMG/M metagenome (GOLD analysis project Ga0210040, IMG submission 185462) | Groundwater microbial communities from aquifer - Crystal Geyser CG19_WC_8/21/14_NA (SPAdes) (version 2) | ecosystem: Environmental > Aquatic > Deep subsurface > Groundwater | place: USA... | reverse complement strand
CACGACGCCCGTGCGCGGACGCACCTCGGCGACGGTCGGCGCTGGCGGCACAGCGGTGACGGACGGCTGCGGCGTCACGAACGCGACGCCCGGCGGCAGCTCGCCGCCGGCGCTCGCCGGGGGAGGCGGCGCGTCCTGCCGACCGAGGAACAGGCCGGTGCCCACGCCGGCGAGGACGGCGAGGACCACGGACAGTGCCGCGAGCAGCGGTGACAGCAGCCGGGCGGGCGGCTCGGGCGGACTGCCGTGCGCGGGCACGACCGTGGGGCGCCGGCCCGCGGGTCGGGGGCGCTCGTGGTCCGGCAGCCGGAGGTGCGCCAGGTCCTCGACCGCGTGCAGGACGTCGGTGCGGGTGGAGGCCGGCAGCCCGAGCACGGTCAGCCCTGCCGGTGCGTGGCCTGCGGGAAGCGCTCGGCGCCCGTCGGCGACGACCCGCTCGGCCGAGGCGACGTCGGACTGCACGGCGGCGGCGACCGCGGGCAGCGGCAGGTCGTACGCGTCGCGGAGCAGGACGGCGAGGCGCTGCTCGGCGGGCAGGCCGTCGAGCGCCGCCTGCAGCGCCTGCTGCCGCTCGTCGCCCGACAGGCTCGGTGCTGTGCCGCCCGCGAGCCGGCGACCCGAGGACTGCGCGTCGGCGAACCACCGGCCCACGGACTCGTCCGCCGAGCAGGCTTCGGCGGCACAGCGCTCGACGAGCGCGAGGGCCGTCGCCCGCACCACCTCGACGGCGTCGGCGGGCGCGCAGCCCGTCCGCAGCACGGCGTCGTGGACCCGGTCGAGGTGCACCCGGACCGCCGCGACGGCCCGGTCCGCCGACAGCCCTGGACCACCGGAGCCCGCCGCCCGCCCGCGCGCCGCCACGCCGGTGAGTCTAGAGGCGGCGCACTGCCTACGCTGGGACCCGTGACCCCCGTGGACCTGCGCAGCGACACCCTCACCCGCCCGACCGACGGCATGCGCGCGGCCATGGCCGCCGCCGAGGTCGGCGACGACGTCTACGGCGAGGACCCGACGGTCAACGCCCTGGAGGAGCAGGTCGCCGGCCTGTTCGGCCACGACGCGGCGGTCTTCGTGCCGAGCGGGACCATGGGCAACCAGATCTGCCTGCGTCTGGTCGTGCCACCGGCCGAGGAGCTGGTCTGCGACGCCGACGCCCACGTCGTGACCTACGAGCACGGCGGCGCGGCGCAGCACGGCGGCATCCAGAGCCGCACCGTCTCGGGCGGTCCGATGGACCTCGACGAGGTCGCGGCGTTCGTCCGGCCGGCCGGCTGGGGGACGGTCGCCACGAGCGCGGTGAGCGTCGAGCAGACCCACAACCGCGGCGGAGGAGCGGTGCAGCCGCTCGAGGTGCTGCACGGCCTGCGGCAGCTGACGGCTTCGCACGGCATGGCGCTGCACTGCGACGGCGCCCGCATCTGGAACGCCTCGGTCGCCTCCGGCACGTCGCTCGAGGCGTACGGCGCGGTGTTCGACACGCTGTCGGTGTGCCTGAGCAAGGGTCTGGGCGCCCCCGTCGGCTCGGTCGTCGTCACCGACGCGGCGCGGGCGCAGGAGGCCCGGGTGCTGCGCAAGCGCCTCGGCGGCGGCATGCGGCAGGCGGGCGTGCTCGCGGCGGCCGGCGCGTACGCCCTCGATCACCAGCTCGAGCGCCTCGCCGACGACCACCGCCGCGCGAGCGCCATCGGTGAGGCGCTCGGCGTCGGGCGGGTCGACACCAACATCGTCCCGGTCGACCTGACGGGAACGGCGTACGACGGGCCGCAGCTCGCCGCCGCTGCTCGCGAGCAGGGCGTGCTGCTGTCGGTCGTCGGGCCGGAGCGGGTGCGGCTGGTGACCCACCTCGACGTCGACGACGCGGGTGCCAAGCACGCCGCGGACGTCGTCGCGCGACTGCTCGACCGCTAGAGCACCGTTGCCGCGAGGCGCCGCACCTCGTCGGCGACCCGCGCAGGCTGCTGGAGCATCTCCAGGTGGAGGCCGGCGAGCACGCGCACCGGCCAACCCCGGGCGCGGGCGAAGGCCAGCTCGTCGGCGTAGGTGTCGCCGAAGGCGAGGTACGCCGACGGCCGTGCGCTCCAGTCGTGCGGCACGGGCATCGGCTCGGTGAAGTACGCGAGCGGCAGTCGACGCTGCTGCCGCTCGACCAGCTCCCGTGTCGTCGCGTCGGGGAACAGCGGGGTCAGGTCCTCGTCCCACCACTGCGTCCACACCGGCAGGACGCCGTCCGCGTCGGCCTTCGCGGTCAGGAACTCGACGAAGGACGCGCTCGCCATCGTGACCTCCCGGGCGTCGGCCGGCGGCAGCGCCGCGTCGACGAAGACGGTCGCCTCGACCCGGCCGTCCTCGGCCACCAAGGGGGCGCTCAAGCCGGCGTTGCTGTGCGGGACGAGCACCACCGGCTCGTCCGGCAGGGCAGCTCGCACGGCCTCGACGACGTGCCGGGGCGAGCGCATCGAACGGTCCAGCGCTGCGACCGTCACGGCGTGGCCCGACCGGCGTAGCTCGGTCGCGACGGGCTCCCAGACGGCGTCGCCGAGCAGCGGGCTCGGCACCAGCACGAAGTGGCTCATGGCGCCGGCTCGGTCAGGCGCCGCCCGGCGAGCGCCCCAGCACCGGCGGCAGCTCGCGACAGGCCTGCGCCAGCGCGTCGAGGTCGTCGCCGTACAGCGCCTGCGGTCCGTCGCAGAGCGCCGCCGTCGGGTCGGCGTGCACGTCGACCATGACCGCGTCGGCGCCGACCGCGATCGCGGCGCGGGCGAGCGGCACGACGAGCTCGCGCTTGCCCGCGCTGTGCGAGGGGTCGACCACGACGGGCAGGTGCGACAGCGCGTGCACCATCGGCACGGCGCTGACGTCGAGGGTGTTGCGGGTGGCGGTCTCGAAGGTCCGGATGCCGCGCTCGCACAGGACGATGTCGAGGTTGCCGCGCTGGGCGACGTACTCAGCGGCCATCAGCCACTCCTCGTAGGTCGCCGTGAGCCCGCGCTTGAGCATCACCGGCTTGCGCACCCCGCCGACGGCCTGCAGCAGCGGGAAGTTCTGCATGTTGCGCGTGCCGATCTGCAGCATGTCGGCGTACTCCGCGACGACCGCGACGTCCTTGGGGTCGACGACCTCGGTGACGACCGGCAGGCCGGTGCGCTCGCGCGCCTCGGCGAGGATCTCCAGGCCCTTCTCGCCCAGCCCCTGGAAGGCGTACGGCGAGGTCCGCGGCTTGTACGCGCCGCCGCGCAGCATCGTCGCGCCGGCCGCGACCGCCATGTCGGCGGCAGCGAACGTCTGCTCGGCGGTCTCGACCGCGCACGGGCCGGCGATGAGCACGAACGTGTCGGGGCCGATGTGCACGTCGCCGCGTTCGCCGACGGTCACGACGGAGGCGTCGGGGTGGTTCTCGCGGCTGACCAGCTTGTAGGGCTTCGAGACGCGGACGACCTCGCCGACCCCCGGCATCGCCCGCAGGTTGAGCCCGCCGAACGCGACGACGTCGCCGACCAGCCCGACGATCGTGCGGTGGACGCCGCGGCTCACGAAGGCCGAGCCGCCTGCGTGCTCGACCCGCGCGACGACGGCGTCGACGTCCTCGGAGGCGGCGCCGGGGAGCATGACGACGACCATCGGGATCCTCTCCACGAGCACGAGAGCCCCGGGCGCAGGCCCGGGGCGACCCGCCGGAGCCTACCGGGCAGCGCCGGCGGAGTGACCCGGGGCCGAGCGGAGAGGGTCACGCGCAGGTGGCACTGTGAGCGGCGTGACGACGCCCTTCGACCGGATCGGCGCGCGGAGGCGTGCCGCCGAGATCGGCGCCGCCCGCCTGCCGCCCGGGCAGTACGTCCCCCGCGGCTGGCCGGTGCTGCACTACGGGCGCGTGCCGGCGGTGGACCTGGCGGCCTGGGACTTCACCGTCTGGGGAGCGACCGCCGACCGGCAGACCCGCTCGTGGGACTGGGCCGGCTTCGGCGAGCTGCCCCGCAGCGAGGTGCTGGCCGACTTCCACTGCGTCACGAAGTTCTCCGTCTTCGACAACACCTGGACGGGCGTGGCGACGTCGGTGCTGCTCGAGCAGGTGCCACCGGCCCCGTCGGTCACCCACGTCGTGGTGTGGGCGGAGTACGGCTACAGCGCCAACCTGCGGCTCGAGGACTTCGCCAGCCGGTCGGCCATCTTCGTGACGCACCGCGACGGCGAGCCGCTGAGCGCGGACCACGGGGCACCGCTGCGCCTGGTGGTGCCGCACCTCTACGCCTGGAAGGGCCCCAAGTGGGTGAGGGGCGTCGAGTACCTCGAGCAGGACCGGCGCGGCTTCTGGGAGGAGCGCGGCTACCACAACCGTGCCGACCCGTGGCAGGAGCAGCGCTACAGCTACCAGGAGCGGCCGGGCGACGGGCCGGAGCTCTAGCTCAGCCGTCGCGCAGCGAGCACAGCAGCTCGATGTCACGCCGGTGGGTGCTGGCGTCGCCGGGCGTCTCGACCACCACCGGCACGCCGCGCGTCGCCGGGTGGCGGAACAGCTCGGCGAACGCGTCCTTGCCGATGTGCCCCTCGCCGATCGCCTCGTGGCGGTCGCGGGCGGAGCCCAGCGGGTCCTTCGAGTCGTTGGCGTGCACCAGCTGCAGGCGGCCGCGGCCGACGGCCTTGACCAGCGCGTCCAGGGTCTTCTTCATGCCGCCCGGGCTCGAGACGTCGTGCCCGGCGGCGAACGCGTGGCAGGTGTCGAGGCAGACGCCGAGCAGCTCGTGGCGGTCGAGCTGGGCGAACCACGGCTCGAGCTCCTGCACGGTGGCGGCGAGCGCCTGCCCGCCGCCCGCGGTCGGTTCGACGAGCAGCCGCGGACCGTCGGGGTCCGCGGTGTCGAGCACCGGCAGCAGCGCCGTCCGCAGCTGGGCCATCGCGTCGTCGCGGTGGGCACCGGCCACCGCGCTGCCCGCGTGCACGACGACCCCGCTCGCGCCGATCGCCCGGCCGCGTCGCAGCGCGTGCTCCACGGCGGCGACCGACTTGGTGAGCGTCGCCTCGGTGGGGGAGCCGAAGTTCACCAGGTAGGGCGCGTGGACGTAGACCGCGGTGCCCTCGTCGGCGCAGCGGCCGCGGAACGCCTCGTCCTGGGCGGGGTCACCCGGGCTCGGCGCCCAGCCACGCGGGTTGCTCACGAACACCTGCACGGCCCGGGCGCCGATCTCCTGCGCGTACGCCAGCGCCTTTGCCAGCCCACCGGACGTCGGGACGTGGGAACCGACGGCGGACGGCTTGCGGGGAGGCACCGCGACAGCCTGCCACGCCCCCGTCCGCCGGCAGCGCGACCGTCAGAAGACGTACATCGTCACGCGCACGCCCTTGCGCACCTGCGCGCCGGCGCCCGGGTCGGTGGAGCGCACCCGGCCCGGTCCGGGGATCGCGACGACCCGCACCGTCAGCCCGGCTGCCTCGAGGGTGCGCTCGGCCGCGTCGCGGTCCTCGCCGACGACGTCCGGGACGGTGACGAGCTCGGGGCCCCTGCTCACCTCGAGGGTGACCCCGGACCCCCGCGGCGCCCGGCCGGAGGACGGCGACTGGTCGGCGACGCGGCCCTTCGCGACGTCCTCGGAGAAGACCTCGGACACCTGCGGTGCGAAGCCCGCCGACGTGATGGCGCGCTCGGCGTCGGCGCGGGACGCGCCCTGCACGTCGGGCACGCCGAGCATCTCGACGCCCTTGCTGAGCACCAGGACGACCTCGGTGTCCGGCGGCAGGGAGGCGCCCTGCTCGGGTTCGGTGCCCACCACCGCGCCGACCGGCCGGTCGCTGAACGCCTCGCGGACCTCACCGGCGACCAGGCCGACGTCCTCGAGCGCGGCCGTCGCCTGTTCGCGGGTGCGGCCGACGACCTCGGGGACCTCGCGGCGGTCCGGGCCGAGGGACGTCGTCAGCGTGATCGTGCCGCCCGCGACGACCCGGCCATCGGCGACCGGGTCCTGGTCCACGACGTGGTCCTCGGGCACCCGGTCGCTGTGCACGGCCGGCAGCTCCTCGACGGTGAAGCCCTCGGCCGAGAGCGCCTCGCGCGCCTGCGTCTCGGTGAGGCCGACGACGGCCGGTGCGTCGGTCCAGCGGCCGACCAGCGCCCACCAGCCGCCGGCGAGGACCACGACGGCGACCAGGGCGGCGAGCAGCCCGAGCACGTGCCGCCGGCGGCCGGTCGGCCGGTCGCCGACCAGCTCGGACCGGGGGACGACCAGCGTCGGTGCGCCGGCCCGGCGCACGACCGGTCCGGGAGCAGCGTCGCCGAGGTCGGCGCGCACCGCCCGCAGCTGGGCGAGGAACGCCCCGGCGTCGACCGGCCGCGCCGCCGGGTCGCGCCGCGTCGCGCGCACCACGAGGTCGTCCAGGCCGGCCGGGATGCCCTCGACGACCCGCCCCGGCGGCGGCACGTCGTCGTGGACGTGCCGGAAGGCCACGGCCATCGGGCTCTCGGAGGCGTACGGCGGCCGGCCGGTCAGCAGCTCGAACAGCAGGATGCCGGCCGCGTAGACGTCGGTGCGGGTGTCGGTGCGGCCGTGCTCGACCTGCTCGGGCGCGAGGTAGGCGACCGTGCCGATGAGCACGCCGGTCGTGGCGGTCACCGAGCTGGTCACGATCGCGCGGGCCAGCCCGAAGTCGGCGACCTTGACCCGCCCGTCCGCCGAGAGCAGGACGTTCTCGGGCTTGACGTCGCGGTGCACGAGCCCGGCCGCGTGGGCGGCGGCGAGCGCGACGAGCACCGGCTCGAGCAGGTCGAGCGCCTGCGAGGGCGGCAGCGCTCCCTGCTCGCGCAGCACGTCGCGCAGCGTGCCGCCGGACACGCGCTCCATCACCAGGTAGGCCGTGCCGGTCACCGCGTCGGTGCCCTGGTCGTGCACCGCGACGACCTCCGGGCTCGAGAGCCGGGCCGCGGCCCGGGCCTCGCGCGCGAAGCGCTCGACGAAGTCCGGGTCGTCGGCGAGCCCCGGTCGCATGACCTTGACGGCGACCGGGCGGTCGAGCCGCGTGTCGGTCGCGGCGTAGACGGTGGCCATGCCACCGCGGGCGATGGGCGCGTCGAGCCGGTAGCGCCCGTCGAGCAGCCGGCCGAGCAGCGCGTCGGCGTGCCGCGCCGGGGGACTGCTGACACCGCCGTGAACGGTCGTGTCCATGATCATGAGCATAGGTCCGGCAGGACCCTGCGTGTCCGAGGCGCGACCGGCCGCGCCGCCGTCAGCCGTTCGGGAAGCGCTGCCGCAGGATCGTGATGCTGCGGATGTAGTCGTGGGTCTGCGGCAGGATGCCCTTGCGCGAGATCGAGCCCAGGCCCTGGTAGTAGCCGGCGAGCGCGGCGTCGGCGGTGCCCTCGGAGCGGAGCAGCTGGCGCAGCAGCAGCACGCCTGCGGTGATGTTGTCCTGCGCCGACAGGAGGTCGAGCGACTGCCCCGACTGCTGCGACAGCACCCGGCCGGTCGCCGGCAGCACCTGCATCACGCCGATCGCGTTGACGCCCGAGACGACGCGCTGCTGGAACCCGCTCTCGTGGTAGGCGACGGCCACCGCGAGGGACGGCGACACGCCGTGGCGCCGGGCGGTGGCGGCCACCAGCTGCCGCACCTCGGTCTTGGACGGGTGGCTGCGGCCGGCGAGCACCTGTCGGTTCTCGGCGACCGAGCTGGAGACCGTCTCGGGGGTGCCCACACCGGCGTTCGTGGTCGGAGCCGCCGCGGCGCTCGTGCCGCCTGTGCCGCCCGGGATGCGCAGCGTGCTGCCGGCGTAGATCCGACCGCCCGACACCCCGTTGGCGCTCGCGATGGCGGACGCGCTCACGCCGTAGCGCAGCGCGAGGTGGCTCAGCGTGTCGCCGGCGGAGACCCGGTGGCTCGTGCTGCTCGCCGCCGCGGCCGTGCTGCTCCCGCCGGAGATGCGCAGCGTCTGCCCGGCGTAGATCGTGCCGTTGCCCGGGAGGTCGTTCAGGGCCCGCAGCGCGCGCTCGGACGTGCCGTGCGTGCGCGCCAGGTCCCACAGCGTGTCGCCAGGACGCACGGTGATCAGGGACGGGGCGCCGGCCGTGGCGACCAGGGCGAGGGCTGCCAGTACGCCGAGCGTGCTGCGGCCCGCACGGTTGCGCTGGCGGACGGAGGTGGATCGGCTCATCTGGTCCCTCGAGGCTCGGCGTCGGTCGGTCACGCAGTGCAGTTCCCGCGGCACGCTACGCACGAGTGAAGGATGTGACAAGTGGGGCACAAGTATGCCGACGGTACTGCCGTGACACGGCCGACCGATGACGACACGCCGACGTGGAGGCGGCGGCGCGGGCACGGTCCAGGGCGGACCGCCGGTGTGCGACGAGCACGACCTGCTGACCGCGCTGCGTGCGCCTATGGTCCCGGCGTGACCGCACCGCCCCTCCGCATCGGGCTCGCCGGCGCGTCCGATGCCCATGCCGCACTGTGCGCCCGGCTGTCGTCCGCGGGGATGCACCTCGTCGACGGGCTCGAGGCCGACGCGTTGCTGGTGCTCGGTCCCGTGCCGGACGGCCCGCTGCTCGCGGCGGCCGAGCGTGGCACGCCGGTGCTGCTCGTCGGCGCCTCTCACGGCAGCGGGCTGTGGGAGGCGGCCGGACTGCTGCCCGGCCGCGTCCTGCCCGTCCACGAGGTGCGCGTGCGGCCGGGCCGCGACGCCGGCGAGGTGGCGCTGCGCCTCGGTGGCGACGCGCTGCTGCTGCGCGCCGCCTGGCCGCTGCAGGACGAGGTCGCCGACGACGTCGAGCTGCTGCTGACCGCGAACTCCGCCTTCCGCGACCACCCGGTCGCCACCTGGCGGCCGGCCACCTCGGTCGCCACGCTGACGCTGGAGGGCGACCGGACCGCCCTCGACGACCCCGCGCTGGCCCGCCTGGTCCACCGGCTGCTGCGCCGCGCCCTCGGGCTGCGCGACGCGGCGCCCGTGCGCATCGGCATGCTCGGGTACGGCGCCATCGGCGCCGAGCACGCCGCGGCGGTCGCGGCGACCCCCGGCCTGGAGCTCGCCGCGGTCTGCGACCCGGTCGCGGCCCGGGTGCAGGCGGCGCGGGCGTACGCCTCGCAGGTGCGCGGACACGACGCCGCGGCGGACCTGCTCGCCGACGACGGCGTCGACCTCGTCGTCGTCTCGACGCCGCCCGACACGCATGCCGACCAGGTGCTGCGTGCCCTCGAGGCCGGCAAGCACGTCGTCGTCGAGAAGCCGTTCTGCCTCACCGTCGCCGAGGCCGACCGCCAGATCGCCGCCGCCCGCGACGCCGGCCTGCTGCTCGCCGTCTACCAGAACCGCCGGTGGGACCGCGACTACCTCGCGCTCAAGGCTGCCGTGCGGTCGGGCCGGCTCGGCGAGGTGTTCCACGTCGAGACGTTCGTCGGCGGCTACGAGCACCCGTGCAACTTCTGGCACAGCGACGCCGCGATCAGCGGCGGGGCGATCTACGACTGGGGCAGCCACTACCTCGACTGGGTGCTCGACCTGCTGCCGCAGCAGGTCGACTGGGTGTCCGCCACCGCGCACAAGCGCGTGTGGCACGACGTCACGAACGCCGACCACACCCGCGTGCTGCTCCACTTCGCCGACGGCGTCGAGGCCGAGTTCACGCACTCCGACGTGGCCGCGGCCCGCAAGCCGAAGTTCTACGTGCTCGGCACCGGGGGCGCCGTCGTGGGGGAGTGGCAGCAGGAGCGGGTCGTGAGCCGCTCGCCGATCGGCCTCGTCGCGGAGGACCGGTTCGCGGTGTCCGACGCCCCCGCGGCGTTGACGCTGCTCGAGCCGGGGGGCGCGCGCACGGCGCTGCCCAACGCCGAGCCGCCGGCGCAGCCGTTCCACCGCGAGCTCGCCGACGCACTGCTGTCCGGCTGGCCGATGACGCTGACGCCGGCGGGCAGCCGGCGCAACATCGCCGTGATGCAGGCCGCGACGTCGTCGGCGGCCCACGGCGGGCGTCCGGTCGAGGTGACCCCGTGACGCACCCGGTGCGCTGGGGCTTGCTCGGCGCGGGTGGCATCGCCCGCACCGCCCTGGCGCCGGCCGTCGCCACGGCGCCCGGCGCCGTGCTGCACGCGGTGGGTGCCCGTGACGTCGACCGCGCCCGGGCGCTCGGCCCCGAGCGCGCCTACGGCTCGTACGACGAGGTCCTCGCCGACGACGAGGTCGAGGCGGTCCACGTCGCCCTGCACAACGACGCCCACCTGCCCTGGACGCTCGCGGCGCTGGAGGCGGGCAAGCACGTCCTGTGCGAGAAGCCGCTCGGGCTGTCCGCGGCCGAGGTCGACGCGATGGCCGCTGCCGCGGGCGACCGGCTCGTGGTGGAGGCGAGCTGGTACCGCTGGCACCCGCGCGTGCGCCTCGCGCAGTCGCGGCTCGCCGAGATCGGCCCGGTCCGCCACGTCGCCGCAGGGTTCACCTTCGCCGGCGACCTCGAGGGCAACTACCGCCTCGACCCCGAGCGCGGCGGCGGGGCGCTGTACGACGTCGGCTGCTACGCCGTCTCGGCCTGCCTCTGGGCGGTGGGTCAGGGGCTGCCGCAGGACGTCGTCGCCCGCAGCCAGCTCGGCCCGACCGGCGTCGACCTCGACACGCGCGCCGTCCTCGCCTGGGACGGCGCCGAGGCCGAGGTGCACGTCGGCATGGCCGCCGACCATGGCCAGTGGCTGGTCATCACCGGGGAGCGCGGCGAGCTCGAGCTGCGCGGCCCCGGCGCGTTCAGCGCGTGGAAGGACGACGCCACCGAGCTGTGGGTCTCCGACGGCGCGGCGACCGAGCGCCTGCCGGTGCCGGCCGTGGACGCGTACGCCCTCATGGTCGAGGAGTTCTCGTCGGTCCTGCGCGGCGGGCCGGGCTGGGTGCTCCCGCTCGTGGAGTCGAGACGGACGGCCGCGGTGCTCGACGCGGCCTTCGCCAGTGCCGCTCGCGGCGGGGAGCCGGTCGTCCCGGGCTAGGGTCTTCGCCCGTGGAGCTGCTCAGCATGGACGAGGTCGCCGAGCGCATGGGCATCGGACCGACCGGCGTCCGCGACCTCGTCCGGTCCGGTCACCTGCTCACCGTCGCCGGCGAGGACGGCCGGCGCGCGGTGCCCGCCGAGCTGCTCGACGGCAGCGCGCTGGTCAAGCACCTCGTCCCGGTGCTGACGCTGCTGCGCGACGCCGGCTACCGCGACGACGAGGCGCTGCGCTGGCTGACCACACCCGACGACACGCTCCCCGGCACGCCGCTGCAGGCGCTGCACGAGAACCGCGCCACCGAGATCAAGCGGCGGGCCCAGGCGCTGGGCTTCTAGCCCTCGACCGGTGCCGTCAGCTGGGGATGAAGCTCGCCCCGACGATGACGGCGACCATGACGACGAAGATCCCGAGGATCACCAGCGTCACGATCATCGGGGTCCGGTTGCCGGCGACCGGACCCATGTTGGGGGTGTTCTTCCGGTCGTCGCCGACGGCCCCGGACATCGAGTCGGCGTTCGGCGGCGTGTCACCCGGGTCCACCCCGCCTCCGGGGCTGCCGAGGCCGGCAGTGACGGCCGGGTCAGGGTCGCCGCTCTCACTGGTCTTCGCACGATCGTCTTGAGGCACGCAGGCAGCCTCCCCGTCCCGGGCGGACCGAACCTCCTCAGGCGCTCCGGCGGGCGACGACCGCGCGGGCCAGGCCCGGCAGGGCCACGGCCGCCCGGCGTCCGCGGCCGACGGCGACCCGGCGTCGCAGGACGTCGTAGTCGGCGCGCTCGACCTCGTCGAGGATGCCGCCGTACAGCGCGAGCGCCGTCTCGATGCAGGGTCGGCTCGTCGGGTGGAGCAGCCGCACGCCGACCGCGGCGCTGCGGTAGAGCTCGCGGGTGCGGGCGACCTCGAACGCCAGCAGCCGCCGCACCGGTCCGTCGACGACGCCGTGCTCGAGGTGCTCGCGGGTGACCCCGAACGCCCGCAGGTCCTCCTGCGGCAGGTAGACCCGTCCCCGGCGCAGGTCCTCGCCGACGTCGCGGACGAAGTTGCTGAGCTGGAAGGCGATGCCGAGGTCGCTGGCGTACGGGTCGGCGACCTCGCGGGGGACGAGCGGCTCCAGGACCGGCACCATCTCCAGCCCGATCACCGCTGCGGAGCCGTGGACGTAGGTCATGAGGTCGTCGTAGGTCTCGTACTCGGTGACGGTGAGGTCCATCCGCATGCTCGCGAGGAACGCCTCGACGTGGTGCATGGGGATGTCCCACCGGCGGACGGTGTCGACGACCGCCCGGCTGATCGGGTGGTCGCTGCCGCCGGCCTCGACGTCGCGGACGAACTGCTCGCCCCAGCCGACGAGCCAGTCGGCCTTCTCGGCGTCGGTCAGCGTGCTGGCGAGGTCGTCGACGATCTCGTCGGCGTAGCGCGCGAACCCGTAGAGCGCGTGGACGTACGGCCGCTTCCACGCCGGCAGCAGCAGCGTCGCGAGGTAGTAGGTCTTGCCGTGGCTCGCGTTGAGGCGGCGGCACGCCTCGTAGGACTCCCGCAGCGCGGGGTCGCGGATGCCCGCCGCGTCCAGCTCCTTGGCGCTCACGGTGGGGGAGTCTCCCAGACCGCCGGCGCCGGCGCCGGGGTCGCCCGGGAGGTCGGCAGTCGGGCGGGCGGGCAGCCCCGCACACGACGCCACGTCGGCGTGCGTCGCCCACGCTCACCGACGCACTCGGGGGCGCCCGGACGTCCACCGACGTGTGCGCGGCGGTACAGCGGGCCGGGGTGTGCACGAGCGTCCTCGTCCGTCCACAGCGGCCCCGCGGCCGGCTGCTCCGGCGGACGCCCAGGTGCAACGTCGGGGCGTGACCACGGTGCCTCCCGACGTCCTCGCTGCGCTGGTGCGCCAAGGCGGCCTGGCCCGGCGACGGGAGCTGCGCGCCGCCGGGCTGTCGCGCCGGGGGCTGACCCGTCTGCTCGCGGCCAGGAGCTGCGACGGCGTGGCGGCGGACGAACGGCCTCGTCCTCGCCGGGTGGCGGGTCCTGCGCTTCAGCTGGGAGGACGTGCTGCACGACCCGGACCACGTCGTCCGCGCTCGTGCGGACGGCCCTTGCCACCGGCTGAGCGGACCGGCGCGCACACGACGCAGCGGCACCGGCCCGCAGCGAGCGCTCGAGGACCGTCGCAGGCGCTCGCCCGCCCGACCGGTGTGCGCCCGGCTGCCCGGCCGGGTGCCGCCGAGGCTCAGGTCAGGACGGGGGAGGGCTCGGCGAGGCGCAGGGCGCGCGAGCGGTAGCCCCTGTCCTTGCCGAGGATGCGCTCGGCGGCGAGCCGGCCGGAGATCAGGACCATGGGGACGCCGACGCCGGGCTGCGTGCCGGAGCCGGCGAACACGACGCCCTCCACCTTGGGCGCGAGGTTCGTCGGCCGGAACGGGCCGGTCTGCAGGAACGAGTGGGCCGCCGCGAACGGCGCGCCCCGCTCCATGCCGCGCCGCTGCCAGTCGGCCGGGGTCGTGACGTCCTCGACCTCGACCGCGTCGCCGAAGCCGACGTAGCCGCGGGCCTCGAGGTGGGCGACCGCCTCGTCGCGGTAGCGGGGGCCGACGACGCTCCAGTCGATCGGCGCGCCCGTGTGGGGCGTGGGCAGCAGCACGTAGTAGACGTGCTTGCCGTCGGGGGCGAGCGAGGGGTCGCTGCGGGTCGGGTTGGTGACGAGGATCGACGGGTCGCTCATCAGCGACTGCCGGTCGATCAGCTCGTCGAAGACCCCCGCCCACGACCGCCCGAAGTGGATGTTGTGGTGGGCGGTCTTGCTGTAGGACGCGGTCGACCCGGCCAGCAGCAGGAAGCACGAGGGGGAGTAGTCCTGCCTCTTCACCCGCCGCGGCGTGGCCTCCGGCGGCAGCAGCTCGCGGTAGGCGACCGGCAGGTCGGGGTTGAGCACCACGACGTCGGCGGCGATCCGCTCGCCGTCCGCGGTCTGCACGCCGACGGCCCGGCCGTGCTCGACGAGCACGCGGGTGACGGTCGTGCCGTAGCGCAGCTGCACGCCGTGCTTCTCGGCCGCGCCGGCGAGCGCCCGGGGCACCGCGTGCATGCCGCCCTTCGGGAAGTACACGCCGGCGACGGAGTCCATGTAGGCGATCACCGCGTAGATGGCCAGCGCGTCGTACGGGCTGAGCCCGGCGTACATCGACTGGAACGACAGCACCCGCTGCGTGCGCGGGTCCTGCAGGTAGCTCTCGACCTTCGGCGCCAGCTTGCCGAAGCCGCCGATCGCCACCAGGCGGGCGAGGTTGGGCGTGAGCAGGTCGAGCGGCGAGTCGATGTTGCGGTCGATGAAGTCCGCCATCTCGTAGCGGTAGAGCTTGGAGACGAAGTCGACGTAGCGCAGGTAGCCCTGCGCCTCCTTCGGCCCGCAGACCCGCTCGACCTCGTCGGCCATCGCGGCCGGGTCGGCCTTGACGTCGAGCGTCGACCCGTCCGGGTAGTACGCCCGGTAGAGCGGGTCGACCGGCTCGAGCTCGAGCCAGTCCTCCAGCCGCTCGCCGACGCAGTCGAGCGCGTCGGCGATGAGGTCGGGCATGGTGAGGACGGTGGGGCCGGTGTCGAAGCGGTACGTCCCGTCGCCGGCGGGACTCGGCACCTCCAGCAGGCCGTTGCGCCCCCCGGGCACGTCCTCGCGCTCGACGACGGTCACCTCGCGACCCGCTCCGGCCAGGCGCAGGGCGGCCGACAGCCCGGCGAGCCCGGCCCCGACGATGACGACGCGGTCGGTCCTGCCGGGGACGGTCTTCACCGCGTGATCGTAGGTCCGCAGGCTCCGCTCGGCTGCCTGGGACGGGGAGGACCGGTGTCCGCCGGAACCGGCGCGCAGCCGGCTGCGTCACAGCGGGACCGCGCTCGTCGGACCGCGGACCGTCTCCGGAGGTGCCCATGGCGCGTTCCCGTTCGTCCCTCGTGCTCGTCGCGGTCGGCGCGGCGCTGCTGCTGGCCGCAGGGCTGACAGGGGCCGCCGTGACGACCGGGGCGATGGCCGCCACCCCGGCGCCGGACAGCGACGCGCAGGGGGTCACGGTGACCGGCGCCGGCAGCGCGTCCGGCACGCCCGACGTCCTGCGCTTCACGGTCGGGGTGCAGGTCGCGGCGCCGAGCGTCGACGCGGCCCTGGCGTCCGCCAACACCGCCCAGGCGCGCGTCCTCGCCGTCCTGGAGTCGGCGGGCACCGCCGGCCGCGACGTCCAGACGACCGACGTCCGGGTCGAGCCCCGCTACGACGCCAAGGGTCAGCGGATCACGGGCTACCTCGTGCACGAGGACGTGCGCGTGGAGGTCCGCGAGCTGGCGACCGCCGGCGCGACGATCAGCGCCGCGGTGGCCGCCGGTGGCGACGCCGCCCGGCTGTCGGGCGTGCAGTTCGTGCTGGAGGACGACGAGGCGCTGCGGGTGCAGGCGCGTCAGCAGGCCTTCGCCGCCGCGAAGGCCAAGGCCGAGCAGTACGCCGAGCTCACCGGCCGCGAGCTCGGCGCCGTGCAGACCGTCGTGGAGGACGTGCGGCCGACCAGCCAGCCGTACGCCTCGGAGTCCACCTTCGACACGGCTGCGGCGGCGGTGCCGCTCGCGCCGGGCTCGGCGGAGGTCGGCGTCGACGTGCAGGTGCGCTGGTCGCTGCGCTGACCCCGGCTGCCGTCGGCTCAGGCGAGCGTCAGCACCTCGGCGCCGTCGTCGGTGACGAGCAGCGTGTGCTCGAACTGCGCGGTGCGCGACCGGTCGGCGGTGACGGCGGTCCAGCCGTCGTCCCACATCTCGTGGTGCCAGTCGCCGATCGAGATCATCGGCTCGATGGTGAAGGTCATGCCCGGCAGGATCTCGCCGCGGGCCGACGGGTTGTCGTAGTGGAACACCTGCGGGTCGCTGTGGAAGCTGCGCCCGACGCCGTGGCCGACGAACGCTCGGATGACGCCGTAGCCGAGGCCCTCGGCGTGGGCCTGGATCGCCGCGCCGATGTCGCGGATGCGCCCGCCGGGGCGGACGGCGGCGATGCCGACGTCGAGGCACTCCCGCGTGACCTCGACCAGGCGGCGGTCCTGCTCCGAGACGTCGCCGACCAGGAAGGTGGCGTTGGTGTCGCCGTGCACGCCGTCGAGGTAGATCGTCACGTCGCAGTTGACGATGTCGCCGTCTCCGAGGACGGTCGAGTCGGGGATGCCGTGGCAGATGACCTCGTTGACGCTGGTGCACAGCGACTTCGGGAACGGCATGACCGATCCGCCGTAGCCCAGCGGCGACGGGTAGCCGCCGCGGGAGATGCACTGTTCGTGGACGATCGCGTCGAGCTCGTCGGTGGTGACGCCCGGCCGGACCGCCGCGCCGACGGTCTGCAGGATCTCGGCGGCGGCCCTGCAGGCCACCCGCATCCTCGCGATCGTCTCCGGGTCCTTGGGCCGCGCGGAGTCGCGGTGCCGGGGCCGGCCGTGGCGGTCGAGCGCGTAGTCGGGCCGCGGGATGTGCGCGGGCACCTCACGGCGCGGCGACAGCCGGCCGGGTCGGACGTGCGCCGCGGCAGCGCGCTCGGCCTGCTCGCGCGCGTCCTGCTCCCGCGCCACGCGCTCGGGGTCGAGGTCGGCCAGCCGGTGGCAGCGCTTGTACCTGCGGCCGCTGCCGCACCAGCACGGGTCGTTGCTCGCGAGCGTCGGGGCGGTCGTCACCCGCTCGAGGCTACGTCCGGAACGCACATCAGACGGTCCGGCAGGTGACCGCCGTCGCGAGGTGCTCGAGCACGCCGCGCGCCTCGTCGGCGACCGGCGCCGCCTGCAGTGCCGCGAGGGCGTCGTCGGTGAGCTCGAGGATCAGCGCCTCGACGCGGGCGAGGGCGCCCGTGTCGTGCAGGACGGTGCGCAGCGCGGTGACGCCGTCGGCGGTGAGGCGGGGATCGCCCAGGTGGCGGCGTACGACGGCTGCCTGCCCGGCGTCCGCCGCCTCGAGGGCCATGGCGACGAGGGCCGTGCGCTTGCCCTCGCGCAGGTCGTCACCGGCCGGCTTGCCGGTGACCGCGGGGTCGCCGAACACCCCCAGGACGTCGTCGCGCAGCTGGAAGGCCTCGCCGAGCGGCAGCCCGTAGCCGGAGTAGCCGTCGAGGACGGCCTGCTCGGCGCCGGCCAGGACGGCCCCGAGGTGGAGGGGCCGCTCGATCGTGTACTTCGCGCTCTTGTAGCGGGCGACGCGCAGCGCCCGCTCGACCGAGCCACCGCCGCGGGCCTGCTCGAGCAGGTCGAGGTACTGCCCGCCCATGAGCTCGGTGCGCATCTCGGCGTAGACCCGGTGGCCGGCGACGAGCCGGTCGGCCGGCAGGCCGCTGCGACCGAGCATCTCGTCGGACCACGACAGGCACAGGTCGCCGAGCAGCACCGCCGCGCCCATGCCGAACGCCTCGGGGTCGCCGGCCCAGGCCTCGGTGCGGTGCAGGCTCGCGAAGCGGCGGTGCACCGCCGGCTGACCACGTCGCGTGTCGCTGCCGTCCATGACGTCGTCGTGGATGAGCGCGCAGGCCTGGAACAGCTCGAGGGCGGCCGCTGCGGCGACCACCTCCTCACCGTCCTCGCCACCCGCCCCGCGGAAGCCCCAGTAGCAGAACGCCGGCCGCAGCCGCTTGCCGCCGGCGATGAGGTCGGACAGCGCGTCGGTGAGCGGTCCGAGCTCCACGCTGATGCCGTCGAGCGCCGGCAGCTGGCCGGCCAGGAAGCCGTCGAGCGCCTTCTGCACGCGCTGGCGGAGGTCTGCGCCGTCGAGCGGGTCAGTGCTCATGGCGTCACGGTACGGCGTGGCCGCGCGCTCGGCCATCTGCGGATAACCTCGCCAGGTGGCCCGCCGGACGATCGACGACATGCTCGCAGCCGGCTCCCCGCTGTTCTCCTTCGAGTTCTTCCCGGCCAAGACCGACGAGGGCGAGCGCCAGCTGTGGACGGCGATCCGCCAGCTGGAGCCGCTTCGTCCCGACTTCGTCTCGGTGACGTACGGCGCCGGTGGCTCGACCCGCGACCGCACGATCGCGATGACCGAGCGGATCGCCACCGACACGACCCTCGTCCCGCTGGCGCACCTGACCGCCGTCGACCACTCGGTCGCCGAGCTGCGGCGCATCGTCGGCCAGCTCGCCGCCGCCGGTGTGCACAACGTGCTGGCCCTGCGCGGCGACCCGCCCGGCGACCCGCAGGCGGAGTGGGTCAAGCACGCCGAGGGCCTCGAGTACGCCGACGAGCTCGTCCGGCTGGTCAAGGCCTCCGGCGACTTCTGCGTCGGGGTGGCCGCCTTCCCGGAGAAGCACCCCCGCTCGCCCGACTTCGACAGCGACGTCGAGCGCTTCGTCGCCAAGTGCCGCGCCGGCGCCGACTTCGCCATCACGCAGATGTTCTTCCGGGCCGACGACTACCTGCGCCTGCGCGACCGCGTCGCGGCGACCGGCTGCGACGTGCCGATCCTGCCGGGCGTCATGCCGGTGACCAACGTGGCGCAGATCGAGCGCATGGCGGCGCTGTCCGGGGCGGCCTTTCCCGCCGACTTCGCCGCCGAGCTGCACGCCGTCCAGGACGACCCCGAGGCCGTCCGCCGGGTCGGCGTCGACGCGGCCACCGCGATGTGCGACCGGCTGCTGGCCGAGGGCGCGCCGGGGCTGCACTTCATCACCCTCAACCGCTCGACGGCGACCCGCGAGATCTGGTCGCGGCTCGGGCTCCGGGCGGAGCTGCGGTCGGCATGACGCTGCGGTCGCGGGTGCACACCGCCGCCTCCCCGGCACAGGTCTGGGAGGTGCTCGGCGATCCGCGGCGCTGGCCGGAGTTCGAGCTGTCGCTGCGCGGCGTGCGCGGCCGGCCCGGTCGGGCCTGGACGGGGCAGCGCCTCACCGGCCTGTCGCGCTTCGGGACGCTCGCCATCCCGATCGACGTCGTCGAGGCGACGCCGCCGTCGCGCCTGGTGCTGCTCGTGCACGCGGTCCCCGGACTGCGCGAGCAGATCACCTTCGACGTGACGCCGGCGGCGCGCGGCGGCAGCGACGTCACCGTCGCCGTGGTGGTCGACGGGCTGCTCGGCTGGCCGGCGGTGGCGCCGCTGTTCCTGGCCAACGCGCTGACGGTGCGGCTGCTGGCGTCCCGCACGGACCGGATCGCCCGGGCGGCCCGCCGCGCGGCATGACGGCGGTGCTGCTGGCGGTGGCCGGCCTGGCGCTCGTCGTGCTGGGCGTCGTCACCGCCCGTCGGCCGATCGAGCCGGTGCCGGGCCGCGAGGGCTACTTCGACCGCTGGTCGGCGACCCACGGCGGCTACGACCCGCGCACCGGCAGCGTGTGGGTGCGCGGCTGGCTGTCGATGGTCCTCGTGCTGGCCCGCCCGCTCGCGCGCCGCGGCGTGCAGCCCGACGTGGTGACGTACGCGTCGCTGTGGCTCGCCGGGACCGTGCTCGCCCTGGCCGACGCGGGGAGCTGGTGGGCGGTCCTCGCCGGCGTGCTGGTGGTGGCGAGCGCGCTGCTCGACTCGCTCGACGGCGGGCTCGCCGTGCTGGAGGACCGGCAGACGTCGTGGGGCTACGTCCTCGACTCGGTCGTCGACCGGTGCTCCGACGTCGTGTGGGTGCTCGCCGCGGTCGCGGTCGGCTGCCCGCTCGAGCTGGCGCTGGCGCTCGTGTTCGGGATCTTCCTGCTGGAGTACCTGCGGGCCCGGGCCGGCAACGCCGGCTTCGGCGAGGTCGGAACGGTGACGGTCGCGGAGCGGCCGACGCGGGTGATCGTGCTCGCGCCGACGCTGGCCGTCTGCGGACTCTGGCCGGAGGGCGCGGACGTCGTGTCGGTGGCCGGGCCGGCGGTGCTGCTGGCGCTCACGGCCGTGGGCGTCGGGCAGCTCGGGCTGGTGGTCCGGCGGGCGCTCCGGTGAGCGCGACGCGCCCGGGCCACGGCCGCCGGCTTCGCAGTCGGCGCGCCGAGGCCCAGGTGCTCCACACGGTGCGCTTCGGTCAGACCCACTTGTTGCCGCGCATGCCAGTTCTCCTTCCGGTGTGGTCGAGGTCGACGGTCGCGGTGGGGTGCTGGCCTAGATCCACTTGTTGCCGCGCATGGCTGCCTCCTCTCAGCCCCTCGCGCTCGCCGTACGGGGAGCCGAGAGGTGTTGGCGTCGGTGATCGGCCCCTGTCCCGCTGCCGCTGAGCGAGCCGCTTCGACATGGCGGTGACGGCGGCGGACCTGTGTCACAGTGGGCGTCTTCATGCTGACACCGTGTATGTGCGTCGGGAGGGCCGAGTGCATGGTGACGGTCCCGTGAGCCAGCCTGTCCTGAGTTCGGGGTCGCTGCGGCGGCTGCGCAGCGCACCTCGCGCCTGGGCGATGGCCGCACTGCCCGGTACGACGGTCGCTGTGGTCGTGTGCGTCACGGTGCTGGCCCTGGCCTCGTTCGTGCTGGCGGCGGCGACGGCTCCGCTGCGCGGGGGCGACCTCCTGCTGTTCGTCTCGTTGCTCGGCGCGGCTGTCGCCTCCCTTGAGGCAGTGCGGCGCGTACCCGAGCCGGTCGGCAACGCCAACGACATGCTCGCTGCCTGGTGCGTCCCGATCACGGTGCTGCTGCCGCCGGTGTGCTCGTTGCTCGCGGCGGCCGTCCTGATGGCCTTCACGCAGTGGCGGGTCGGCCGCATCGCGGTCTACAAGCGGGTCTACTCGGCGGCGGCGATCGGGCTGGCGCACGCCGCGGCCTCAGCGGTGTTCCACGGTCTGCCGGAGCCGTGGAGAGACTGGGAGCAGCTGGCCGGTGATCCTGCTCGCCTGGTCATGGCGGTGCTCGGTGCCGCCGTCGTCGCGAAGGTCGTCAACGCCTGTCTGATCGGCGTGGCGGTCAAGACCGCTGATCCCGAGGTGACCTGGCGAGACGTCCTGGTCGTCGACGACGGACGGCTGGAGGTCACGGAGGTGTGCGCGGGCGTCCTGGTCGCGGTCAGCGCCGGGCTCAGCCCGCTCATGGTCCTGGTCGCGCTGCCCCCGGTCCTGCTGCTCCAGCGGGGCATGCTGTACGCCCAGTTGCACGCTGCGGCTCGGACCGATCCCAAGACCGGACTGCTCAACGCGCTGACGTGGGAGCGTGAAGCAGCTGCATCGCTGCTGGCGGCACGGCGGGCCGGGCGACCGGTCTCGGTGCTGCTCGTCGACATCGACCACTTCAAGCGGGTCAACGACACCCACGGCCACCTCGTCGGCGACGACGTGCTGCGGTCGATCGCTGACGTCCTTCGCAGGCAGCTGCGTGACGAACAGGACCTGCTGTGCCGCTTCGGCGGGGAGGAGTTCGCCGTCTTCCTGCCGGGTCTGGACACCACCGGAGCCCCGCAGGCTGCGGACCGGCTCCGCCGAGCCGTCGCCGAGGCCGTCACACCGGCGGACGCCGCCCTGGTCCAGGTCACCGTGTCGGTGGGCGTCGCCGTCGCGCACCCCGACAGCGACCCCACCATCGAGGTGCAGGAGCTGCTGGCACGCGCCGACGTGGGCCTGTACCGGGCGAAGGGCGAAGGCCGCAACCAGGTACGGCTCACGACCCGCCCCGACCGCCGAACGGGCTCGCTCGGCCTCTGAGCCGCACAGCGGCCGCGCGTGCGCAGCCCCGAGCGGATCGTCGGTGGTCGCACCGGCAACGTCCCGTGCGTCGAGCGCAGAGCCGGAACGATCCCCTACCCGACCACCGGACTTCGCCGTGGTCCTCGTAGCCGTCGGCACCGCGTTCGCACAGCCGAGCCAACCTGCGCAAGCGGTCGTCTGCGTGCAGAGCGGCGGCAACGCGACTCGTTGGCGCGTTCCGCGCGCGCCCGCGGTCGGGGCGAGGGGTGCTGGCTCGCCGCTGTGGGCGTCGTAGGCGGTCGGGTGTGCCAGCCGGCGGTGCACTTACGGATGGCGGCTAGGGGGGCCTCGCCGGACCGCCGAAAGGTCTGCGCCATCGGAGAAAGTTGAGCGATCGAGGGGCCTCCCGCTGTGCCTGCAGCGGTTGTACGATGACGCGGTCGAGTACATGCGGGTGCGCCATGCCCTGAGCGGCTCCAGGGTGGCCAGCGCTCCAACGCAAGCGGACCTCGCGGTCGTCTGCACCGTTGCCTGCAGATGGAGGACACATCGGTGATGCGAGACCACAGTCAGAAGCTGACGGGCTACGTCTAGCGAGCACTACCCGCCTTGTCGCTGCGTCATCGAACATCGAATCGGGGGTCTCGTGAGCGACGCTGGTGGACCCGACTCGCGCCCTCCCGACCAGCGGCCAGCTGCCGGACAATGGGACAGGGCGGTCCTCCTCACCGTGACAGTACTGGGCGTGATCGGCAGCGTGGTGACGATCCTGGCAGCCCCGCTGCGCATAGTCCTGGTCACCGTCGGCCTAACCTGCGTAACTGGTGGGTTGTATGGCTTACTGCGACTTCGAAACAGCAATCTTGGCATTCAGGCCCTAGCGCTGGCTTGCCTGATGGCCCTAGGTGGTGGTGTGTCGGCGACTGGCCTGGCGCTGGCTGCCGACCCCTCGGTCACGACCGGGATGTCCCCCGAAGCACCTTCGCCCTCGCCCTCGTCCACCTCACAAGATCCGTCACCGACGCTCTCCGCTTCGCCCACTGCAGTAGTTACGACGCCGTCAGAGACTCCGGTGTCGCCGTCGTTGAAGCCAACGGACGGGTACGCCGTCCTGTACCCGCCAACACGAATCAGCGTCCCTGCACTCGGCTGCGCGGGATACGCCGAGCTTGATCTGGATGTACCCCAGGTCTCATCGACGGTCCGCCTCGAAGGTTCGGACGTCAAGAGCCACACATGCAGCGACCCAGATCGGCTGGAGTTCACAGACGTCGAAGGTCTGCATGTTGGAGATCGGTCGGCGAACCTCACGCCTGCCTATTGCATCGAGATGATGGCCCTTGAGCCGTCGGTCAAGCAGGTGAGTGAGCCTCGTGCAGGCAATAGCTTCTGTGTCGAGACAGCAGAGGGGACTGTGGCGGTCCTTGAGATCACCGAGGTCCAGGACGACGACGCTCTCGCTGCGCAAGTTACGGCTTGGACTGTCAACGAATGACGTAGCACAGGAGCGCCAAGGTGTTCCCGTGTTCGTCGTGGCGGTTGCTAGAGTTGACCCCGGCGCACCCGTCAGGTGAAGGGCTTCCCGGCGATGTCCGACGAAAGCCGCGACCGCGCATGTCCAGGCGCGAAAGCGTGGCGCTGCCGTCAGTAGGGGAGCGCTGCAACCAGCAACCGGGCTGCGCTCGGCGAGCAGTCCGCCCCGTCGGGGGCGCTCCTCGCTCACATCCGAGTCCTGGCCTCCGCAACGGCGTATCCGCCCTGGCAGGGCCTGACGAGCAGCGCACCCGTTGGCATCGCTTCGCCCTTCGCACAGCCGAGCCAACATGTACAAGCCGCTCACCTGGGACTGCTGCAGGGTCGGTTGACACCGGGTGAGTGGTGGTCATGCCGCGACGGCTGCGGCCTGGTTGGTGAAGGCGAGTTCGTACTCGACGGGGGTGAGCTTGCCGAGGGCGCGTTGGCGTCGGCGGCGGTTGTAGGTGTGTTCAGTCCAGCACACGATCGCCTGGTGCAACTCGTCGCGGGTGCGCCAGCGGCGGCGGTCCAGGACGTTCTTCTGCAGCAGTGCGTGCCAGGACTCCATGGCGGCGTTGTCGCCGGCGGAGGCGACCCGGCCCATCGAGCCTTGCAGGCCGGCGGCGGTCAGGACGGCCCGGAAGGATCTTGCCCGGAATTGCGACCCGCGGTCTGAGTGGACCACGACGACGCCGGTCGGTTGGCGTCGGGCGACGGCGGTGCGCAGCGCGGTGACGGCGAGCTGGGCGGTCATCCGCTCGTCCAGGGCGTAGCCGACGATCCGGTTGCTGAACAGGTCCTTGATCGCGCAGCAGTACAGCTTGCCCTGGTCGGTCGGGTGCTCGGTGATGTCGGTGACCCACACCTTGTCCGGGCCGGGCGCGGTGAACTCGCGCTGCACCAGGTCGTCGTGCACCGCCGGCCCTGGGGTCTTGCCGCTGCTCCGTCGGCCCTTGCGCACGGTCGCTGACCACAACTGCTGCTGCGAGCACAGCCGCCAGACCCGCCGCTCACCGACGACGTGGCCGGCACGCTCGAGCTCGTCGGCCAGAAATCGGTAGCCGAACTCGGGGTCGTCACCGTGCGCGTCGATCAGCGCGTTCGTCAGGTAGGCGTCCTGCAGCTCGCGCTCGCTGATCGGGGCGGCGAGCCAGGCGTAGTAGGCCTGCCTGGAGTGGCCGAGCACCCCGCAGGTCAGCCGCACCGGGATCCCCTCGGCGGCCAGGTCACGGACCAGCGGGTAGCTCATTTTGGGAGGCTGCCGACGGCGAAGTAGGCCGCGGCGCGGCGCAGGATCTCGTTCTCCATCTGCAGCCTGCGCTTGTCACGCCGCAGCTGCACCAGCTCGTTCTGCTCGCTGCTGGTCTGGCCGTCGACGACCCCGTCGTCGACGTCGGCCTGACGGACCCAGCGGCGGACGGACTCGATGGAGATGTCGAAGTCGGCGGCGACCTCGGCATGGCTCAGGTCGCCGCGGCGGGCGACTCGGACGACGTCACGCTTGAACTCG
>Ga0210040_10002738_pt1 | contig 24552 bp, 21 predicted proteins | sample CryGeyCG12114_NA_FD_185462 | JGI IMG/M metagenome (GOLD analysis project Ga0210040, IMG submission 185462) | Groundwater microbial communities from aquifer - Crystal Geyser CG19_WC_8/21/14_NA (SPAdes) (version 2) | ecosystem: Environmental > Aquatic > Deep subsurface > Groundwater | place: USA... | reverse complement strand
GAGTGCGGCACCGAGCGCTGCGGCTGACTCGAAGTTCGCGAACGACACCCGCTCCTGCAGGGTCAAAGCGTCGAGAAATGGCACACCGCGGGCCAAAGTCTCGAGCGCATCGCGAATCAGTGTGAGCAGCGCCTCGCCTGCTGCGGTGACCCCGCCGCCGATGACGATGCGATCGGGCGCGATCGTGAGCGCAAGAGTCTGAATCGCGGCCGCGACCCCGCGCGCGAAATCGTCGACGATCGCGCGCGCATCGCGATTCCCCCGCCGTGCCTCCTCGAAGAGCGCCGCAATAGGGCGTTCGCTACCCCAGCGTCGGATCAGCGCCGATCCCGACGCGACGGTTTCGATACATCCGCGCTGACCGCACGGGCACAGCTCACTCGCTCCGGAGAGCGGAAGATGCCCGACTTCACCCGCCGCTCCCCCGAAGCCGCGCCAAAGAGCGCCGTCGATCACGATGCCGGCGGCCATGCCGGTACCGATGTTGAGATAGGCGAGGCTCGCCGGCGCATCTCCCGCCTTCATGAGGAGATGGTGCACGCCAAGGGCCGCGGCGTTCACATCGTTGTCGACGTGTACGGGACGGCCGAATCGCTGCCGCAGCTCCTCGCCGAGGTCGAGTTCGCTGATTCCGAGATTCACGGCGTTCGCGACTCGACCCGACGCGAGATCGACTGCGCCGGGGATGCCGACTCCGATCTCGTCGACGGGGTCGGAGAGGCTGCAGCGCTCAGACAACGCCTCGACAGCTGAGATGACACCGCCCAGCACAGCCGCTTCGCCGCGCGGGGTCGGCATGCGCACGCTGTCGACAGCTTCACCGAAAGCGTCGAGCAGCACCGCGTGGATCTTCGTCCCGCCGATATCGACCCCGATCCGGCTCATTCTTCACCTTCGTCTCATCAGTCGAAAACGAGAAAGGCGCCGACTCCGTAAGAGGAGCCGGCGCCTTCTCACATGGTCGGGCTCAGCCGAGGCGGGTCTTCAGGTTCTCAGCGAGCGAGTCGAGGAACTCGTCGGTGGTCTGGAACTCCTGGTCGGGGCCGACGAGAAGCGCGAGGTCCTTCGTCATCTTGCCGCTTTCGACGGTCTTGATGATGACGTCTTCGAGCTCGAGCGTGAAGTCGATGAGTTCCTGGTTGCCGTCGAGCTTGCCGCGGTGCGCTAGCCCGCGCGTCCAGGCGTAGATCGAGGCGATCGGGTTCGTCGAGGTGGGCTTGCCCTGCTGGTGCTGACGGTAGTGACGCGTGACGGTACCGTGCGCTGCCTCAGCTTCGACGATCTTGCCGTCGGGCGTGGTCAGGACACTCGTCATGAGGCCGAGCGAGCCGAAGCCCTGCGCGACGGTGTCGGACTGGACGTCGCCGTCGTAGTTCTTCGCGGCCCAGACGTAGCCGCCCTCCCACTTGAGCGCTGCAGCGACCATGTCGTCGATCAGGCGGTGTTCGTAGGTGATGCCGGCGTCGGCGAACTTGTCGGCGAACTCGGCCTCGAAGACCTCCTGGAACAGGTCCTTGAAGCGGCCGTCGTATGCCTTGAGGATCGTGTTCTTCGTCGAGAGGTAGACCGGGTAGTTGCGGGCGAGGCCGTAGTTGAGGCTCGCACGGGCGAAGTCGCGGATCGAGTCGTCGAGGTTGTACATCGCCATCGCGACACCGCTCGACGGAGCCTGGAACACCTCGAACGACTGTGCTTCGGAGCCGTCCTCGGGCTGGAAGCTGACGGTGAGGGTGCCGGGACCCTCGAAGCGGAAGTCGGTGGCCTTGTACTGGTCGCCGAATGCGTGACGTCCGACGATGATCGGCTTGTTCCAGCCGGGCACGAGGCGCGGGATGTTGCTGATGATGATGGGCTCGCGGAAGATGACGCCGCCGAGGATGTTGCGGATCGTGCCGTTCGGGCTGCGCCACATCTTCTTGAGACCGAACTCTTCGACTCGGGCCTCGTCGGGCGTGATGGTGGCGCACTTGACGCCGACGCCGTGCTTCTGGATGGCCTTCGCCGCGTCGACCGTGACCTGGTCGTCGGTCGCGTCGCGGTTCTCCATCCCGAGGTCGTAGTACTCGAGGTTCACGTCGAGATAGGGGTTGATCAGCGTGTCTTTGATGCGCTGCCAGATGATGCGGGTCATCTCGTCGCCGTCGAGCTCGACGACCGTTCCCTCGACCTTGATCTTCGCCACTTTGGTATCGCTCCTTAGCTTTGTGGACCCGGGTGGGGCACCGCCGGCAAGTTTACCCAACGAAGAAAATATCTCGACATCGAGACACTTCCCGAAAGAGGGCGTTCCGGGCGAGCGCGCACGTTCCGGCCGGCCCCGCACGCCGGAACGCACTCCCGAGCGGGGCCGCGATGTCCGATTTCCGCTAGGCGGACCGATGACCGGCCGTCACACTTGAGCCATGGACTTCGCGGAGCGCTACCGGGCGATCGAAACCCGCGATCCTCGCTTCGACGGCCAGTTCTTCACCGCGGTCCATACCACCGGCATCTACTGTCGACCCTCGTGCCCGGCGCGCACACCGCTTCCGCGCAATGTCAGTTTCTTCACCACGAGCGCAGCAGCGCATGAGGCGGGCTTCCGGGCCTGCAAACGCTGCCTCCCCGAGGCCACACCGGGTACCCCCGCCTGGAACCTTCGCGACGACCTCGCCGGCCGCGCCATGCGTTTGATCGCCGACGGGGTCGTCGAACGTGAGGGCGTTCCCGGACTCGCAGCGCGCCTCGGCTACTCGAGCCGTCACCTGACGCGCGTCCTCACCGAACAGCTCGGCGCAGGCCCACTTGCCCTCAGCAGGGCGCACCGCGCACAGACCGCGCGATCACTGCTGACCTCGACCGCCCTTTCGATGAGCGACGTCGCCTGGGCATCGGGATTCTCAAGCGTCCGGCAATTCAACGAAACCGTGTCCGAAGTGTTCGATGTGACGCCGGGTCAGCTGCGGCTGCGACACCGCGGCGGGCACGGTGAAGCCGGGACCATCCAGCTGCAGCTTCCGGCCCGCGAACCGTTCGACGCCCATGGAATCCTCCGATGGCTGTCCGTTCGGGCTGTCGACGGGGTCGAGCAAGCCACTGCCGATCGGTATGCGCGAACACTGCTTCTCCCCGGCGGGCCGGCCTGGTTCGAAGTGCTGCCTGACCGATCGTCACTGCGGCTCACCGCGAAGCTCACTCAGCTGCGCGATCTGCCGACGCTCGTGTCGCGCGTGCGCCGCCTTTTCGACCTCGACGCCGATCCGGAAGGAATCGACCTCGCGCTCACCACTGACCCCTTGATCGCTCCCCTCGTGGCGGCCGATCCGGGCATCCGCCTTCCCGGCACGGTCGACCCGCACGAGATGCTCTTCCGCGCGATCATCGGACAGCAGATATCCGTCGCGGCTGCCCGCACGCAGCTGTCGCGACTGGCTGCCGCGGCGGGAGACGTGATCGAAACCCACATCGGGCTCGGACGCCTCTTCCCCACAGCCGCGCAGATCGCCGCCACCGGCCGGCCAGCACTCGTCGGACCACGTGCCCGCATCGACACGATCATGTCGACCGCCGAAGCGTTGGCCGACGGCTCGCTCACGCTCGATTTCGGGGATGACGCGGCTAGCCAATACGCAGCCCTCGTCGCACGCCGGGGCATTGGAGCTTGGACCGCCGGCTACGTCGCGATGCGCGTACTCGGCAGCCCCGACGTGCTGCTGACGGGCGATGTCGCCCTGCGCACCGGCGCGCGACGCCTCGGCTTCGCCGACGACATCCCGGCGCTCGAGCGGCGAGCGGCTGCACTTTCCCCTTGGCGCAGCTACCTTTCCCTTCATCTGTGGGCGGCGAGCGCCACGACACCACATACGAACGCCGAGGAGGCGCGATGACTTACCGCAGCCAAACCGTCGACACCCCCGACGGTCCCTTCACCATCATCGAGTCGGCGGACGGCGTAATCGCCTCCGGCTGGACCGCTGACCTCCGAACTGTGGCCGCACGAATTCCGCTCGCGGTGCGTCCTGACTCGGTCGAGAGCGGACCCGTCGCATCCGCGTCCGCCGTCGAGGCCTACTACTCGGGTGAACTCGACGCGATCGATTCGGTGCCTGTGGCGCAGCAGGGCGGACCGTTCCGGAGCGCCGCGTGGATCGCGCTGCGCTCCATCCCACCTGGCAGCCCGCTCACCTACACGCAGTTCGCCGAGCTGGTCGGGTCGCCTCGAGCCGTGCGCGCCGCGGCGAGCGCCTGTGCAACGAACGCTCCGGCGCTCTTCGTCCCCTGCCACCGCGTATTGCGCACCGACGGCACGCTCGGCGGGTTCGCGTGGGGGCTCGAGGTGAAGAGGTCACTTCTCGCCCGCGAGGGAACGGTGACGTAGAGCATCGCAGCGCTCTCATCAAGAAGGGTGCGCCCGTGCGGGGCCCCGCGTTAGCCTGGGCTCATGGCAGACCTGCGGCTCGAAGAACTGAACGCCGGCAACATCGTGGCCGCGAATACGCTGACGCTGAAGCCCGGTCAGGAGCAGTTCGTCGCCCCGGTTTCGCACTCGATCGCCGAGGCATACGTCAACCCGACGACCGCGTGGCCCCGGGTCGTGCTGGAGGACGACGAGGTCGTCGGGTTCATCATGGGCAACTTCGATCCCGAGAGCGAACAGCCCGAATTCCGCAGTTGCATCTGGCGGATCAACATCGCGGCAGAGGCGCAGGGACACGGAGTCGGCACCTTCGCGGTGCGCGCACTGGCTGAGGAGGCCCGCTCAAGGGGATTCGATCGGCTGACCGTGCTGTGGGAGCCGGGCGAGCACGGTCCTGAGGCGTTCTTCCTGAAGGTCGGGTTCGCCCCTGTCGACGAGACGCAGTTCGGCGAGGTCCTCGGCGCGCTCTCGCTCTGACCGTGGCCGTTTTCGACAGGCCCGGCGAGTACACGGATCAAGTCCTGGAGGTCGTCGCCGAGATCCCCTGGGGGCGGGTGATGACGTACGGCGATGTCGCGTGGGTGTTCGGCCGTCCTGGTGCCCGCGCGGTGGGCATGGTCATGCGCTATCACGGTTCGGGAACGCCGTGGTGGCGCGTCGTCCGCGCAGGTGGACATCCACCGACGGGGCATGAGGCGGCCGCCCGCGAGCACTATGAGGAAGAGGGCACCCCACTCCTCCGGGCTGACACTCCGGCCGGTTACCGCATCGACCTCGCACGCGCCGCCTGGTCCCCCGACTCCGCCCCCTGATGCGGTCAGGCGAGGGAGTCTCGCCAGGCGGCGTGCAGTGTCGCGAAGCGGCCGGTGCCCGCGATCAGGTCGTCGGGCGTGCCGTCCTCGACGATCCGGCCGTGCTCCATGACGAGAACCCGATCGGCGATCGCAACCGTGGACAGCCGGTGGGCGATGATGACGGCCGTCCGGTCAGCCAGCAGCGTCTGCAGCGCGGTCTGAACCGCGCGTTCGCTCGGGATGTCGAGCGATGCCGTCGCCTCGTCGAGGATGAGGACCGCAGGGTCCGCGATGAATGCGCGAGCGAAGGACAGCAGCTGCCGTTGGCCGGCCGAAACCCGACCGCCGCGCTTGTTCACATCGGTGTCGTACCCGTCGGGGAGAGCGTCGATGAACTCGTGAGCGCCCACCGCTCGAGCGGCACGAACGATCTCATCTCTCGTCGCGTCGGGCTTGCCGAGCGCGATGTTGTCCGCCACCGAGCCGGAGAACAGATACGCCTCTTGAGTAACCATCACGATCGCCGACCTCAAATCATGCGGGGCGAGGAAACGGAGATCGACACCGTCGAGCGAGACCGTGCCTTCGCTCGGATCATAGAAGCGGGAGAGAAGCTTCGCGAGCGTCGACTTCCCCGCCCCCGTTGAGCCGACGAGCGCGACGGTCTGACCGGCGGGGAGTTCGAGATCGAACCTCGGAAGAATCTCCGGACCGTTGCCGTACCGGAACTCGACTGCGTCGAACCGCACGGCGCCGCGTGGATCATCCAACGCCACCGGCTGCGTCGGGTCGGGCACGGTCGGCTGCTCGCTGAGCACCCCCGAGATCTTCTCGAGCGCCGCTGACGCCGACTGGTACCCGTTGTAGAACATCGCGAGCTCTTCAAGCGGATCGAAGAATCTGCGGACGTAGAGCACGATCGCCAACAGCACGCCGATCTCGAGCGCACCGTCCGCGACCCGGAAGCCTCCGAGCAGAAGCGCTGCGGCGACCGTGAGATTGCCGATGAGGATGAGGCCCGGATCGAAGGTGCCGAACAGCCTGAACACTTTGGCGCTCGCCTGCCGGTTGTCTTCGACCAGTGCGGCGAAGCGATCGGCGTTGGCGGGTTCCTTCCTGAACGCTTTCACGGCACGCATGCCGGTCATCGTCTCCACGAACTGCACGATCATCCGCGCCGAGGTGACCCGGGTCAGACGGAATCCGCGCTGCGAACGGGTTTGGAACCAGCGGACGAGGACGAGCAGCGGCACCAGGGCGACGGCGAGCGTGAGCCCGCTCAACGGGTCGAGCAGGATGAGCGCGGCGGCCGTGAACACCGTGTAGAAGACGCCGGCCACGAGGTTGCTGAGACCTTCGTCGAGGAGTTCGCGAATCGAGTCGAGATCGCTCGTCTGACGCGAGATGATGCGCCCCGACGTGTACGACTCGTGGAACTCGAGGCTCAGCTGCTGTGTCTGCCGGAACACGCGGCGGCGCAGTTCGAAGAGCACCGCCTGACTGATCCGCGCCTGAAGCACGCGGTAGTGACCGATGAGAATCGCGCCGATGATGCTCGCGAGAACGAAACCGCCCCCGGCGAGTGCGATCGGTACCCAGTTCCCCGCCATCAGAGCGGGGACTCCGGAGTCGATGCCGACTGCCACGAGCGTCGGGCCCGCGACCTGGGCAGCGGTGCTGATGACGACGATGACGAGGGTCACGATGATCTGCCGGCGAAGCGGCCGAAGCAACGAGAGGAGCAGCCGCACGGAGCGACGACGCATCGCCTTGCTCTCGTCGCGCGACAGGTCCTGGTTGTCCTCGTTAGCCACACCCGCATCGATCGCCGCACTCACGAGACCACCTCCTCTCGCTCACGTTCTTCGTCGAGACTCGAGATGACGTAGCGGTATCGCTCACTCGCCGCGAGCAGCTCCGAGTGCCGACCGACCGCCACGATGCGTCCTTCGTCGAGAAGCGCGACGCGATCGGCGAGGGTCACGGTCGACGGACGATGCGCGACGATGAGCGCGGTCGTGTCGCCGAGCACCCGACGAAGTCCCGCTTCGACGCGCGCCTCGGTGTCGACGTCGAGCGCTGAGAGCGGGTCATCGAGGACCAGCACCCGAGGCCGAGCCGCCACCGCCCTGGCGAGAGCGAGTCGCTGCCGCTGACCGCCGGAAAGGCTGAGGCCCTCCTCGCCGATCACCGTATCGACACCGTCCGGTAGCGAATGGACGAAGTCGGCTTGCGCGACATCGAGTGCCTCGGCGAGCAGTTCTTCGCTCGGGGTCGCGGCTCCCAGCAGCACGTTGGCGCGGACACTGTCGGAGAACAATGTCGCGTCCTCGAACGCCATCGCGACGTGGGTTCGCAGCTCGTCGAGCCGCAGTCGGCGGATGTCGACACCGTCGAGAAGGATCGCCCCTCCTGTGACGTCGTAGAGGCGGGGTACGAGCGACGTCAGCGTCGACTTCCCCGAGCCGGTGATGCCGACGAGAGCCATGGTCTCCCCCGGCTCGATCACGAGGTCGACGCGATCGATCAGGTCGCGCACGCCCGCAGGGGAATCGGCGTAGCGGAAGGAGGTGCTGCGGAATTCGAGTTGTCCCCGCGGCTGCAGGATCGAGACCGGGTCGTCGGGATCGTCGATGCCGACGGGCTCGTCCATGACCTCGAAGAAACGGTCGGTCGCGTTGCGTGCATCGAGGGTGAACGCGAGCAGGAAGCCGATCGATTCGATCGGGAAGCGCAGTACGGTCGCGGTCGCGAAGAACGCGACGAGCGACCCGGCCGTGAGGTCACCGTTAGCGGCGAGGATCACGCCGCCGATGAGGCAGACCGCAAGCGTTCCATCCGGGATGAGCGTCAGCCAACGCCAGATGAAGGCTGCGGCGTACGCCTTCTCCATCTCGGTGCCGCGCAACTGTTCGGCCTGACGTTCGAACTTCTCCTGTGCGTGAGCTCCCCGACCGAAGGCCTTCAGGACGCGGATGCCGTGCACCGACTCCTCGACCGCGGTCGCAAGGTCGCCCGCCTGGTCCTGACTGCGTCGTGCTACTACCGAGTAGGTCTTCTCGAAGCGCATGCCGACGAACCAGATGGGCGCCGAACCGACGAGGAAGAAGAGTCCGAGCAGTGGCTGGATGCTGAACAGGAGGACGGCGCCGACGATGACGGTGATCACGTTGACTACGAGGAGGACGACGCCGAAGGCGAGCCAACGCCGGATCAGGTTGAGGTCGCTGACCGCTCGAGAGAGCAGCTGCCCGCTCGGCCAACGGTCGTGGAACGAGACCGGCAGCCTCTGCAGGCGACTGTAGAGCGCGTTGCGCATCGCTGCTTCCACGCGTGTGTTCGGTGCGAGGATCAGCCAGCGACGCACCAGGACCGCGGCAGCTTCGATGAGACCGAGGACGACGATGACCGCGGTCGCTGGCAGGATGGCCGACGAGTCGCCCTCGCCGAGCGCGGAGTCGACGAGCACTTCGAGCACCTGCGGGATGGCGAGCGCGACGAGACCCGCGACGATCCCCGCGCCGATGCCGACGATGAGGCGGGGAAGAGCGGGCCGCACATACGGCAGAAGCCTGCGGAGGGCGGCGAGAGTGGACGGCCGTGGCGCGGCTGACATGGTGAGACCTCGAAGAAATGGGGGACGGTCCGATCAGACCGAAGAAGCGTGAGAGTGGAGGGAGGGAAAGTGCGGAACTAGCCGCGCCGAGAAAGCGCGCCGGGGTACCAGCCGCAGGTGAGCGAAATAGTCATCTCGACCTCCCCGTTTCCGCGTCCCTCGATCCCATATCGAGGCAGCTTCGAAGCCTACTCGCGGCGCACGAGACGCCGCAAGCATCCCTCAGGCGATGCGGACCGAAAGGCAGGTGACGCAGCCCTCGAGCTTTTCGAACTCGGAGATGTCGACCTGGACGACCCGATAGCCGAGTGACTCGATGAGCGCCGCCGACCTGGGCGCCGACGAGGCGATCAGCACCGTGTCCTCGCCGAGAGCGACCACATGCGCTCCCGCTTCTTCCGGCACCTCGAGGTACCGATCGAACAATCTCGGGTCGACGTGCGCGCCATAGCCGATGACAGTGCCGTCGGGAAGCGCCGTGACCGCGGACTTGAGATGCAGCACACCGGTCACCGGCACTGCTACCACCGATCGGCCTGCCGGTCGCAGGATGTCGCGCAGCTGACGCACCCCGTCGCTGTTGGTGCGCCCGCCGACGCCGACGTAGACGATTTCACCCACCTGGAGGACATCGCCTCCGTCGAGCGTGCCGGGCTCCACGATGCGCGTCTTCGGCATCCCGAGAGTTCGGACAGCGCTTTCGACGTCTTCGACCTCGGCGAGGCGGTGCTCCGTGCCGGGGCGGGTCAGGATGGCCAGATCGCCGACCGTGATCACGGCATCTTCGACGAAGACCGAGTCGGCTAGGTCGTCCGCCGGGGCGACCTCGACGATCGTCCATCCTGCGCCTCTCAGCGCGTCGACGTACGCCGCCCATTGACTGTCTGCAAGGTCGGTGTCAATGGCGACCCGATCGAGGTGGGTGACAGCTCCGTCCGCGAGGTTGGCGGACGGCAGACGCACGAGTGCGACTTTGCCTGCCCGCAGCTTCGCAGGTCGAGCCGAGACGATCCGGTCGTATACAGCCGGCGCCAGAGCGACCGTGGCGAGAACGAGGCTGAGTAGCAGAGGTAGGTTGACTCCGCCGTAGCTGGCGAGGATGCCGCCCGCGAGATCGCCACTCACCGGTGTGCCGCCCGCCACGGCGCTGAGAAGCGTCCCGATGAAGATTCCGATGACGGCCGCGACGATTCCGACGATCAAAGTGCGGTACCAGCGCGCCAGCTCGGTCAGATAGATACCGATGACCAGTAGCACGAAGGCGATCAGTGATGACATCCCGAAGAACGCGTTGGCGACACCGAACAGCGATGAATCGAATCCGTTGCCGATGAAGTAAATGAACAGCGTCGCCACGTGCGCCGCGAGCACGGCGGCCGCAGCAGAGGTGAGGGAGGCGATCAGACGGCGGACGAACGGAACTGAGATCACCGCTCAACCCTAGAGCCGCGCCAGATGCCGCCCGCTCACTCAGTGGTAGAAGTGCCGCTCTCCAGTGAAATACATAGCTACCCCGGCTTTGGCGGCGGCGTCGATGACCTCTTCGTCGCGTACCGATCCGCCCGGCTGGACGACCGCGCGGACACCGGCGGCGAGAAGTACCTGGAGCCCGTCGGCGAAGGGGAAGAACGCGTCGGACGCGGCGACGGCTCCCGACGCCCGGCTCCCCGCGCGCGATACGGCCAGGTGGCACGAGTCGACCCGGTTGACCTGGCCCATGCCCACACCGACGGATGCGCCGCCGTGAGCCAGAAGAATTGCGTTCGACTTGACGGCTCTGCAAGCCCGCCATGCGAACTCGAGGTCGGCGCGGGTAGCGTCGTCCACCTCGTCGCCCGCAACGAGCGTCCACTCGGATGAATCGGCGGCCGCTGCACCGTCGCCGCCGTCGAACCGGTCGGCCGTCTGGACGAGCACTCCCCCACTCACCGCGCGGATCTCGCGCTCCGACCGCGCGTAATTCTCTGGGAGACGCAGCAGCCGGATGTTCTTCTTGGCGGTGAGCACCGAGATCGCCTCAGGGCTGAAGCCAGGTGCGACGAGAACCTCGGTGAAGATATCCGCGACCTGCTGCGCCATCGCCAGGGTGACGGGCCGGTTGGCGGCGATCACCCCTCCGAACGCGGAGACCGGGTCGCATTCATGCGCTTTGTGATGAGCTGAGGCGATCGGATCGACGGCTTTGGTCGAGGCGACCGCGATACCGCAGGGGTTGGCGTGCTTGATGATGGCCACAGCGGGCGTTTCGAAGTCGAACGCGGCTCGGACGGCTGCATCGGCGTCGACATAGTTGTTGTAGCTCATTTCTTTGCCGTGCAGCTGTTCAGCGTGCGCGATGCCGCAGCCGTCCTGTTCGGTGTAAAGAGCTGCTCGCTGGTGCGCGTTCTCCCCGTAACGAAGAGCGTGCGCGAGGTCGACATCGACGCTCAATCGCGCGGGCCATTCGGCCACCTCGCCAGACGGCTCGGCGGATTCGGCGGATTCGGCGGATTCGGCGAACCATGCTGCGACGCCGGCATCGTAGGCAGCGGTGTGGGCGAACGCCTTCGCGGCGAGCTCGCGACGAAGCGCGAGCGAGCTCCCACCCGCTTCGACCGCGGCAGCCACCCGGCCGTAGTCGTCGGGAGACACTGCGATGATCACGTTCGCGTGATTCTTCGCCGAAGCGCGCACGAGCGCGGGCCCGCCTATGTCGATCTGCTCGATCACTTCACCGGCTGGCGCCCCGGAAGCCACAGTCTTCGCGAAGGGGTAGAGGTTGACCACGGCGAGCTCGAACGGGCTGATTCCCAAGTCGTCGAGTTGGGCGGCATGATGCTCGAGCCGAAGGTCCGCCAGAAGACCGGCGTGCACCCCCGGATGCAACGTCTTGACACGTCCGTCGAGAGATTCAGGAAATCCGGTGACTGCTGCGACCTCGGTCACAGGGTGTCCGGCACCGGCGATCATGGCTGCGGTCGACCCCGTCGAAACGATTTCGACATCCGCTCGGACGAGCGCCGCGACCAAGTCCAGAAGTCCTGTTTTGTCGCTGACGGAGATGAGCGCTCGGCGCACGGGCACGGTGTCGCGTTCGCGATACAGGTCTGGGTCGATGCGTGGGCCGCTCATGCGTGATCCTTGAGGTCGATGGTTCCGTTGGCGATGTCTCGGACCACCTGCGCGAGCAGTCGACGCTCGACGAGTTTGATCCGGTCGTGCAGTTGGTCTTCAGTGCTGCCCTGAGGTACCGCTACGCGTTCACGCGCGAGGATCGGTCCGCTGTCGATGCCGCCGTCAACGACGATGACGCTCGCCCCGGTCTGCGTCGCTCCCGCAGCGACGGCGTCGCGGACGGCATGCGCACCGGGGAACTCGGGCAGATAGGCGGGATGGGTGTTGAGGATGTTCGGCGCGAACACGTCGAGCACGTTCTGCGGTAGCAACCGCATGAGCCCGCTCAGTACGAGCAGATCAGGTTTCCACGCGCCGACCTGCTCGATCAGCGCAGCACCCCAGTCCTCACGCGTCGCATACGAGGTGAACGGCACCGAGAACGATGGAATCCCGAAATCCTCGGCATGGAACAGCCCCGTGGTGTCGCGATCCGCTCCGACAGCGACGACGCGAGCCGGGAAATCCGGGCTCTGCGCCTGCTCCAGAAGAGCTCTGAGATTCGATCCTCCGCCGGAGATCAGTACGACGAGAGAGAGCACTCGGTAAGCCTACCGAGTGGCTTCGCTCCACTCATCGGCGCGGTTGTCTTCGTTCGATCTACGCCCCGCCGCGAGAAGCCCGAGGGTCGCAGCGATCCCGACTTCGAGCGCCGCGATAGCACCGACGAGGAGTGGGTTCGCCCCGACGGACGCGAGCCTTCCCGGGCCCGCCGCGCCCGATGACGCCCAGACGAGAAGGCCGAGGAGGATTCCTGCTGTGACGCCACTTCCGGCACCGATTGCGAGCGTCGCACGGGTCGAGGGTCCGACCGGCGATCGCCCGATCCGCTGCCGAAGCAATGCTCCGGCCAGGAAGGCGATGACGACTGGGACTGCGAGGCCGACGAAACCGAACGGCAGTTCGGCCGTCGGGATAGCGCCGAAGACGGGGAGGGAGGGGACGGGACCGACCGATGTACCGAGCGGCGAGATCGAGGAGCCCTCCCCGATGGCGAACCCGGGTCCGACGAGCCAAGCGGCGGTCCAGGTGATCAGATTCGGCAGAAGGGCGAGCTGCCCGATCGTGATCGCGGCACCACCCAGCACCCCGGCCTGCAGTGACTCGTAGATGCCGATGACCGTCGTGTACCCGACGGCGAAGAGGAACGCGACAAGCACCGCCGAAACCGCGAACAGACCGGCAGTCACCATTCCCCCGATCCGGAGAGACCACGCGATGCCCGCGACGATCTCTTCAGGAACGGTGTCGGAGACGAAGTCACTTGCGCGGGTTGCGACTCCACTCCGCGGAGAAGGCGGACGTCGACGGGTGTACGAGCCGGGCACGACCGCTCCGAAGGCGACACCGGCGGCGAAGATCAGGGTGGGCAGGATGACGCCCTGTGGTCGGGAAGGTAGTGCGACCGATGACGCCGCCGTGAGGGTGACGACCATGCTGAGCCCGGCGAAGACGACGAGCGTCGCGACCAGAGCGATTGCGGGATGGTCGGTCTCAAGCAGACGACGCCCCGAGCGCACTCCGAGAAGGGCGGTCACGAGTCCGACTCCGAGCAGACCGATGGTCGCATGGAACGGCTCGCTCGCCTCAGCGAGGCCGGGAAGCTCGGCGGCGATCCGAAGATCGACACTGTGCCCGAGAAGCCAGATGTCGGCGGCAGCCCGATAGAACACCGGCCACTCGACTTGGAGATCGTACTGAAAGGCCCACATGAAGGTGAGCGGCACGATCAGCAAACCGAGCCCGAGGCCGACGGCGAGAGCTGCTTCGAGTGCCGCGAACAGTGCGGTGAGTCGTCGGTTCATGGCTTGGGCAGCCTAATCGGGGCCTGCGACGCAGGACCGGCCACGCGCCGCGACCACACGGACCTCACCGGCTGTTCACCGGTGAGGTCCGTGCAGCGGCGCTGATTAGTTTGCGAATACCTCGCGCATGAGCGCAGCGGTCTCGCTCGGGGTCTTGCCGACCTTGACTCCGGCGGCCTCGAGGGCCTCTTTCTTCCCCTGCGCGGTGCCTGCCGAACCGGAGACGATCGCGCCAGCGTGCCCCATCGTCTTGCCCTCCGGCGCAGTGAAACCCGCGACATAAGCGACGACCGGCTTGGTGACGTTCGCCTTGATGAACTCGGCTGCGCGCTCTTCAGCGTCGCCGCCGATCTCGCCGATCATCACGATCGCCTTGGTGTCGGGGTCCGCTTCGAATGCGGCGAGGGCGTCGATGTGGGTCGTGCCGATGATCGGGTCGCCACCGATGCCCACTGCGGTGGAGATGCCGATATCACGCAGCTCGAACATCATCTGGTAGGTCAGGGTGCCCGACTTCGAAACGAGCCCGATCGGGCCCGCGTCGGTGATTGTTGCCGGGATGATGCCGGCATTCGATTTTCCGGGGCTGATGACTCCGGGGCAGTTCGGGCCGATGATGCGGGTGCGGCCGCCCTTGGTCTTGGCGTGCGACCAGAATTCAGCCGAGTCCTTGACGGGGATGCCCTCGGTGATCACGACCGCCAGCGGGATCTCGGCATCGATGGCTTCGACCACCGCCGCTTTGGCGAACGCCGGTGGCACGAAGATGACGGACACGTTCGCACCGGTGCGCGCCATCGCCTCGTTCACGGTGCCGTAGATGGGAAGGGTGTGACCCTCGATCTCCACCTCGGTACCCGCCTTGCGGGGGTTCACCCCACCCACGATCTCGGCACCGGACTTCAGCATGCGTCCTGCATGCTTCGTGCCCTCCGAGCCGGTGAGGCCCTGGACGATGATCTTGGAGTTCTCGTCGAGAAGGATCGCCATGTCTACTTTTCCTGTTCTCTTCTTCTCGGGATCCGTCAGGCGTTCGCCAGCTCGGCGGCCTTGTCTGCGGCGTCATCCATCGTGTCGACGACGGTGACGAGCGGGTGCGCGGCATCCGCGAGGATGCGGCGCCCCTCCTCGACATTGTTTCCGTCGAGGCGGACGACGAGCGGCTTGGTCGCCGAGTCACCGAGCTTGCCGAGCGCTCCGACGATTCCGTTCGCGACCGCGTCACACGCGGTGATGCCGCCGAAGACGTTGACGAAGACACTCTTCACCTGCGGGTCGCCGAGGATCACGTCGAGACCTGCCGCCATGACCTCGGCCGACGCTCCGCCGCCGATGTCGAGGAAGTTGGCGGGCTTGACTCCGCCGTGCTTCTCGCCGGCGTAGGAGACCACGTCGAGGGTCGACATCACGAGACCCGCACCGTTACCGATGATTCCGACCTGCCCGTCGAGCTTGACGTAGTTCAGGTTGCTCTCTTTGGCCTTCGCTTCAAGCGGGTCGATATCCGCGGCTTCGGCAAGCGCACCGTGCCCTTCGTGGCGGAATTCGGCATTCTCGTCGAGCGTCACCTTGCCGTCGAGCGCGATGATCTCACCCGACTCGGTGAGCACGAGGGGGTTGACCTCGACGAGAGTCGCGTCTTCGTCGCGGTAGACCCACCAGAGACGCTCGAGCACCGGAGCGATCTTCTCGAGGAGTTCTTCGGGGAAGCTCGCCGCCTTCGCGATCTCGAGTGCCTTTTCGGCATCGATGCCCGCAACGGGGTCGATCTCGATACGGGCGAGCGCTTCGGGCTTCTCGACCGCGAGCTGTTCGATCTCAACGCCGCCTTCGTAGCTTGCGAGCGACAGGTAGGAGCGATTGGCGCGATCGAGCAGAACCGAGAAGTAGAACTCCTGCGCGATGCGCGCCCCTGCGGCGACCATCACTCGGCGCACGATGTGGCCCTTGATGTCGAGGCCGAGGATCGCTTTCGCGGCCTCTTCTGCGTCGAAGGGATTGTGCGCGACCTTCACGCCACCGGCTTTACCGCGACCGCCGGTCTTGACCTGCGCCTTGACAACGACTGTGCCGCCCAGCTTTTCAGCTGCTGCGCGGACTTCTTCTGGGGTTTCGGCGACGATGCCGGGGAGTACGGGAACCCCGTAACTCTCGAACATGTCACGGGCCTGATACTCGTAAAGATCCACGCGATTCTCTCTCGGGTTTTCACACGACGGCAGCTGGCGCATCGACGCGCCAACGGAAACGGGCACGTTGATCCTACTCCGGCAGCCACGCGCCCACGGACGTCCCCTGCCCCCGTGCGCCCCTCCTACGACCGCCATCACATCGATGCCGGACCTCGCTCCTTGGGATCAGCGATGAATAGCGCCCCCGAATTCTGCGCGGACTCGAGAATGGAATAATCTGTTGTGACATTTCCATAAGGAGGAAAACGTGGCACAGAAAGTTACCGTCGAATTCGTTGACGACCTCGATGGATCGGTTATCACCGACGGCGCCGGCGGCACGATCACTTTCGCACTCGAGGGGAAGTCGTACGAAATCGACCTTTCCGGCCCGAACACCGAAAAGCTCTACGAGGCATTGAACCCGTTCATCGAAAGCGCTCGTCCGGCAGCGGGATCGACGAACCGCCGCCGCTCCTCGTCGAACTCACGGACAGGCTCCGATTCCCGCGATCGACTGCAGGAGATCCGGGAATGGGCGAAAAGCAACGGACATCAGGTCGCAAGCCGGGGCCGAATCTCTCGCGACATCCAAGACGCCTACGAGCGCGCGAACGGCTGACCAGGTCAGATTTTCTCGATCGGTGCCACTTTGATCAGCAGTCGTTTGCGGCCCGCGGTATCGAATTGGACTTCCGCGATTCGTTTCGCGCCTTCGCCGGTCACCGCCATGACCCGCCCCTCACCGAAATCGGTGTGTTTGATGCGGTCTCCCGCCTCGAGCACGAGAGCTGAGTTATCGCGTACCTGACCCGTGACCCGATTGGACCATTCGGTCTTCGGCTTGTTCGCCTGCGATCCACGTGATGCCGGGATGCTGTACGCGCCGCCGTATCCGTCTCGACGGGCGTTGAGAGCCCGTGGCTGCGTGCCGCCTCGGCTCGTGGCCATACCGGGAGACTGCTTCCACTCGATGAGCTCGGCAGGGATCTCCTGAAGGTATCTACTGGGAAGGGCCACCGAGACGTCACCGTATTGGGCACGGGTCATGGCCAGTGAGATGAACAGGCGCTTGCGTGCCCGGGTGATGCCGACGTAGAACAGGCGGCGCTCTTCGGCCGGCCCCCCGGGCTCTCCCGCAGACATACGGTGCGGAAGCAGGTCCTCTTCAACTCCGGTGAGGAAGACGGCGTCGAATTCGAGCCCCTTGGCGGTGTGCAGCGTCATGAGCGACACCGAGCCGGATCGGTCATCGAGATCATCGGCCGCGGCGACGAGCGACACCTCGGTCAGGAAGTCGAGCAGAGTCCCTTCGGGGTTGTTGCGCTGGAACTCCTTCGTCACTGCAAGGAGCTCCTCGACGTTCTCGGCCCGCGCTTCATCTTGAGGATCGCGGGATGCGCGGAGAGCGTCGAGGTAGCCGCTCTTGGTGATGAGCAGGCCGAGCACCTCGGGCACGCCCGAGCCGTCTCGCCGCGTCTCGGACAGCTCATACGCCTCGTCGAGAAGATCGGAGAGCTCGGCAATGGCACCGGTTACTTTCGGCCCGAGGCCGAGTTCGGCCGCATATCTGAGAGCGTCCCGGAAGGTCATGCCGTTGTTTTCGGCGAACGTCGCGATCGAGGTTTCCGTCGCAGGCCCGATACCGCGCTTAGGCGTGTTCAGGATGCGTCGCACCGAGAGGGTGTCGGCGGGGTTCGCCACAGAAACGAGGTACGCCATCGCATCTTTGATCTCGGCCCGCTCGTAGAACTTCGTGCCGCCGACTACGCGGTACGGGATGGCTGAACGAATCAGGATTTCTTCGAGCGCTCGGGTCTGAGAGTTCGTTCGATAGAAGACCGACATGTCGTGATAGGCCATGCCTGCGTCGCGCAGCTTTTGGACCTCGTCGGCCACGAATTGCGCTTCGTCGTGACCTGTGTAGCCCGTGTAGCCGACGATTTTCTCGCCGTCACCCACCGCGGTCCAGAGCTTCTTGTCTTTGCGATCGAAGTTGTTCGAGATGACGGCGTTCGCGGCGCTCAAGATGTTCTGCGTCGAGCGATAGTTCTGCTCGAGCAGCACCACACGCGCACCCGGATAATCGCGTTCGAATTCGACGATGTTGCGGATATCGGCGCCCCGGAAGGCATAGATGGACTGGTCGGAATCGCCGACGACGGTCAACGAAGCGGGCTGGACAGCCGAGAACAGCTCGCCGTCGGGCATCTCTGGCGCTTTGGTCAGCTCACGGATCAGCGCGTACTGCGCATGGTTGGTGTCTTGGTATTCGTCGACCAGGATGTGCCGGAACCGCTTCTGATACTCGGCTGCCACGTGAGGGAAGGCGCGGAAGAGGTAGACGGTTTGAGCGATCAGGTCGTCGAAGTCGAAGGCGTTGGCGGCGGACAGCTCGCGGGAGTAGTCGCGGAACAACTGGGCGAACATGACCTCGTTCGGGTCGTTGAAGTTCGCCTGCCGCGCATAGCTGTCGACGTCGGCGAGCTCGTTCTTCAGTTTCGAGATCTTCGCCGCGGTCGATGGCACGGTGAACCCGAGCACGTCTGCCTCGCGCTGCTTGATGATGCGCTTGAGGAGAGCACGGGTGTCGCCGGAATCGTAGATCGTGAAGCTCTTGCTGTAGCCGAACTGCTCCGCCTCGCGCCTCAGGATGCGGACGCACGCCGAGTGGAAAGTCGAGATCCACATGCCGTCGGCGGCCCGCCCGACGAGATGTTGCACACGCTCGCGCATCTCGCTCGCGGCCTTGTTGGTGAAGGTGATGGCGAGGATCTGGCTCGGCCACGCCTCACGACTTTCGAGGAGTCCGGCGATCCGGTGGGTGAGGACTCGCGTCTTGCCCGACCCTGCGCCGGCGACGATGAGCAACGCATGTCCGCGGTAGAGAACCGCTTCGCGCTGCTGCGGGTTGAGTCCGTCGAGGAGGGGGGAAGAGGTCTCGACCGTGCTGCTCATCAGGCACACGAGTCTAGGTCAGGGCACCGACATCGCCCGCCCTGAGCGCCCGATACGGTGAGGGCGTGGCAGATCCCGCAGCAGCCCATCCCGGACGATGGGAAGAACCGACTGCGGCGCTGCCGCTGCGCTGGGGTAGCTCCCCGTCGCGGCTCCTCGCCGGCGGCTCGCTCGCCGTCGGTGGCGCTTTCCTCATCGTTCAGACGACGGCCTACACGACGATGTTCGGCTGGCTCGGCGCGATACTGCACGTCACAGGCTGGGCGATCCTGCCCGCCCGGGGTGGTCGTCGTGTCCTGGCCGCCGCGCTCAGTGTGCTCACTTTCGTCACGATGCTCGCCGGTACCTCCCTCGTGTGGCTCTCGTTCATCCCGTTCGCGCTGTGGCTTCTGGTTCGCCAGCGGCCCGGCATCACCTATTTCCTGACGCTCGTGCCGGCGGGAGTCGCGCTGCTCGCACTCGCGATCTTCGGACCATTCGCCGAGAAGCAATTCCTTTTCGCCATAGTGCTCGCCTCAGCCGTGGCAGCCGCCTGGGCTGCGCGCGCTATCGCTATACGCGAACGACGCTCCGGAAAACCTGGATCTAGGCCAATTGATAGCTAGCAACGCTAAATTAGACGCATTATCACTTCCCTCGACGGGACGGTCCCGACGAGAGAACAAGAGGAGCCATGGCCCTGTCCAATCCCGCATTCTCGAACAACCCGGCGTTCAACGGCCGCGGAGTAGCAGTTGCGAAGACCGCATCTCCGGCTGAGCTGAACGAGCTCTACTCGCGTCCTTCGGCTACCCCCGATCAGACCGACCGGATGAGCTACGAGGACACCATCGTCAAGACGGTGGGATTGTTCATCGTGCTGCTCGCCACCGCTGCGGTGGGCTGGTTCATCCCGGCGCTTGCGATCATCGGCCTCATCGGTGGTTTCGTCCTCGGACTCGTCAACGCGTTCAAGAAGCAGCCGTCGGTGCCACTGATCGTCGCTTACGCGGCGTTCGAAGGACTCTTCGTCGGTGGCATCTCGGCGTTCTTCGAGATGGTTCCGCAGTGGAGCGGCGTCGTCATGCAGGCCGTCATCGCGACGCTCGTGACGGTCGGTGTCGTGCTCGCCCTGTTCGCCAGCGGCAAGGTCCGCGCATCCGCGAAAGCCACCAAGGTGTTCCTCGTCGCGATGGTCGCCTACGGCATCTTCTCGCTCATCAACCTCGGAATGATGTTCTTCGATGCTCCGGTCGCCGGCGGAGCCTTCGGGGTGCTCTCGAACGACGTGCCGATCCTTGGAATTCCGCTCGGTGTCGTCATCGGCGCGTTGGCCGTCCTGATGGCCTCGTACTCGCTGGTGCTCGACTTCGACTTCGTCAAGCGCGGCGTCGAGTCGGGAGCGCCCCGCAAGTTCGGCTGGCAGGCCGGCTTCGGCATCATGGTCACCGTGGTGTGGTTGTACGTCGAGTTCCTGCGCATCTTCGCCCTCACACGCGACTGATCAGCTGAGCGAAAACACGAAGGGGCGGTCCTGAGGGGCCGCCCCTTTTTCGCGCCTCACGACTGCTCAGCAGCCGTTCATCTCGCGACGCGAAAGTTATGCCATGTCGATGGCTGAACCACTGATGCCCCACCATTCGTCCGACGACGAGCAGACCACCGCCGCCGAGCCTGGTGCTGGCGCCCCAAACCCCCAGTTCGCCGAGGAGCCCGACGTCGATGATCCGTCGGAGGATGGTGCAGACGCCTCCGCACCGGAGACGCGCGACGCCGACTTCGTCACGCCGCGCCCCGGCGAGAAACTGCACCCCGGGGACCTCGCCGAGTAGTCCTCGGCCGACTATCAGAGCCGGGACTTCACTCCCATTCGATGGTGCCGGGTGGCTTCGAGGTCACGTCGAGCACGACCCGGTTCACATCGCGCACCTCGTTGGTGATCCGATTCGAGATGCGGGCGAGCAGGTCGTGAGGTAGCCGAGTCCAGTCGGCCGTCATCGCGTCTTCGCTCGACACCGGGCGTAGCACGATGGGATGGCCGTAAGTGCGACCATCGCCCTGCACGCCGACGCTGCGAACATCGGCCAGGAGAACCACCGGGCACTGCCAGATCTCGTTGTCGAGACCTGCAGCGGTGAGTTCTTCACGGGCGATGGCATCGGCGTCGCGGAGAAGATCGAGGCGCTCACGGGTGACCTCGCCGACAATGCGAATCCCGAGTCCAGGACCGGGGAACGGTTGTCGGGCGACGATGACCTCAGGGAGACCGAGTTCGCGACCGATCGCGCGAACCTCATCTTTGAACAGGGCTCGCAGCGGCTCGACGAGCTCGAACATCAGGTCATCGGGGAGTCCGCCGACGTTGTGGTGACTCTTGATGTTCGCAGTGCCGGTGCCGCCGCCCGATTCGACGACGTCGGGGTAAAGCGTGCCTTGGACGAGGAACTTGATCGCCTCACCATCGGACTTGGCTTCCAGAACCAGGGCCTCGGCTGCATTCTCGAAGGTGCGAATGAACTCGCGGCCGATGATCTTACGCTTCTGCTCGGGGTCCGAAACCCCGGCGAGCGCGTCGAGGAACTGGTCCGCTGCGTCGACGGTGACGAGACGCACGCCCGTGGCCTGCACGTAATCCTCTTGCACCTGACGGGCTTCGTCTTTTCGAAGCAACCCATGGTCGACGAAGACGCAGGTGAGCTGGTCACCGACCGCGCGCTGCACCAGGGCCGCCGCAACTGCGGAGTCGACGCCTCCGGAGAGCCCGCAGATCACTCGAGCGTCACCGATCTGGGCGCGGATGCGGTCCACCTGCTCGGCTATTACATTGTCCGGGTTCCAGTCGTTCGGGATCCCGGCCGCACGATGCAGGAAGTTCTCGAGCACCTGCTGACCGAAGGAGGAGTGCTTGACCTCGGGATGCCACTGCACGCCGTAGAGCTTGCGAACGTCGCTCGCGAACGCCGCGACAGGCGTTGACGCGCTACTCGCCAGCACCTCGAAGCCCTCGGGCGCCTTCGCTACCGAGTCACCGTGGCTCATCCACACCGTCTGCGCGGCCGGCTGTCCGTCGAGCAGGACACCGCCCTCACCCTCGAGAGTCAGATCGGTCGAGCCGTACTCGCGTTTGCCGGTGTGCGCCACCTCTCCGCCGAGTTGCTTCGCCATGACCTGGAAGCCGTAACAGATGCCGAGCACCGGGACACCGAGTTCGAGGATACCCGGGTCGAGGTCGGGCGAGCCCTGCTCGTAGACACTCGACGGACCGCCGCTCAGGACGATGCCGACCGGGTTCTTCGCTGCGATCTCCGCGGCGGACGCGCTATGCGGAACGATCTCGGAGTACACGTTCGCCTCCCGCACTCGGCGGGCGATGAGCTGCGCGTACTGAGCGCCGAAATCGACCACGAGGACGGGCCGGGCAGTCGTCGCGATGACCTCGGTGTCGGGCTCGTCGGAAAACGGGGTCTCGCTAATGGGATGCCTCCGGGGCGGTCGGGGTCGCTGACGTCGTCACGCGCTCGCGTGCCAGACGTTCGGAAAGGTGGTCCTTGACCTCACGCTGCACTCGGTGCTCGACGAAGAACGAGAGAAGCGGCACGACACCTCCCGCCGCGATCACGACGAAGCGGGTGATGGGCCAGCGCATGAACGTGACGAGCAGGAAGTCGCTGACGAGGTAGGCGAGGTAGAGGTACCCGTGGGTTATCTGAATGATCAAGCTCGCGTTGACGGCGTACTCGGTGTCGATCGTTCCCGCCGGGACGAAGGAGAGGAAGGCTCCCCCGCCACCTTGTAACTCGAGGTGGAAGATGTACTTGAGCACGATCTCGACGACGAGGATGAGCAGGAAGACACCCGTCGCGTAGGCGAGGACCCGGTAAGCGGTGAGTGACGCCCGAATCTTCGGGAAGTCGCTGATCCGCGGCTCTCTCGACATGCAGACAAGTTTAGGGCCGCGAAGCAGCGGAACCCGCCGATGCGTTCGCGATCGAAGGTCGCGATTCAGCCTCGCGCTCGGCGATGTCTCGCATATGTCGATACCAGATGTAGAGAGCGATGAGCGCGAAGAGAGCCCACTCGATCGTGTAGAAGAGGTTGAGGAAGTTCAGTTGCACCTGCCGCTCAGGGGCCGGCGAATAGATCGACGTCAGTCCGTCCGGCGCCTCGAGCAGCGTGCCGTATCCGGCGTAGACGGGACCTGCGCTCTGCCACTGGTTGATGAGTGATGGAACTGCCATCTCGCTGGCCATCCCGCCGGGCTCGAGGTCCTCGTCGACGGTGGGCTGCTCGCTCTGCTGATAACGAATGTCGGCCGTCGCCGGCAGGTGCGTCGGATCCACTCGATACGACTCGAGCGCGGCGCGGGCGTCGGACTCTTCCGCCGTCCATCCGATCGCCACGGCGAGTGCCGCCCCTGTCTCGGTCACGAAGTGTCCGATCACCCAGTAGCCCGAGACTCCGTCGTTCAGTCGGCCGCGCAGAAGTGCGAGATCCTCGGTCGCCCAGCTGCCATTCGCGGTGACGAGCTGCCCGACCGCATCGGATGGGGTCTGCGTCTGGGGCTCCGTCACAGCCTCGATGGCGAGCGGATACTCGGATTCGCTCGCGATGACCGCCCCGTTCTCGAAGGCACGACCCAGCTGCCACTGACCGAGAAGCGAGAATCCGACGGCGAGCGCCAACGCGAGAAGCAGCAGCGCTAGCGACGCCGGACGTCGCATAACGGAGAGAAGCTCCCCGCGCGTTTCAGGATCGCGGAGGCGGACCCGGATCTCGGACGCAGGTTCCTCGGTCAGCGGCTCGGCCACTTAGTCAGCTCGTGGCGACGATATCGGGCGCCTCGAGACGCACCCGATCGGCCGACTCGTCGTCGGGTTGGCGCTGACTCTCCCGCTCTGCCTGGACGCGCTCCGAATAGGTCTTCACCTCGCGCTCGATGCGCTCATCATCCCAACCGAGCACTTCGGCCATCAGCTGAGCTGCGACCGGGGCCGCTGAGACCCCTCGGTCCCACGCCTCGATCGAGATCCGGGTCCGCCGCGCGAGGACATCGTCGAGATGCAGTGCGCCCTCATGCGTTGCCGCATAGACCACCTCGGCCTTGATGTAGTCATCGGCGCCCGGAAGCGGCTCCTGCAACTCCGGTCGGTTCTTGATCAGATCGAGCAGTTCATCGGTCATCACGCCGTAGCGGTTCAGCAGGTGCTCGATACGCACCCGGTGCACGCCGAAAGCGCTGGCGATCTTGCCGCGCTTGTTCCATGCCGCTTGATATCCCTCGGCCCCCAACAGGGCGATGTCCTGTGTCGTCGACGCGGGGATTCTTCCATCGAGCGCGGACGCCGCCGCGTCGATGGCATCTTTGGCCATCACTCGGTACGTCGTCCACTTGCCGCCCGCGATGACGACGAGACCGGGGACCGAGTGCGCGACGAGGTGCTCGCGCGACAGCTTCGACGTCTGCTCGGATTCCCCCGCCAGAAGCGGCCGTAGTCCGGCGTAGACGCCCTCGACGTCCTCGCGAGTGAGCGGCACCGCGAGGATCTTGTTCACGTGCTCCAGCACGTAGTCGATGTCCTTCGCGGTCGCCGCAGGATGCGCCTTATCGAGGTTCCAGTCGGTGTCTGTCGTCCCGATGATCCAGTGCCTGCCCCACGGAATGACGAAGAGAACACTCTTA
>Ga0210040_10002737_pt1 | contig 24561 bp, 20 predicted proteins | sample CryGeyCG12114_NA_FD_185462 | JGI IMG/M metagenome (GOLD analysis project Ga0210040, IMG submission 185462) | Groundwater microbial communities from aquifer - Crystal Geyser CG19_WC_8/21/14_NA (SPAdes) (version 2) | ecosystem: Environmental > Aquatic > Deep subsurface > Groundwater | place: USA... | reverse complement strand
CTGAGCAGCGGCACCCACCCGACCGGCGCCGGCGCGGGGCACCTGCGCGCCTGGGCGAGACTGGACGCGTGCGCATCCAGGGACCAGGCGGCCAGGGGACGTTCTACGAGGCCGTCGGCGGGCACGAGACCTTCGTCACCCTCGTCGACCGCTTCTACGACGGCGTCGAGGGCGACGACGTGCTCCGGCCGATGTACCCGGAGGAGGACCTGCCCGCGGCGCGCGTGCGCCTGCGGATGTTCCTCGAGCAGTACTGGGGCGGTCCGACGACGTACTCCGAGGAGCGCGGGCACCCGCGGCTGCGCATGCGGCACGCGCCCTTCGCCGTCGGGCCCGTGGCCCGTGACCGCTGGCTGCTCCACATGCGCGCGGCGGTCGACTCGCTCGACCTGCCGCCCCTGCTGCACGCCGAGCTGTGGGACTACCTCGAGCGCGCGGCCCACAGCATGCTGAACACCTTCGACGGCTGAGACCGCGCCTAGCCTGCGGGGGTGGTCACCGCGCGGGACGTCGAGGTCGCCGGAGGGCGCGTTGTGCGGGCCCACGACTCGGGCGGCCACGACTTGGGCGGCGGGGACGACGACGTGGCGGTGCTGTGGCACCACGGGTCTCCGCAGACCGGCGCCCTCCTCGAGCCCGTCCTGTCCGCGGCGGCGCGGCGCGGTCTGCGCGTCGTCTCCTACGGGCGCCCGGGGTACGGCGGGTCGACGCCCTCCCCCGGGCGCGACGTCGCCTCGGCGGCCGGCGACGTCCTCGCCGTGGCCGACGCCCTGGGCCTGGACCGCCTCGCGGTGGTGGGGGCCTCCGGCGGCGGGCCGCACGCGCTGGCGTGCGCGGCGCTGCTGGCCGACCGCGTGGTCGGGGCCGTGTCCCTGGCCGGGCCGGCGCCGCTCACCGACGAGATCCCCTGGTTCGACGGCATGGCGGACGAGGGGCCGCTGCGGGCGGCCCGCGCAGGGCGGGAGTCCCGCGCCCGGTACGTCGAGCAGGACGAGTTCGACGAGTCGAGCTTCGTCGACACCGACTGGGCGGCGCTGGCCGGCCCCTGGGCCGCGCTCGGCGAGGACGTGGGTCGCGCGGCGGCGGACGGCTCCGACGGGCTCGTCGACGACGACGTCGCCCTGGTCAGCCCGTGGGGCTTCGACGTCGACCGGGTGCGGTGCCCCGTGCTGCTCGTGCACGGCCGCCGCGACCGGGTCGTGCCGCCGTCGCACAGCGACTGGCTGCTGCGCCGCTGCCCGCGGGCCGAGCTGTGGGTCCGCCCGCGGGACGGCCACGTCGCGGTGCTCGACGCCGTCCCGGTCGCGCTCGACTGGCTCCGGGAGGTCGCCGCCCCCTGAGCCCGGTCGCCCCCGCCCGGGCGGGACGACCCCGGCCCCCGGACGGGTGCGCGCCGCCGGCGCGGACGCCGGTAGCGTCGTCGCGCGTGACGACCGGCACCGCTCCCGCTCCCGAGACCCACGACCCCGCCCAGCAGGTCCCCACCGCCGCGAGCGGTCGCGGCGAGTGGTGGCGCACGGCGGTGATCTACCAGGTCTACCCCCGCTCCTTCGCCGACGCCGACGGCGACGGCATGGGGGACCTGCCGGGCATCACCGCCCGGCTGCCGCACCTGGCCGAGCTGGGCGTCGACGCCCTGTGGCTCTCGCCCTTCTACACCTCCCCCCAGCTGGACGCCGGGTACGACGTCGCCGACTACCGCGACGTCGACCCGCGCTTCGGCACGCTGGCGGACGCCGACGCCCTGCTGGCCCGCGCGCACGAGCTCGGGCTGAGGGTCGTGGTCGACCTGGTCCCCAACCACACCTCGTGGGAGCACGCCTGGTTCCGCGCTGCCCTGGCCGCCGGCCCGGGCAGCCCCGAGCGCGCCCGCTACCTGTTCCGCGACGGCCGCGGGGAGCACGGCGAGCTGCCGCCGACGAGCTGGCGCGCGGTCTTCGGCGGGCCGGCCTGGGAGCGGGTCACCGAGCCCGACGGCACGCCAGGTCAGTGGTACCTGCACCTGTTCGACGTCTCCCAGCCCGACCTCGACTGGACGAACCCCGAGGTCGTCGAGGAGTTCCGGGACGTCCTGCGCTTCTGGCTCGACCGGGGCGTCGACGGCTTCCGGGTCGACGTGGCCCACGGCCTGGTCAAGGCCGACGGCCTGCCCGAGTGGGACGCGGCGACCGAGATGATCACCGGCACCCTGGCGGGCCAGCACGGCGAGTCGCGCACGCCCCCGCCGATGTGGGACCAGGAGGGCGTCCACGAGGTCTACCGCGCGTGGCGGGCCGTCCTCGAGGAGTACGACGGCGACCGCATGCTCGTGGCCGAGGCCTGGGTCGACCCCGTCGAGCGCCTGGCGCGCTACGTGCGCCCCGACGAGATGCACCAGGCCTTCAACTTCGGCTACCTGGTCTCGCCGCTGGACGCCGCAGCCCTCAAGGCGCAGGTCGAGGAGACGTCGCAGGCGATGGCCGCCGTCGGCGCGCCGCCGACGTGGGTCCTCAGCAACCACGACGTCGTCCGGCACACCACCCGCTTCGGCCTCAGCACCTCCGGGGGGAACCCCGACGGCCTCGCGGCCGGCGACGACCACCCCGACCCGGCGGTCGGGCTCCGGCGCGCCCGCGCGGCGACGCTGCTCATGCTTTCGCTGCCGGGCAGCGCCTACGTCTACCAGGGCGAGGAGCTCGGCCTGCCGGACGCCGTCGTGCCCGACGACGCGCGCCAGGACCCGACCTGGGAGCGCTCGGGGCACGAGGTCAACGGGCGCGACGGCTGCCGGGTGCCGGTGCCGTGGGAGGGCGACGCCCCCTCGTTCGGCTTCGGCCCGACGGACGCCTCGTGGCTGCCTCAGCCGGCGGTCTACGGCGAGCTGGCCGTCGACCGGCAGCGCGACGTCCCGGGCTCGACGTACGAGATGTACCGGGCGGCGCTGCGCCTGCGCCGCGAGCTCGCGCTGGGCTCCTCCCCCGAGCTGCGCTGGACCGAGCTCGACGGCGCGGCGCGGGTCGACGACGGGGTCCTCGCCCTGCGCAGCAGCGGGGCGCTCGTGGTCGCGAACCTGGGCGGGGCGCCGGTCCGGCTGCCGGACGGCGCGGAGGTCCTCCTCGTGAGCGGGGAGCTCGAGCACGGGGGCGAGACGCGGCTCCTGCCGCCCATGACGACGGCCTGGCTGCGGGACGGCGCCGCGCCGGCCTGAGCCCGCCGACGCGGGAGCCACGAGCAGCGGCGCTGCGCGGGGTCGTCGCGCTACAGTCGCAGCGCGCTCACCTGAGCGGCTAGACCTCGCAGATGAGGAGGGTCGTCGGCGTGGACGACGTGAGCTCCCACCTCCCCGGGCGGCCCGGCACGACCACGAGCAGCGCCCCTCGCCCCGGTGGCCACCCGCCCGGCCCGACGGGGCTGGTCCTCCTCGGCGAGGTCGCGCGGCGCTTCCACGTCGTCGGCGACAGCAAGGTCCGGATCGCCGCGGACCTGCGGATCAGCCGGTTCAAGGTGGCCCGGCTGCTCGACGAGGCGGCCGAGCGCGGCGTCGTCCGGGTGAGCGTCGTGGTGCCCGGCGGCACCGACCCCGAGCGCTCGGTCGCCCTCGCGGCCGCTCTGGGGCTCGAGCGCGCCGTCGTCGTGGAGACCCCGACCGGCGACGAGGTGGTCGTCCGCCAGCACCTGGGGTCCGCCGTGGCCGCGCTGCTCGAGGAGCTCCTGGTCGACGGCGAGGTCCTGGGCATGACCTGGAGCCGCACCCTCGCGCACGCCGCGCAGGTGCTCGAGCGCCTGCCCCCGTGCACGGTGGTCCAGCTGGCCGGCGCGCTGCACGACGCCGGGTCCGGCACCGTGGAGGTGGTCCGGCGCATCGCCGCCGTCGCCGGCGGGCGCGCCCTGCCGGTCTACGCCCCGCTGGTCACCGCGGACGCCGAGACGGCCACGGCGCTGCGGCGCGACCCCGGCATCCGCAGCGCTCTGAGGCGCGTGGACGACCTGACGACGGCCGTGGTCGCCGTGGGCGGCTGGGGAGCGGCGCTCTCGACCATCTGGCCCGCCGTCAGCCCCGCCGAGCGCGACGCGGGCCTGCGCGACGGCGCCGTGGCCGAGATCAGCGGGCGCCTCCTGGACGCCGAGGGGCGCCGCGTGCCCAGCGCCTTCGACGACCGCGTCATGGCGCTGGAGCTCGCCCAGCTCGAGGGCGTCCCCGAGGTGGTGGCCGTCGCCTACGGCGCCGCGCGCACGGCGGCGCTGCTGGCCGCCGTGCGGACCGGCTGGGTCACCACCGTGGTGGCCGACGCCGAGCTGGCCGACGCGCTGCTGGCCCTGCCCCCGCAGGAGCTCCCCGGCGGCCGGCACGGCGAGCCGGAGCCCGACGACCGGCCCTCCCCCGCCGATGCCGCGCGGTAGACCTCCTGGCGCCTCTCCTCGCCCGTCAGGCCCCTGCTGCCCGCTCCCGCGCGCGCCGGCGCAGCGCGACGGGCGGGCCCGCCATCTCGGCGAACATGGCGCTCTCGGCGGCCGCGATGCGGCGCGGGCGGCCGGCGTCCATGTCGAACAGGACGATCGTCGACTCGGCGCGGGCGTAGGTGACCCAGCCCTCGGCGTCGCCGGCCAGCTCGTCCGGCGCGTCCGCGGCCCGCCCGCGGACCTCGTAGCCGATGTCGAAGCTGGCGCCCGAGGTGCGGCTGACCCACAGGCGCACCGTCACGGGCTCGTACTGGTACTTCAGCGGCACGAGGTACTCGACCTCGTTGCGGGCGACGATCGTCCCGGTCCGCACGGGCGACTCCGACGTCGCCTCCCCGTGCGGGGTGCGGAAGGCGAGGATGCGCGCGTCCTCGAGCAGGCGCACGTACTGGACGTTGTTGACGTGTCCGTAGGCGTCCATGTCGGACCAGCGCAGCGGCACGGGGACCTCACGAGCGGGCATGCGCGCATCGTCCCAGGCGCCGCGCACGCGCCGTCCCCGGCTCGCCGCCACCCGCCCCGGCGCCCGCGTCCGGCGCCCGCGTCCAGCGCCCGCGTCCGGCGCCCGCGCACCGGCCGGGCACGGGAGGGGGCGGGGCGGGCGCCGGTACGGTCGCGCCCGTGGTGGACCCCAGCGACGACAGCAGGACGGGCGACGGCTCGGCCGCCCCGCGGGACGACAGGCCCGCCGGCATCCCGACGTGGCCGGCGGCCCCCGACGGCGGTGCGCCCGACGGCGGTGCACCCGGGGGGAGCCCAGGGCAGCGCCTGCTGCAGCGACTGCTGGACGTGCTCGCGCTGGAGGCGCGCGGCGTCGACGAGCGCGGGCAGGACGTCTTCGCCGGCCAGAGCCTGCCCCAGCCGCACGGCCGCGTCTTCGGCGGGCAGGTGGTGGCGCAGGCCGTGGTCGCGGCGACGCGCACGGTCGGGGACGGCCGCACCGGCGAGGTGGCACCCGGCGACCCGCCGCCGCCCGCGGACGGCGCGCGGCGCCCGGTCCACTCGATGCACGGCTACTTCCTGCGGGCCGGGGACTCCTCGCTGCCCATCACGTTCGCCGTCGAGCGGCTGCGCGACGGCCGCTCCTTCAGCGCCCGCCGGGTGCACGCGCTGCAGCACGACCGGCCGATCCTGTCGATGATCGCCTCCTTCCAGACGCCGGCCGACGGCGTCGACCACCAGGTGGCCGCCCCCGAGGTGCCGGGGCCGGAGGAGCTGCGCTCGACGGTCGACCTGCTGGGGACCCCCGAGGCGCCGCCGGCGTGGCGCGTGCCGGGCTCCCTCGACGACGCCGCGCAGGCCTGGGCGAAGCGCTGGGCCAGCTCGCGGCCGATCGACCTGCGGCACGTGCCCGAGGGGGCCCTGCCGCCGGGCACCGGCCAGGCGGTCTGGCTGCGCACCACCGCGCCGCTGCCCGACGACGACGCCCTGCACCGGGCCGTGCTCGCCTTCGCCAGCGACGACTCGCTGCTCGAGCCGGTGCTCGCGCACCACGGGCTGACGTGGGCCTCCCGGGGCCTGCGCGTCGCCAGCCTGGACCACGCGCTGTGGTGGCACCGGCCGGCGCGCCTGGACGAGTGGCTGCTCTACCGGCAGACCTCGCCCACCGCCGTCGGGGCCCGGGGACTGGCCACCGGCCAGGTCTTCTCCCGCGACGGCGCCCTCGTGGCCTCCGTGGCCCAGGAGGGCCTCGTCCGACCGCCCCGCCCCGGCGCCGGCGCCGGGCTCGCGGGCTGACCGGGGCTCCCTCGCGGTCCCCCCGCCCGGAGACGACGACGGCCCCTCCCGCAGGTGCGGGCAGGGGCCGTCGTCGTGGGCCGGTCGGCGTCAGTCGCGCGTCAGGCGGCGGTAGGTCACGCGGTGCGGGCGGGTGGCGTCCGGGCCCATCCGCTCGACCTTGTTCGCCTCGTAGGCGTCGAAGTTGCCCTCGAACCAGTACCAGCTGGAGGGGTTCTCCGGCGTGCCCTCGTAGGCGAGGATGTGCGTGCAGACCCGGTCGAGGAACCACCGGTCGTGGGAGATCACGACGGCGCAGCCCGGGAACTCCAGCAGCGCGTTCTCCAGGCTGCCGAGCGTCTCCACGTCCAGGTCGTTCGTCGGCTCGTCGAGGAGCAGCAGGTTGCCGCCCTCCTTGAGCGTCATGGCCAGGTTGAGGCGGTTGCGCTCACCACCGGACAGGACGTCGGCGGGCTTCTGCTGGTCGGGGCCCTTGAAGCCGAACGCGGAGACGTAGGCCCGCGAGGGCATCTCCACGTTGCCGACGTGGATCCAGTCGAGGCCGTCGGAGACGGTCTCCCACAGCGTCTTGCTGTGGTCGAGTCCCTGCCGGCCCTGGTCGACGTAGCTCATCTTGACCGTGTCGCCGACCTTGACCGTGCCCGCGTCGGGCTCCTCGAGCCCCACGACGGTCTTGAACAGCGTCGTCTTGCCGACGCCGTTGGGGCCGATGACGCCGACGATGCCGTTGCGGGGCAGCGTGAACGACAGGTCGTCGATGAGGACCCGGTCGCCGAAGCCCTTCTTCAGCCCGGAGACCTCGATGACCTGGCTGCCCAGGCGCGGGCCCGGCGGGATCTGGATCTCCTCGAAGTCGAGCTTGCGCGTGCGGTCGGCCTCGGCGGCCATCTCCTCGTAGCGGGCCAGGCGCGCCTTGGACTTCGTCTGGCGGCCCTTGGCGTTGGAGCGGACCCACTCGAGCTCGTCGGCGAGGCGCTTGGCCATCTTGACGTCCTTCTTGCCCTGCACCTGCAGGCGGGCCTGCTTCTTCTCCAGGTAGGTGGAGTAGTTGCCCTCGTAGGGGTACAGGCGGCCGCGGTCGACCTCGGCGATCCACTGCGCGACGTTGTCCAGGAAGTACCGGTCGTGCGTCACGGCGAGGACGGCGCCGTGGTAGGCCCCCAGGTGCTGCTCCAGCCACGTCACGCTCTCGGCGTCGAGGTGGTTGGTGGGCTCGTCGAGCAGCAGCAGGTCGGGCTTGGAGAGCAGCAGCTTGCACAGGGCGACGCGGCGCTTCTCACCGCCGGACAGGACGGTCACGTCGGCGTCGCCGGGCGGGCACCGGAGGGCGTCCATCGCCTGCTCGAGCTGGGAGTCCAGGTCCCAGGCGTCGGCGGCGTCGATCTCCTCCTGGAGCGCGCCCATCTCGGTCATGAGGGCGTCGAAGTCGGCGTCCGGCTCGGCCATCTCGACGCCGATCGCGTCGAAGCGCTCCTTCTTGCGCACGATGTCGCCGAGGCCGTCCTTGACGTTCCCGAGGACGTCCTTGCCAGCGTCGAGCTGGGGCTCCTGCTCGAGGATGCCGACGCTGTACCCCGGCGAGAGGCGGGCCTCGCCGTTGGAGGGCTGGTCGAGCCCCGCCATGATCTTCAGGATCGTCGACTTGCCGGCGCCGTTGGGCCCGACGACGCCGATCTTGGCGCCGGGGTAGAAGGACATGCTGACGTCGTCGAGGATGACCTTGTCGCCGTGCGCCTTGCGCGCCTTGGTCATGGTGTAGATGAACTCGGCCATGGCTCCAGGCTAGTGGCCGCCGCGCCGCCGCCCCGACCGCGACGGCTCGACCCGCCCTCCCGCCCTCGAGGGCGCTCCGCCGGCGGGTGCCAGGGCTGCGCGGACCCGCTCGTGCTCGTCGAGCACGCGGACCACCGGCGCGAGCACCGCGTCGACGGCCACGCCGCGCACGGCGCCGTCGAGGCGCTCCTGCGCCGCCCGCCGCGCACGGCGGGCTCCGCGCGCGGCGAGGCGGGCGCAGACGGCCGCGAGCAGCGCGCCGAGCAGCAGGCCCCCGACCAGCAGCGCCGTGGGCAGGGGGACGAGGCGCTCGCCGTCGGTGCGCTCGGGGCCGACGGCGGGCACGGGCAGCGGCGGCAGCTGCAGCCAGGTGGCGACGCCGAGCCCCACCAGCCACAGCAGCCCGACGAGCGCCGCCGCCGCGAGCAGGCCCTGCGCGAGACCCGCGGCGGTCCACCAGCGCGGGGCGGCACGGGGCAGCTCGACGCCGACCACGGCCCGGTCCAGCGCGTCGGCGACGTCGTGCCCGGCCGGCGCCGCGGCGTCGCGGACCGCGCGCGCCCAGCGCGGCGGCAGCCCCGCGCCCGCCTCCTCCCCGACGCGGCGGCCGGCGAGCTGCACGGCCGCGCGCTGGGACGGCGACGGGGCGGGCACCGAGCTGACCACCAGGTCCTCGACGCTCCCTTCGCCGTCCTCCTCGCCGGCGGAGGTGCGCCGCGGCTCGAGCCCCAGGCGGCGCAGGGGCTCGCGCCGCAGCCGCGCCGTCCAGCGCAGCGGCACCCAGCCGGTGCGGCGCTCGGCGCGGCGGCGGTGGTCGCCCTCGACCGCGTCGACGACGGCGGGCACGCCCGCCGCGGCGCCGAGCGCGCGGACCAGCTCGTCCGCCCCGGGCACCTCCCCGAGGGCGGGCGCCGGCCGTGGAGCCGGCGCGGTGCCGCCCGCGAGGTCGGCGCGCACGGCCTCGAGGTCGGCCTCCGTGCGGCGCAGGGCGACCGCACGGGCGGCGACGGCGTCGGCGAGCCGCGCGCGCAGGGCGGGCAGACCCGCGCCCGTGCGCGCCGAGACCGGCAGGACGTCGGCGCCGCCGAGGCCGTCCTCGGCGAGCAGGCGGCGCAGGTCCGCCTCGGTCGCGCGGGCGTCGTCGTCGCCGAGGCGGTCCACCTGGTTCAGCGCGAGCAGGACGACGTCCTCGTGACCGGCCAGCCGGCGCAGGTAGCGCGCGTGGAGGGCGTCGTCGGCGTACTTCTGCGGGTCGACGACCCACACCAGGAGGTCGACCAGCCGCACCAGGCGGTCCACCTCGAGCCGGTGGGCGGCAGCCGTGGAGTCGTGGTCGGGGAGGTCGAGGAGCACGAGGCCGTGCAGGTCGTGCTCGTCCTGCGCGTCGAGCGCGCTCTCGCGGGCGGTGCGGTGCCGCTGGGGCACCTCGAGCCAGTCGAGCAGCTCCTCGGCGGGCTCGGCGCCCCACACGCAGGCGGTGGGGCGGGACGTCGTGGGCCGCCGGACACCGACCTGGGAGAGCGGGAGGCCGGCGAGGGCGTTGAACAGGCTCGACTTGCCGCTGCCGGTGGCTCCCGCGAGCGCCACCACCGTGCGGGCGCTGCCCAGGCGCAGCCGCTCCTCGGCGCGCTGCAGCACCGGCACGGCCCGGGCCACGGCGTCGGGCTCGAGCCGGTCGCCGCCCGCCGCGAGGGCGGTGCGCAGGTGGTCCACGCGCGCGACGAGCGCGGGACCGTCGACCGGCGCGGGCACGTCCTCGGCGGCACGACGGCGCCCGGGCAGCCCGGGCAGCCCGGCGCGCGGGGTCACGGGGCCTCCTGGCGGGCCGCCGCCACCTCGGCCAGGTCCTGCTCCAGCCGCCCGGCGGCGCCGACGTCGACGCCGGTCGACTCCAGCACCTCCATCAGCCGCAGCCGCGGGGCGTCGACGAGCTCGTCGACGCGGCGCAGCAGGTCGGCCCGCGCGCGGTCGGCCAGCGCCCGCACCGCGGCGTCGCCGAACACGGCCTCCAGGACGCGCTGGCCGACGGCGGCCGCCCCGACGCCCACCCCGACCTCGGCGCCGGTGGGGATGAACGCGGTGCTGGCGAAGACGACGACCATGAGCGCGACGCCGAGGGCGTTGACGCCGAAGGACAGCACGCGGGCCCGGGTCCGCCGCCCCTCCCCCTCGGCGCGCACGAGGTCCAGCACGCCGCGCTGCCAGTCGCGCACGAGCCGGCCGACGCGCTCGTCGAAGTCGGGCGGCAGGTCCAGCACCGGCCCGGCGACGGCGACGACCTGCGCGCCGGCGGGCCGCGCCGTCCACCGGTCGCGCGTGCGGTCGAGGGCCCCGGCGCAGCGGGCGCGGACCAGCGCGGCGACGCCGGAGCGCACGGCCTCGCCGACGGGCTCGGGCCCCGGCGCGGGGCGCCCCCGCACGACGGCGCCGAGGCGGTCGCGCAGCCGGCCGACGGCGGCGTCGAAGGAGCGGAAGAACTCGCCCGTGCCGACGAACTCCTGCCAGCGCGCGAGCACCTCGCCGCGCAGGAGCGTGCCGTCGGTCAGCTCGGACTCCAGCTCCTCGCGCCCCTGCGCGAAGGAGGTGACCACGTCGTCGCGCAGCGCGGCGACGGCCGCGGCCTGCCCCGCGGCGGCGCCCGCGACGGGCGCGAGCTCGCGCGGCAGCGCGTCGAGCGCGCCGGTGAGGGTGCGGCGGACCACGAGGGCGCGCTGGCGGGCGTCCCCGGCGAGGCCGGACAGCCAGCGCCGCAGCGGCTCCACGGCCTCCCCGGGGAGCAGGCCGTCGTCGCCCGGGGTGGTCTCCAGCACCGAGAACAGCGGCGCGGCGCCCAGCCCGCCGTCACGCAGCATGCCGGCGAGGTCCGCGCGGACCTCGCGCAGGACGGCGGCGTCCCCGGGGCCGGCCGGCACGCGGTCGAGGACCACCGCGACGGACGCGCCGCGCCGCGCGGCGCCCGCCAGCAGGTCCCACGGGACGGCGTCGGCGTAGCGGGACGCGGTGGTCACGAAGATCCACAGGTCGGCGGCCCCGAGCAGCTGCGCCGCGAGCGCGCGGTTGGCGTCCACCACGGAGTCGACGTCGGGCGCGTCCAGCAGCGCGAGGCCGGCCGGCACGCCCGGCGAGGCCACGAGCCGCAGGGCGCTCGCGGCCGGCGAGGAGGACGACGCCGCGGTGACGGGCTCCTCCTCGCCCGTGCTGCGGGCGAGCGCGGGCAGCACGCGGTCACCGGTGAACCACGCGGCGTCGTCGGGGTGGTGGGCCAGCACGGGGGCGCGCGTGGTGGGGCGCAGCGCCCCCGCGCGGGTGACGCGCTCGCGCAGCAGGGAGTTGACGAGCGTGGACTTCCCGGCGCCCGTCGAGCCCCCGACGACGGCGAGCAGCGGGGCGTCGGCCTGGCGCAGCCGCGGCAGCAGGTAGTCGTCGAGCTGGTCGCGCGACGCGGCGGCGCCGTGGCGACCGCGCTGGGCGTCGGGCAGGTCCAGCGGCATGTGCAGCTCGGCGAGGTCGTCGCGGAGGCGTTCGAGGGCGCTCAGGAGGGTGCCGCTGTCGCCCGCGTCGCTCACGGCCCCAGCCTGCCAGCCCGCCGGACCGGCCGGGCGCAGCCGACCTGGTGCGACATCGTGGCGCCGGCGCCCGCGACCATGCTGCACCGGCGTCGGGTCCGCCCCGTGCTGGACGCCCACCGAGAGGAACGAGAGCAGATGCCCACGAACCCCACCTGGACGATCGGGGACCACCGGTGGCTGCCCGGTGAGCCGCCGATGGCGCCTCCCCGCATCCGGGTCATCGCCGACAACGACTTCTCCGGCGACCCCGACGACCTCTACCAGCTGGTGCACCACCTGCTGTCCCCGGCGGTCGACGTCCGGCTCGTCGTCGCCTCGCACCTCGCGCCCGGCGACACCTGGGACCCCGGACCGCACTCGGCCCGCAACGCGATGGCGCGCGTCCACGAGCTCCTGGCCACCATGGGGCTCGACGCCTCGGACGAGTCCGTCGAGGGCGGCAGCCGCGTCGTGCTGGGGGCGGAGCAGGCCCTCGCCGACACCTCGACCGCTCGGGGGTCGGCCGCGGCGCGCGCGATCGTCGCCGAGGCGCTGCGCGACGACGAGCGACCGCTCTACTACGTCGCCGGCGGCGGCCTCACGGACGTCGCCTCCGCCTACCTGCTCGAGCCGTCGATCGCGCAGCGGATGGTGCTGGTCTGGATCGGTGGTCCCGAGCACCCGGGCCTGGCGGTGCCGCCCCCGGACGTCGTGGACCCCGAGTACAACCTCGCCATCGACATCACCGCCGCGCGCGTCGTCTTCAACGACTCGACGCTGCCGCTGTGGCAGGTGCCGCGCGACGTGTACCGCCAGTGCCTCGTCTCCGACCTGGAGCTGCGCGAGCGCGTCGCGCCGCACGGACCCGTCGGTGCCCTGCTCTACGAGGCGGTGCGCGTCATCAACCGCCACATGGCCGACGAGGGGCACGGCTACCCGGAGACCTACGCGATGGGGGACTCCCCCCTCGTGCTGCTGACCGCGCTGCAGTCGCACTTCCAGCCCGACACGAGCTCCAGCGAGCACGTGCTGCGCCCGGCTCCCTCGATCGACGAGCGCGGGGACGCCCACTCCCGCGAGCAGGGCCGCACGATCCGCGTCTACACGAAGGTCGACGTGCGCCTGATGTTCGAGGACATGTTCCTCAAGATCGCGGCCTTCGCGCGCTGGCAGCAGAGCCAGTCGACCTGAGGGCTCGTGGGGGAGCCCGGCGCGGTGCTCGCGGGTGGACGTCTCCGGCGGGCGCCGTCCGGGTCGAGCCGGTCCGCGCCGCTGGGCGGAGCGTGTCGCTGTGCGCGACCCGCGGCGGCGGGACCCGCCGGCCCGCAGCCGGTCGACCCCGCGGGACCTCGGGGAGGAGCCTCGTGGGGTCAGCAGGTGCTGCGGAAGACGGCGGAGAGCCCGCTGCTGTCGGTAGCCGTGATCGTGAAGGGCGTGCCGCGCTCGCACGTCGGCCCGGCGGTGCTGCTCGGGCGGTCGACGACCCAGACGACTCCCGAGATGACGTCGCCCCACATCGGCTCGATCTCACCGGCGAAGGCACCGCTCGCGTCAGCCACGGCCGGGCCGCCGACCCAGACCCCGGGCGTGCCGTCGGTGGCGAACGTGATCTCGGCACCCGGGGTGAAGCCGAAGCCGCTGAACACCCCGACCGTGCACTCGCAGCCGGGCGAGCTGCGGGGGTACTCGGTGGTCAGCGCCCTCTCGCGGACGTCGAACGTCACCGTCGTCCGGAGTCGTCCGTGCCGGACCTCCACGGTCGCCACGCCAGGGCTCAGCGCCTGCACCGTCCCGTCGCGGGTGACGCGGAGGACCTTGTGGCCCGACGCTCGGAAGTGGGCTCCCTCCACCGGCGACCACTGGTAGCCGCCGTCCGTGCTGCTGTAGACCTCGATCGTCGTCGTCGCCCCCGGAGGCAGGACCTCCCGGTCCGCGGAGGCGCCCAGCCGCCCCTCCACCGCTGTCGCCGCAGAGGCTCGCGGCGCCTCCGCGGGGGCTGCCGTGGCCGGCGCGGCCCCCGCCCCCCAGGCCAGCGCGGCCGCTGCGAGGAGGCCGACGATGCGGGACCTGGACGTGAGCGCCATGGCGTTGCTCCTGGGGGTCAGACCGGACGATCCGGGTGTGTCTCGAACGGTAGGGACGCCGCCACCTCGGTCTCCCGCGAAGACCGCCGAAGTGAGGCAGGTCACACTCAGGCGTCACACGTCCGTGCCGATGGGTGCGCACCGGTGCACCCCTCGAGCAGTCGCCCCACCGCCAGCACGGGGTCCGCGGACGGCGACTCGGTATCGTCCGGCGCCCCCGGCAGGGATCGAACCTGCGACCGTCAGATTAGAAGTCTGCTGCTCTGTCCGCTGAGCTACGGGGGCTCGGCGCGGGTGGGCCGCGGCCGGGTGCGCCGAGGCTACCGGCGCCGCTGTCCTGGCGCGGGGAGACGCCTCAGCCGATGGCGGCCGGGTGCGCGGGGTCCATGCCGAGGCGCTTCTTCTGCAGCTGCAGAGCGGTGACGCCGAGGATCGCGGACACCACCGAGGCGCCGAGCACGGCGACCTTCGCCGCCTCCCGCAGCTCCCCGGGCGCGAAGGCGAGCTCGCACACCAGCAGCGAGACGGTGAAGCCAATGCCGGCGAGGACGGCGACGCCGAACAGGTCCCGGGGCGCCTGCTCCTCCGCCAGGCGCAGCGGGGTGAACCGCTCCAGGAGCGTGACGGTCACCAGGACGCCGATCGGCTTGCCCCCGATGAGGCCGAGGAGCACGCCGATGGCGACGGGGTGCGCGAGGACGGCGCCGAGCCCGCCCGTGCCGACGACCGTGACCCCGGCCGCGAAGAAGGCGAAGACCGGCAGGGCCACGCCGGAGGAGATCGGGTTGACGACGTGGTCGACCCGGTCCCCCAGGGACGTCGTCTCGCCGCTGCGGGGCTTGGCGGGCACCGCGGCACCGAGCAGGACGCCCGCGACGGTCGCGTGGATCCCCGAGCTGTGCACGAGGACCCAGGTGAGGACGGCGAGGAGCAGGGCCCCGGCGATCACGGCGCGGCGCGCGCCGGCCGTGGCCGGGCGCCGTCGCACGAGCCACGCGAAGGCCGCGAGCGGCACGAGCGCGGCGCCGAACCAGCCGATGGCGAGGTCGTCGGTGTAGAAGACCGCGATCACGGTGATGGCGAGCAGGTCGTCGACGACCGCGAGGGTCAGCAGGAACGTGCGCACGCTCGCCGGGAGCCCGCGGCCCGCCACGACGAGGACCGCCACGGCGAAGGCGATGTCGGTGGCCGTGGGCACGGCCCACCCCGACAGGCCCTGGCCGTCCCCGAGCTCCACCACGGCGAGCACGTAGAAGAGGGCGGGGAACGCCATCCCGCCGACGGCGGCGAGCGCGGGCAGAGCCGCTCGCCGGGGGTCGCGGAGGCTGCCGACGCGGACCTCGCGCGTGATCTCCAGCCCCACGACGAAGAAGAAGATCGCGAGCACCCCGTCGGCGGCCCAGGTGGCCAGCGAGAGGTCCAGGTGCAGCGCCGAGGGGCCGACGACGACCTCGGACAGGCTCGTGTAGACGTCGCGCCAGGGCGAGTTGGCCCACGCCACGGCGATGACCGCGCCGAGCATGAGCAGCAGGCCGCCGGTGCGCTCGTCCTCCAGGCGGGCGCGCAGACCCCCGCTCACGCGGCGACCCCCGCCCCGACCGCGTGCGGCGACGGCACCGGGGGCTGCGGCAGGACGCGCCGCCTCACCTCCCACAGGCCCGCGAGCAGCCGCTGCTCCTCGAGCTCGGCCCCCCGGTGGGCCGTGCCCCGGCGCAGGCGCTCCCGCAGGAAGGCGAGCTCGCCCGCCAGGTGCTGGAACTCCTCCATGGCCAGCTCGGCCGGCGCTCCTCCGGTCGCCCGGGCCCAGTGCCGGGCGCGCCGGCGCTCGGGCAGGGAGGCGACCATGGCCGCCTCGGCCGGCGTCACCCAGCCGGCCCTCGCGTAGGTGTCGAGCTGCGCGCGCAGGACCCGCCCCTCCCGCCGGCGGGCCAGGACCGCGATCGCCACGACGCCCGCGAAGACGGGCACCTGCAGCACGAGGTAGACGGCCGGGAAGCCCAGGGGCGCGAACGTCGAGAGGTTCCAGAGGCTGTGGAGCACCACAGCCACCAGGAACCCCGCCACGGGCAGCAGCCAGCGCGCCCCGCCCGTGCGCGAGACCGCCAGCCCGATGCCGATGCCGACGGCCACCGTGAAGAGGGGGTGGGCGAAGGGGGAGACCACGGCGCGCAGCACGAACGTGACCGCGAGCTGCGACGTGCCGCCGGCGACGAGGGCGCCGCTGAAGTACAGGACGTTCTCGACGAAGGCGAAGCCAATGCCGACCACGCCCGCGTAGACGACGCCGTCGACCACCCCGTCGAACTCCCGCCGCCGCAGGACGAGCACCGCCACGACGCCGAGCGCCTTGGCCACCTCCTCGGTCACGGGGGCGACGACGCCCAGCGAGACCGGGCCCGGGGTGCCCGGGGCGTCCAGCAGCAGCGAGGCCTCGCTGTTGACCGCCAGGGCGACGGCCGTGGCGACGCCGCCGCCCCAGCCGAGCGCGAGCAGCAGCAGCCCCGGCGGTTCGGCCTCGAAGCGGTCGAGCCACAGGAAGGCGGCGCCGACGAGCAGGACCGGGAGCAGCGCGAGCGCGAGACCCACCACGACCGCGGACGGCCCGTTCTCCGCGAGGATGATCGTCAGGACGCGCAGCAGCCCGGCGGTGATGACGACGGCGAGGACGGCGGCGACGAGGACGTCGCGGACGCGCCGACCGCGCCCCACCCCACCTGCGACCGCCACGGGCGAGCCGACCGGCCCGCCCACGGGGGGACCGGTCGCGACGGACGGGCGCAGCGCGGCGCCGTCGTCGTGCCCGGCGGCCTCCCGGCCGTCGTCCCGGCCCTCCACGGGGGGGCCGTCACCGCCGTCCGTCGTCATGGCGCGCACGGTATCCCTGGGGAACCGGCACCGGCCCCGCCGTCTCCCCGGCCGAGCACCCGCACCCGCGAGGGCCCGTCGGGCAGCGGCTCCCCCTCCCGGCGGACGCACCGGGGACCTACAGTCCCCCGGTGGCTTCTTCGACGTCCTCGCAGCGCATCGTCTGGATCGACTGCGAGATGACCGGTCTGGACCTCGTCGCGGACGCTCTCGTGGAGGTGGCCGTCCTCGTCACGGACTCCGACCTGCAGGTCGTCGGCGAGGGCCTCGACGTCGTCATCGCCCCCCCGGCCGAGGCGCTGGAGCAGATGCGCGACGTCGTGCGCGAGATGCACACGACCTCGGGGCTCCTCGAGGAGCTCGCCGCCGGCACGACGCTCGAGGACGCCCAGCGGCAGGTGCTCGAGCACGTGCGCGAGCTCGTCCCCGAGGCCCGGAAGGCGCCGCTGGCCGGCAACTCGGTCGGCACCGACCGGGGCTTCCTGGCGCGGGACATGCCCGACCTCGTCGACCACCTGCACTACCGGATCATCGACGTGTCCTCGGTGAAGGAGCTGGCCCGCCGCTGGTACCCGCGCGCCTACTTCGCCTCCCCGGAGAAGAACGGCGGCCACCGCGCCCTCGCGGACATCCGCGAGAGCATCCAGGAGCTGCGCTACTACCGAGAAGCCGTGTTCGTGCCGCCGCCCGGCCCGGACTCCGCGACGGCGCGCGCCGCGGCCACGCGGGTGACGGGCACCTGACGACGGCGGGTATGCTCGTCGCGCCCGCTGGGGCTCCGTGCTCGTGACGACGGGGGCCGGCGCGGTGATGGTGGGTGTAGCTCAGCTGGTAGAGCACCGCGTTGTGGTCGCGGTGGCCGCGGGTTCAAGTCCCGTCACTCACCCCACACCCGTCTCCCCGGCGCCACGCCGGGGGGACGGGGCCGAACGGGTCATCCTGCGAAGAAGCCGCTGACGGCCGGCACGAGAGCTCGGACGCCCTGCCACACTCGCCCCACGGTCGAACCCGAGCCTGGGGCGACCGCACGAGGAGGCACCCGATGACGTCCCAGAACCCGACGTCCCCCGAGGTCGGCCGCGCAGACGGAGCAGCGGCGGGCACCGAAGACAGCACCAGCGGCAGCGAGCACGTCATGGACATGCTCGGCGAGCACGTGCCGCTCTCGCTCCTCATGGACCTGACCTCACCCACCGGGCCCGACAGCGTGACCATCCACGACGACGAGGGCCTGCCCGAGGAGAGCTGGTGGGACGGGGCCGGCGAGGCCGGCAGCGCCACCACCGAGCCCACGAGCGCCGACGGCCGCTGAGCGCTCGAGCGGGCCTCGCCGGGCGCCCACCCCGGTCCACCGGCACGATTTCACGGTGCGGGCGAGCCGCTGGTAGCCTCGACCGCGCACGCGCTGCTAGCTCAATTGGCAGAGCAACTGACTCTTAATCAGTGGGTTCTCGGTTCGAGTCCGAGGCGGCGCACCACGTCGAGAGGCCCCCGTCCGACTCCGTCGGACGGGGGCCTTCGTCATCCCTCCGTCGACAGGCCCCTCGTCAGGTCCCCGGGGCATTCGCGACGCCGGCTCGCGCGTCGCCCACCGGCCGCCGGACGGGCGAGGGGGTGGGCCCCCCGACGCCGATAGGGTCACGCCGCGGTGAGCGTCCGCGAGCTCGGTCGAGACTCACCTAGCGTGCACGGCGTACCGCGAACCGACGACGAGGGGGACCCCCGTGCTCTCAGCGCGACGCTGCGCGTCAGCCGTGACCACCGCCGCTCTGGCTGCAGCACTCAGCGTGATGGCCGTGCCCGCGGCCCAGGCGGACGTCAAGACGCTCGACGACTACGCCGGGGCGCTGGTCGTCCAGCCCGAGAGCGCCACCACGCCCTACGCGACCTCGGCGTTCCGCCACTGGGTGGACGCCGACGGTGACGGGTGCGACACCCGCGACCAGGTGCTCGTCGACGAGACCCAGGTGGTGCCGGTCTACGCGGCGGGCACCAGGTGCACGGTGGTCTCGGGCCGGTGGTACTCCTACTACGACGGGGTGAGCACCGCGAAGCCGGCCGACGTGGCCGTCGACCACGTCGTCGCGCTGGAGGAGGCCTGGACGTCGGGGGCGTCGCGGTGGACGGCCGCGCAGCGCGAGGCCTACGCCAACGACCTCGACGACGTCGGCTTCTCCCTGCGGGCCGTGAGCAGCGCCGTCGACGCCGCCAAGGGCTCCTCCGACCCCGCGGAGTGGCTGCCGCCGCGCCCGGAGGCGTGGTGCGAGTACGTCACGGGCTGGGTGACGACCAAGTGGCGCTGGAACCTGACCGCCGACGCGAGCGAGATGGCGGTCGTCCAGGACGTCCTGGGCACGGGCGGCTGCGGCCAGGAGATCTACGGCATCACGAGGGCCGGCACACCGGCGCCGACGCCGCCGCCCGTGCGGGACGACCTCGCCGCCGGCACCGTGCTGGCGCCCGGTGCCGAGCTGGTCTCCGCGAACGGCCGGTACCGGGCCGCGATGCAGGTCGACGGCAACCTCGTCGTCTACGCCGCCGACGGCCGCCCCGTCTGGGCGACGATGACCTCCACCCGCGGAGCCTCGCTGCACCTGCAGGCCGACGGCAACCTGGTCCTCTCCTCGGCCAGCGGCACGCCGCTGTGGTTCACCTCGACCTTCAGCACGCCCGGCAACGGCGGCGGAGCCCGCGAGCTCGTCCTCGGCGACGACGGCAACCTGGTGCTGTACCGCACCACCAGCGGCACCGGACCGATCTGGTACTCGGGCTGGGACTCCGGGCGCGCCCTGGACCCCACCCGCGGGAACGTCCTGCTCCCGGGCGTGCAGCTGTCCACCGGGCAGGCGATCTACTCCCCCTCGCGCCGCTACGGCGCCGTGATGCAGGCCGACGGCAACTTCGTCGTCTACGCCCCGGGGAACCGGCCGCTGTGGAACGCCCGGACCTGGGGGGCCAACCGCTACCTGTCGATGCAGGCCGACGGCAACCTCGTGGAGTACGACCTCAGCAGCCGCGCCCAGTGGAACGCCCGCGTCTACGCCCCCGGCGCCCGCACCGTCCTGCAGGACGACGGCAACCTGGTCGTCTACCGCACGAACGGCACCGCGGCCTTCTACACCGGCTGGGACCGCTGACACGACGAGAGGCACGACGAGCCCCGGCCACCCACCCGTGCGGGTGGTCGGCGCTCCCACCCCGTCCGGCGCACCGCGACCGCACCCCGTGCGCGAGCGCGGTCGTGGACGGGCGGTGCCCGCACGGCTCGCGCCGCCGGCCCCGGGGCCCGGAGCCGTCCGAGCAGGGCTCGCGCGGCGGAGGGCGGAGGGGACCCGTAGCGTCGGGGCCTCCGCCACCCGCCGATCGGAGCTCTCGTGAGCCACCGCCCCGCCCTCGTCCTCGTGCTCGCGACCGCGGTCCTGACGGGCTGCTCGGGGGCGGACGACATCGGCCAGGACATCGACATGACCCCCTACCGCGACCGGGTCGTCACCGACGACGGTGACCGGGGCGACGCCGGTGCCCGGGGCGACGGCGGTGGGCTGGAGGACTGCGGCGACCCCGACGACGCGCACGAGGTGGAGCTGTCGTCCTCCGGGGCCGAGCTGGAGGTCACCGTCCCGGCCGAGGCCGACGACGACGCCGTCGAGGACCTCGAGGACTACCGCGAGGACTCCGGCGCGGGCCCCGTCTGCTGGGTCGTCGTGGAGGTGGACAACTCCGCCGGGGACGAGGTCGTCGACCTGCCGCGCGTGGACGTCGTCGCCGCCGACGGGCAGCGCGTGCGCCTCGAGCGCGCCTCCGAGGCCCTGGCCGCGTGGGCCGACCTGCGTCCCGACGACGACGACGCCAGGTCACGGGCGGTCGAGCTCACGGCGGGCTCGGACGGCGTCGTGGGCCCCGGCGACGACGGAGAGGTGGTGTTCGTCGCGGACACCGACCTGGACGACGCCCGCGGCGTGCGCGTCCAGCTCGGCGAGGGCGGGGCGCTCGTGGAGGCCTCCCGCTGAGGAGCCGGCGGCGCCTGCGAGCGCCCGGCCTCCCCTGCGTCCCGTCCTTCCCTGCGTCGGGCTCCGGGGGTGCGGACCCTCAGCGGGGGCGGACCTCCAGCCGCAGGCCGCCCCGGGGACGCATCGTCACGAGGGCCTCGACGCGCACCTGCTCCCCCGGCGCCGGGTGGACCGAGGCCCCGCGGAGCAGCTCCGCGACCACGAGCGTCGCCTCGACCAGCGCGAAGTCCCGGCCGATGCACAGGCGCGGCCCGGCCCCGAAGGGCACGTACGCGGCGCGCGCCTCCCGCCCGAGGCCGCCGTCCTCGAACCGCTCGGGACGGTAGGCCTCCGGGTCGGGGAAGAGCTCCGGACGGCGGTGCAGCAGCCACGGGCTGATGATCGCCGTCGTGCCGGCGGGGACGGCCACGCCGTCCAGGACGTCCTCGGCGAGCGCCCGCCGGCTGAGGACCCAGGCCGGGGGGAACAGCCGCAGGGACTCCTCCACGGCAGCGCGGGTGCGCACCAGGGAGCGCAGGTCGTCCCAGGTGGGCGGGCGCCCTCCGCGCGCGTCCGCCCCCCCGAGGACGGCGTCGAGCTCCTCGGCCACCCGGCGCTGGGCGTCCGGCTCGCCCGCGAGCAGGTGCAGCGTCCACGTCAGCGCGGAGGCGACGGTCTCGTGGCCCGCGATGACCATCGTCACCAGCTCGTCGCGAAGCCCCTCGGGAGCGAGGTCCCCGGCGTCGACCGCCCGCAGCAGCAGCGCGAGCAGGTCGCCGTCGGCACCGCTGGTCCCCTGCGCCCGGCGCCGCGCGACCACCGCGGCCGAGGCCTCGTCCAGCGCGGCCACCGCCCGGCGCAGCCGACGCCGCGCGGGCGTGGGCAGCCACGCGGGCAGGGGCGTGCGCACCCGGCCCACGACGACCTCCAGGGCCTCCAGGACGGCGGCGACGAGCCGCTCCCCGTCCTCGGCGACGTCGGCGCCGAAGAGCGTCCGGCCGACCACCTCGAGGGTGGCCTGGAGCCCGCCCGCGTCGACGTCCACGACCCCGCCGCCCTCCGGCCACGCCGCGCGCATCCGCTGCGCCGCGGCGACGGACTGCTCGGCGACGGCGGTCAGGCCCCCCGGGTGGAAGGCGGGCTGGGCGGTGCGGCGCCGCTCGCGCCACACCTCCCCCTCGCTCACCAGGAGGCCCGATCCCGTCACGGCGGACAGCGCGCCGTACTGGGCCGTGCGCTTGGACCAGCCGCGGTGGTTGTCCACGAGCACGCGCCGCGCCGCGCTCGGCGAGGTGACCAGGACGACGGGCAGGCGGGGCATCGGGAAGGCCACGACGTCGCCCCAGCGCTCCTGCACGGACGCGAGGAAGGCGAGCGGGTCGGCGCGGATCCGCGGCACGGCCGCGACCATGTGGTGCGGCAGGGGCCCGTCGGCGTCGACGGGCGTGTACCGGGCGTTGGCCCGCGGCCGCCCCCCACCCGCGCTCAGAGGTACAGCCCCGTCCCACCGGGCTGGGCGTCCGCCTCGGCCACGGCGTGCAGGTCGCGCTCGCGCAGCAGCAGGTACTCGCGCCCGCGGAGCTCGACCTCACCGCGGGCCTCGGGGTCGAGCAGCACGCGGTCGCCCAGCTGGACCTGGCGCACGTGCTGGCCCACGGCCATGACGACGGCCCACACCAGCCGCTTGCCCACGGCCGCCGTGGCGGGGATGACGATGCCCGCGGACGAACGGCGCTCTCCCCCGGCCTCGGCCGTGGACACGAGCACCCGGTCGTGCAGCATGCGCAGGCCCAGCTCTCCCGGGGAGGGGCGGCCGGCGGCCGGGGAGCGGCTGACCCCGGCGGCCGCCTCGTCGGCGGTCACGCGCAGAACGCTATCCCGGGCGCCGTCGGGGCGGCGCGAGCGCCCCGGACGCAGCGCGGCCCGCCCGTCCCGGGAGGGACGAGCGGGCCGCCGGCGGTCTCCCGGTGCGTCAGTCGTCGTCGCCGCGGCGACGGACCTTGGTGTCGCGCCCGCCGCGCTTCTGGCCGCGGGCGACCGCCTTCTCGATCTCGCGGCGAGCGTGCCGGCGGCGGCGCTTGCGGACGCCGCGCAGGACGACGAGAGCGAGGAGACCCGCGAGGCCCGCACCCGCGGCGGCGAGGCGCTCGGTGCGCGGCCGGCCGTCCGGGGTGAAGACCGCCCCGCGCCCGCGCTGCTTGAGGTCGGCGACGGTGCGCTGCGCGACGTTCTTCGGGGAGACCCGGTCGACGAGGGCGTCGACGCTCGACGCCAGCTGGTTCTGCTGGCCCCGGATGATCTTCTCGAGCTCGGCCGGGTCCGAGGGCAGCGGCTCGGTGCGGCCCTGCCCCTGGTCACGGGGACCCTGGTCGCGGGCCTGGCCGGGCCGCTGGTCGCGGGCCGGGCTGGCGGGGAAGCTCATGGGTCCTCCTGGCGTTGGTGCGCGGCACCTGGGCGCCGGCGGAGATCGTCGGCCGCGACGCTATCGCGCGCTCCGCCGACCGGCAGGTCAGGAAGGGGGCCGGGCCGCACCCGCGCCGGGGAGACCGGGCGCAGCACGGACGCGGACCTGGCTAGCCTCGCTCGCATGAGCGAGCGCACCGAGGTCGGGGCGAGCCCGGCCACGACGACCCCGGCCCCGTCCACCCCGGCACCCACGACGACGTCCACCGGGCAGCGCCTGCAGGAGGGGGACGTCGCGCCGCCCTTCACGCTGGCGACGGCGGACGGCGGCGAGGTCTCCCTCGCCGGCTACGCCGGGCGGTCGGTGGTCGTCTACTTCTACCCCTCGGCCATGACCCCCGGGTGCACCACGCAGGCCGTCGACTTCCGCGACAGCCTCGACGAGCTCAGGGAGGCCGGCTTCGACGTCGTGGGCATCTCCCCCGACGGTCCGGAGCGGCTGCGGCAGTTCGCCGAGAAGGAGGGCCTCGGCTTCCCCCTCGGCTCCGACGCCGACCACGCGGTCCTCGAGGCGTACGGGGCCTGGGGCGAGAAGTCCACGTACGGGCGACTTTCGCTCGGCGTCATCCGCTCCACGGTCGTGGTCGGGCCGGACGGCAGGGTGGTGCACGCCTCGTACGGGGTGAAGGCCAAGGACCACGTGGCGCGGCTGCGCCGGACCCTCGGCGTCGAGGGCTGAGGACCCCCGCCGGCGCCTACGCTCGAGCTGCCCGGACGCCGGCCCGGGCCCCGCGGACGTGGTGGAACTGGCAGACACGCGAGGTTTAGGTCCTCGTGCCCCGGGAGGGGTGTGCGGGTTCGAGCCCCGCCGTCCGCACGCGGGAGGACGCGGTGGACCTGCCGACCCGACGACCGCCCCCGCCTCCCCGGACGCCGCAGCGGCGCCGCCCCCGCGGGGAGGGCGCCGCAGGCGCACCGGGGTCCTCGACTCACATGGCCGGCGGCACCAGCACGGCGTCGATGAGGTAGACGGTGGCGTTGGCGGTCCGGATGCCGCCGCAGACCACGGAGGCCGGGTCCTCGCCGTCCGCGCTGACGGTGATGTCGTCACCGGTGCCGGACACCGTCAGCTCCTCGCCGAGCACCGTGTCGTAGTCGCCGTCCGGCGACTGCGGGTCCACCGGCGTCGTCACGACGTGGTAGGTCAGCACGTCCCGGAGCTCCTGGGCGCCCCCGGGAGAGCTGAGGGTGGCCAGCGTCGCCGGGGCCAGCGCCGCGAAGGCCTCGTCGACCGGGGCGAAGACGGTGACGTCCTCGGCGCCGTCGAGGTCGTCCACGAGGTCGACGTCGGGGTTCAGCCGGCCGGAGACGGCGGCCGCGAGCGTCGTCAGCAGCGGGTTGTCGGCGGCCGCGGTGGCCACCGGGTCCTGCGCCATCCCGTCGATCGAGCCGGGGCCGTCGGGGTTCGCCTCGGCGTAGTCCTCGCAGCCCGGGCCCACGAGCGTCGTGGCCGGGTCCGTGCTCCCGGACATGCCCCCGGACATGCCCCCGGACATGCCTCCCGTCGCCGTGCCGCCGGACATCCCCTCGCTGGGAGGCGCGGCGGGCGCCGTCAGCGACGGGTCGGGCACGGCGTCCTGCGTGCCGCCGACGGGCTGCTCGTCGCCGCACGCGGACAGCGAGAGCGTGAGGGCGAGCGCCGCGGTGCCGGCCGTGACGAGG
>Ga0210040_10002736_pt1 | contig 24567 bp, 26 predicted proteins | sample CryGeyCG12114_NA_FD_185462 | JGI IMG/M metagenome (GOLD analysis project Ga0210040, IMG submission 185462) | Groundwater microbial communities from aquifer - Crystal Geyser CG19_WC_8/21/14_NA (SPAdes) (version 2) | ecosystem: Environmental > Aquatic > Deep subsurface > Groundwater | place: USA... | reverse complement strand
AGCTTTCTGAACGGCGAGAATATCAAATGGGCTCGCGTGTTTCGCGAGAGTGGCATTCGCCCGGAGTAGGTTGGTTGGGCATCGTCAAACTGGCACCTGATTACGCGGAAACCTCAGCCAGTTTGAGTAGGCGATACGGCATCGGCGGGGTCTGTGCGGCGGCTGTGGCGAGGCGTGGCAACATGGCGGCGAGATCATAGCGGCGGTTGAACCGGTACTCGAACTCGGCGAGGTAGCGCGGCACATGCTTTGGCGCGATCGAGCGGTAGGTGCCGGTGATCGCGGCCTTGATGTTGCCGAGCGCGGTGTTGACCCACTTGAAAGCCGGTGTGCGCGCAGCCCGCGCGCCCGAGCCGGTTCTGATAACCCTGTGCTGGCACCCGGCCTTGGTAACAGCGGCGAAGCAGCCAAGGCCGTCACTGTTCACCTCACAGGCGGGATCCAGACTGCGCCTGGCGAAGCCCTCCACGGCGCGGCTGCAGAAGCTCGCCACCCGGCGCAGCATCATCCGCACCGGCTTGCCTTGCGGCGTGGTCTCGACTGCGGCCAGGAAGGGCGTTTTGCCAGCCGAGCCACGGCCCCGCTTGCCGCCCGAGCGCTCGCCGCCGAGGTAGGCATCATCGAGCTCGATGCGGCCCGCAAGCAGCTTCCTGGCGTCGCGCTCCAGCATGACCTGCCCAAGCTTGTGCTTGATGGTCCAGGCGGTGGTCTGGGTCACGCCGAGGCGGCGGGCCAACTCGATGCTGGAGATGCCCTGCTTTGTCTGGGTCACGTGATAGAGGGCCCGGAACCAGGTCCGCAGCGCCACCTTGGTAGCGGCAAAGATGGTGCCCGCCGTCAGGGAGGTCTGGCGTCGGCAGGCGCTGCATTGGAACAGCTGGCGCGACCGTATCTCGCTATGGCGCCGCTCGCCGCAGAGCGGGCACTCGAAGCCGTCCGGCCAGCGCCAGCGGAACAGCGCCTCGCGGCACGCTTCCTCACTGCCGTACTGCTGCTCGAACTCGGGTTCGCTGAGCCCCTTCTGGAACTGCACGGAGTTGCGGGCCACAGCTATCCCTTTGCAAACACACCAATGTTCCTGATTTGTACCCCCACCTGATCAGCTGAGGAAGCCGCGTAATCAGGAAACCGTTTGCGACCGCCCGGAGGCGCGGACCGAGCAGGACTGCCGCTTCTCCATGCAGTACTGCGCCGCCGCCCTCCTTCACCTGGGCGGCGTGCGCCTGGCCGCCTTCGAGCCCGCGCAGCTCGCCGATCCCGCGATCCGCGCGACCATGGCGAAGGTCACCGTCTCGCTCGATCCGGAACTGGCGGATGCCTATCCTGCCCGCCGCGCCGCGCGGGTGCGGGTGACGCTGCGCGATGGAAGCGTGCTGGAGCACCTGCAGCCCACCCGCAAGGGCGACCCGGAGATGCCGCTGAGCGATGCCGACCTGTCGGCCAAGTTCCACGAGCTTGCCGGTCCCGCGATCGGCGCCGGGGCGGCGGCGCGGCTGGAGGAGGCCCTGCTGCGCGGCGACGTCCTGCCCGGCCATGTGCCGCTGCTCGCCCCCGCACAGGCGGCCTGACAGCCCGGCCACCCGCCTTTCCGGCCGGACGGGCGGGGGAGGCGCGGCGCCGCCGGTCGGTCGCGGACCACATGGCCGCCGGGTTCGGCCTGAAAGGACTTCAGACAAACCGAGGATCGATGGATCTCCGGCAACTCCCTTCGCCGCCTCGCCGCGAAGACCCTGCCCGCCGGGAGATCGCGGCGCACCCAGGCCCCGGCGCTGCCTGCCAAGCGCGCCGGCAACACCGCGCGCTTCGGGATGGCGGACGAGGCCATCCCGATCATGATCATGGACGAAAGCTGAAGCACCGCTATTCCGTGCGGATGCCGCCCTCGCGGATCACCGGCGTCCACGTATCGTATTCCCGCTGGAGGAAGCGGCCGAACTCGGCCGGTGAACCGCCGACCACCCGGCCTGCCTGGGTGCGGAACACGCCTTCACGCACCTCCGGAAGCGCGAGGATGGCGCCGAAGACCTCGTTGATGCGCTGCGTCAGCTCCGGCGCGAGCCCGGCCGGCGCGGCGACGCCGTACCAGACCGCGATATCGAAGCCGGGAAGCGTGTCGCTGACCGGCGGCAGCTCCGGCATGGCGGGGCTTCCTTCCGGGTTGCCCATGGCGATCGCACGGATGCTCCCGGCCTTGAGCTGCTGCAGCGCGGAAGAAAGGCTGGGAAAGCCCAGCTGCGTTTCCCCGCGAAGCACGGAGGTGACGATCTCGGAACCGCTGCGGTAGGGAACATGCACCATGGAGATCCCCGCCCGCCGGCAGAGAAGGGCCATGAACAGGTGGCTGCCATTGCCCACGCCGGCCGAGGCGTAGGTGTAGCTGTCCGGCCGCGACTTCGCCTTCGCGATCACCTCCGGCACGCTCCGCTCGGCAACGGAAGGATGGGCGAAGAGGACGGCCGGCAGGCTGACGAGCTGGATCACGGGGGTGAAGGCCGTCATCGGGTCGTAGCCCAGCCGAGGGTTCAGTTCCCTCCCGATGGCGTTGGCACCGATATCGGCCATCAGCAGGACATTGCCGTCCGGCCGCTGCCCGGCGACATAGCCGCCGCCCACGAGCCCCCCGGCCCCTGGCCGGTTCTCCACGACCAGCGTCTGGCCGTTCGTGAAGCGCGGAAAGTGCTGCGAGATCACGCGCGCCAGCGTGTCGGATGCGCCGCCGGGGGTGAAGGGCACCACAAGGGTGACGGGACGGTCGGGCCAGGTGCTGGCCGCCGCCGGGCCCTGCAGGGCGGGGGCGCCCAGCAGCCCCATGCCGAGCGTGCCGAGGCCGCGCCGGCTCATGCTGTTCGTCATCTTGCTTTCCTCCCTCCCTGTCCGCCCCCCGGCGCGTCTATTCGGCGGCCTGGGAACGCGCCGGGCGCGCCCACTTCGCGTCGAACTCCCACACTTCGGGAAAGCCCATGAGTTCGTTCATGTCGCTGAAGGCGTAGGTCTCCAGCCCGTGGCTGTCACCGTTCCGGCGAAGATGGGCATAGGCGCCCTCCAGCGCCCGGGCGACGCTGAGAAACCCGATGGCCGGGAAGATGGCGACGTTGTAGCCGATGGCCTTCAGCGTCTCGGCCGGCAGGATGGGCGTGCGCCCTCCCTCCACGTTGTTCGCGAGCAGCGGCGCGTCGATCTCGCCGCCGATGCGGCGCATCTCCTCCTCGCTCTCGGGGCTTTCGATGAAGATGATGTCGGCGCCCGCCCGGGCATAGAGCTTGCCGCGCCGGATGGCTTCATCAAGGCCGAGCGTGGTGCGCGCGTCGGTCCGCGCGATGATCAGGAAATCGTCGCTCCTGCGCGCCTCCGCGGCCACCTCGATCTTCAGCGCCATCTCCTCCGCGGGAATGACGCGGCGGCCGGGCGTGTGGCCGCACTTCTTCGGCACCTCCTGATCCTCGATCTGGATCGCGGTCACGCCACCCGCCTCATAGCCCTGCACGGTATGGCGCACGTTCAGCAGGCCGCCATAGCCGGTATCCGCATCCGCGATGACCGGCGTGCGCGTCCCCTGCGCGAAGCGCGACATGCGGGACACCATGTCCGTGAAGGTGGCGATGCCGGCATCGGGCACGCCCAGATGCGAGGCCACCGTGCCGTAGCCCGTCGCGTAAAGCGCGGCGAAGCCCATGCGGTCGGCCATCCGGGCGGAGATCATGTCGAAGATGCCGGGGGCAACGATGAACTCGCCGCCGCGAAGGGCGGCCTTGAGCGTGGGATCGGCCATGAAGGGAGTTCCTCTCCTTAAAGGGTGATGTTTCAGGTGGCGAGCGCCGCGCGGACGCGCGGCACCAGACCGCCAGCGGCCAGGATGGCGCGCACCTCGTCGCCCAGCGGCTGGGCCTGCCACCCGGTTGCGCCCTGACGAATGCTCGCGGCGCCGAGGTCGATCGAGGCGATGTCGCCGGCAACCATCGCTGCCGCGGCCTCGGGGCATATCAGCACGGGCAGTCCCAGGTTGATGGCGTTGCGGTAGAAGATGCGCGCGGCGCTGTGCGCCACGATCGCGCCAACACCAGCCGCTCGAAGCGCAACCACGGCGTGCTCACGCGAGGAGCCGCAGCCGAAATTGCGGCCGACCGCCAGGATATCTCCCGGCCGCACGCGCCGCACGAAACCGGGATCGAGTCCTTCGAGGCAGTGTTCCCGCAACTCCTCAGGCCTCCGCAGCGCAAGGTAGCGGCCGGGGAGGATGACATCGGTGTTCACCTCGTCACCGTAGCGGTGGACGAGACCCTGCAGGGGCGCGCTCATGCCGGCACCGGTTCGCGAAGTTCCTGGGGCGACACGATCTCGCCCGCGACCGCCGCCGCCGCAGCCACCCAGGCATTCGCCAGGAACACCTGCGAGTCCGGATCGCCCATGCGGCCGCGGTAGTTCCGGTTCGTCGTGGCGATGGCCGTCTCGCCGGCGGAGAGGATCCCCATGTGGCCGCCGAAGCAGGCACCGCAGGTGGGCGTGGACACGGCCGCTCCGGCGGCAGCCAGGATGTCGAGCAAGCCTTCCGCCAGCGCCTGCCGCCAGATCCGCTGCGTGGCCGGCACCACGATGAGCCGCACCCCCGCCGCCACCCGGCGCCCCTTCAGCATCTCCGCGGCCTGCCGCAGGTCGGTGATCGTGCCGTTCGCGCAGTTGCCGATGTAGACCTGATCCACGCGCTGCCCACGCAGCGCGCCGACGGGCACGCCGGACGCAGGCGAGGGGGGGCGGGCCACCATGGGCATCAGGGTCCCCAGGTCGAGGACCATGCGCCCGCGATACCGCGCATCCGCGTCCGCGCCCACCGGCGGGCTGGGGTGCGCGCCCGTTTCCGCCTGTCGCGCGGCGGACAGCGCGTCGCCCTCGAAAACACAGGTGTCGGCGCCCGCCTCCACGGCCATGTTCGCCACCGCCATGCGCGCATCCACCGACAGCGCGGCCACGCCCGGCCCGCCGAACTCCAGCGATGCATCCGCCGCGCCATCCGAGCCGATACGCCGGATCACCTCCAGGATCACGTCCTTGCCACCGACATACGGCCCGGGCTGGCCCAGGAGCTCGACGCGGATGGAATCCGGCACGCGCATCCAGAGCTGGCCGGTCGCCAGCGCGGCCGCGAGATCGGTGGAGCCGAAGCCGATCCCGAGCGCGTTGAAGGCCCCCGCCGTGCAGGTGTGGCTGTCGGCACCGAACACCACGCTGCCGTGTCCGACCATGCCGAGCTCGGCCAGAAGCGTGTGCTCGATGCCCCCCGTACCCGGCTCGTAGAAATGAGGGATCCCGTGTTGCCTGGCGAAGTCGCGGGTCATCCTGATGGCGCCGGCGGCGGCCACGTTAGGGGCCGGCGCGAAGTGGTCCGCCACCAGCACGATCCGCGCGGGATCGAAGGGACGGCTGGCGCCCATCGCTTCGAAGCCCTCGAAGGCAAGCGGCCCCGACACGTCGTTGAGCAACACGACATCCGGACGCACGGTCACGATCTCCCCGGCCACGGCCCGCCCCCCCACGGCATGGGCGGCGAGGATCCTCTCGGTGATGGTCTGGGCTGGCATGGTCCGTTCCTCACTGGTGGCGGAGTTTGCGCGTCGCCGTTTCCGGGCGGACGCTACCGACAGGCCGACGCCGCGTCCATGACGCAGGCCGGGCGCAGACGTGCCGGGTGCCGCCCCACCGCGCGGCGATCATGAGAATGGCTGATCCGGCGCCGGCGACCCATCGGGCCCCCGCAGCATCCCCGGAACGGTCCCAAGCATCCCGGTGGCGGGAGCATCGGTCCGGCAACCCTGCGCACCACGGAGTTGCTCGCCGTCGCGCGATCGCAGGGCCGGCCGGTGGCGCACACCCGCGTGGTCTATGCCGAAGACGGCTCCGACGCGGGTGCCTTCGCCATGAAGGTCCCCGCGCTGCTTGGACTGACGGAGACGAGCCCCCTGTCCCGGATCGTGCCGGAGGTCGCGCCCGTGCCGGGCGAGGCCGTGTTCCGCAAGCGGCACGCCAGTGCCTTCTTCGGCACGGACATCGCCGCATGGCTCGCCTTCCGCCGCGTGGATACGTTGCTCGTGGCCGGCTGCACCAACAGCGGCTGCGTCCGGGCGAGCGTGGTGGATGCCCCGGCGCACAACCTCCGCCCCGTGATGGTGACGGACCGCGTCGGCGACCGTGCCATCGGGCCGCACGAGGCGAACCTATTCGACATGGGCGAGAAATACGCGGATCTCATGTCGCTGGAGGGGTTGCGGGCGACCCTCGCCCGCAACGCGCAGTAAGCGGCAGCCCCTGCGGCGAAGCCGGGCTCCGGGCCGTTCCGCCTGGGCCCACCGCGGGCACCGCCGCCGCTTGTCAGGCGCTCGGAGATCCGTGGCCGGCGCCGTCGCGTCCATCCAGAAGGTCGGCCTCAATCCCGATCGCGCGCGCCGCATTGGTCGAGACCATCTTCCGGATGTCCGGGTCCGAATATCCCAGATCCATGCACAGACGGATGCCACGGCGGAAGCCCTCCAGCGGGCTGAACACACCCGTCTGCCCGAGGTCGGAGCAGAGGATCGTGCGGTCGACGCCCGCCGCATCGATCTGCTTGCGCAGGTCCTCCTCGGTGCGTGTCTTGAACTTCGAGCCTTCGAGGAACATGCAGAGCGAATGTTCAACAAAGGCCCCCATCGCGACGATCCCGCGCACGTCGTTCATGGAGGCGTCGACGATGTCCTCGGGATGCGTCAGAACGAGCCGGTTGACGCCCCGCCGCCGCGCTTCCTCGAAAACGAGCCAGGTTTCGCTGATGTGCAGGTGGCCACTCGCGAGGACGATGTCGTTCTTCGCGATGATGTCCAGAACCTCCTTCACGTCGTCGCGCACCGACTTGCCGCCGTCGAGCACCGGTATGCCCGCGGCCGGCCTGATCTTTTGGGTTGAGGCGGGATGAACCCAGCCCGCCGTCTTTTCCCATCGCAGGTGGTTCTCGGCCGCCAGGGTCGGCATCCAGACGATCTTGCCGCCCATGGCAGCCATGTGCTCCACCGCGTAGGGATTGAAGCCCCCGACCACGTTGTTCAGCACGATGCTGGAATAGATCTTTGTTCTCAGCTCCGGATGGTGCCTGGCGATGAGGGCGGCCGTCATGACGCCGCTGTAGTCGTGGTCCTTGGTGACAACAGCCGCGAAGCCAGCCTTGGATGCCTCGACAACAAGGTCGAGATGATCGATGCCGCGCTCGGCGATGGAGGGGCCGCTATGAACATGCGGATCGATAGCGCCCTGCAGCAGCGCGTCGATGCGCTGTTCAACCGAATCAATGGTGCCTGTTCCTGTCATGGAATCCTCGATCGCTCCGAATGGCCAGGCGTTGTCCTGGGTGGCTCGTTCAGGCCGCGCGGGCCCGCGGCGCGTTGCCGGCAAAGGGGCGCCCGCCGGGTCATGGCACAGCGGCGCCCGCGGCCCGGCCGGTCAGGGGGATGACGACGGCATCGGGTAGTCCGCCGCGTTGAGCACCCAGCCCGGCTTGCTCGAGAAGTCGAGCCGCGGCGGGCAGAAGAGATCGACCATCTGCCCGGGCTCCTTTGCCTCCGAGGTGTGGATGGAAGGCGGCGGGATAACGGTGAGAGACGCACCGCGGCAGTACTCGTGCTCGTCCTCGCGCCAGATGGTCATGTCCGTCATCCAGGGCCAGCGGAGGTGATGCGTGTACGCGCCATCCAGCACGAGCGATCCCTGCTCGAAATCGTCATGATGGTGCGGCGACATCTTTCGCGGGTCACGCGGCCCATCCGCTGGATCGAGGACGTTCACCATCAGCGTGGTGCAGCGCCAGATCCGCCCGAAGCGGGTCGGGTCGGGCGGCACATCCAGGCTGTAGCTGCGATAGATCAGCCCGCCCGGTGGTGCCGGCCAGGGCCGCAGCGGCGGGATGTTGGGCTGCGGCTCGGCGAAGGCGGCAGCGTTGGAGCACCTGGCCGCGAGGTCGGCGGCACGCGTGGTGAAAAGCCGCACCACCCGCCCCGGCCGCAGCACTTCGATCCGGCTGTCGCCCGGGGGAACGAAGGCCAGGCTGTTGCCGGCCAGCACGTGCCGCTGCCCCGCCACCTCCACAGCGACCTCGCTGTCCGCATCGGGGAGCAGCACGCCGTATTCGTCCGGCTGGGCCTGCCTGGCCAGAACCGCGCCCAGCCGGGCTTCCGTGTACGCCACCAGGAAGTTCTGCGCCCGCGCGTACCAGTGCCGCCCGCCCGCGTCATCCTCCTGCGGCTCGGCTTCGTAGAAGCGTGCATACTGCGCGGGGGCGAAGGCAGTCGGGGGAGGTGTCTGACCCGCTGGCGCTGCCGCGAGCGCGGCGCGGGGGTCGGTCTGATCGTACATTCCGGACTTTCCACTACTGCTTGGGGATGTTGGAGCTCTCGACGATCCGCGACCAGCGCTCACCCTCGCTGCGGATAAAGGCGCCGAACTCCTCCGGTGAGCTGAACGCGGGCGTCACGCCGAGTTCGAGCAGCTTCTCCCGGATGTCCGGCAGCGCCAGCGCGCGCCCGATCTCGGTGTTCATCCGCTCCACGATCGCGCGCGGCATCGCGGCGGGCCCGGCGACGCCGTTCCAGGATCCGACCATGTAGCCCGGCAGGTCGCGCTCGTTCGCGGTGGGAACATCCGCCAGCAACGGGTAGCGCTCGGCGGAGGCCATGGCGAGCGCCCGCAGGCGGCCCGCCTGAACCTGCGCCAGCACGGGCGCCAGGATTTCGCTCGCGAGATGGACGTCGCCCGTCGTGGTCGCGTTGATCAGGTCCGGCGTCGAGCGATAGGGAACGATGGTCATGTCCACGCCTGCCATGCTGCGCAGCAGTTCCGCGCCGAGGTGCTGCGCATTGCCGACCGCGATGGAGCCGAGATTGATGCTGCCGGGCTTCGCGCGCGCCGCCTCGATCACGTCCCTCAAGGTGCGGTACGGGCTGTTCGCCGCCGTCAGCAGCACGTGATCGAAGGTCGCGACGCGCGCGACGGGTGCGAAGTCGCGGTTCGTATCGTAGGGGAGGCTGCGATACATGGCATCGGCCGTGCTGTTCGTGGTGGTGAGAAGCAGCATGGTGTAGCCATCCGGCACGGACCGCGCGACCGGCTCGGCCGCCACGATCCCGGCGGCGCCCGGGCGGTTGTCGATGATGATCGGCTGGCCCAGTCCTTCGGAGATGCGGGGCGCGATCATCCGTGCGGTCAGGTCGCCGACGCCGCCGGGCGCGAAGCCGAGGACCAGCCGGATCGGACGATTGGGCCAAGGGCGCTGCGCCAGGGCCGGGCGCGACAGGGCGGCACCGCTGACCGCTGCGCCAAGCACCATGCGGCGGGAGAGACTCATGCTTTTTCCTTTCTCGGGACGTTCCACGTTTTCGACGCTTGATCTCGCGGGGCAGGGGGCCTGGCCGTGGCCGCCGCGTGCCCCCCTCGGTTCACCCCTGTTCGCCCTCCGTGACGTAGCGGCGCCAGTTCTCTTCGAGCGGCGGCATCTGCGCGAAGGTCTTCCGGGCATCGGCCGCGCGGCCAACCAGCGCCTCCGCCGTCATCCCCTTGGCGAGCAGGTAGGCGTCGAGCGATGAGACCGCCTCGTGCAGGATGCCCGAGCCGCGCAGCATCACAGGGGAGGCGATGCCGACGGCGCTCGCGCCGGCCAGCATCATCCGCGCGACGTCCCGCCCGTCCCGGGCGCCATTGATGCCGATGAGCGCCGCCTCGGGCCCCAGCCTTGCGCGCGTGAGGGCAAGCCAGTGACAGGTGAGCGGCAGATTCCAGTAGCCGCCGATGCCGAGGCTGGTCCCGAGCACAGGGCTCATGCTGTCCAGGTCGGGCACCATCCCGAGCAGCCGCCCGGCCATCACCACCGCATCGGCGCCTGCCTCGAACGCGGCCTCCGCCAGCTCCGGCACGCGCTCCGACTGGCCGGTGAGCTTGACCCAGAGGGGAAGCGAGACGGCGCTCCTCATCGCCGCCACCAGCTCCCCCACGCGGCTCGGCTGCAACTCGGTGGTGACCACGCCCTTCGCGGCCTGGCTCGCATAGGGCGTGCCGATGTTGAACTCCAGCGCGCGAAGCCCGGCCCGCTCGATCCGGCGCGCCAGGTCAAGCGACGCCTGGAGGTCGGCCATGACGAGGCTCGCGACGAGCAGGCAGTCCCGCTCTCCGGCAAGGCGGTCCAGGACGACGTTCTGCGCGAGCCACGCGTCGAAGCCGAGCGGCGACATGCCGGAACGGCTGGCCAGCGTCACCTCGGGCGGCGCGCTGGCGTCCCAGGGAACCGGGTTCCATTCCGCGTCCAGGGCAACGTATTCCGCCCGGCCCAGCTGGTCCTTGCCCGCCATGGTCTCGTTCGTGGACTTCACCACGACCGCGCCGGCTCCGGCCTCGATGGCCGCCTTGATGCCCCTGGCCTCGATCAGGTGCTCGGCCGCCGCCGCGATCACCGGGTTCTTGAGGCGGATGCGGCCGAAGGTGGTCCGGAGGCGTGCGCTCATGCGCATGCCTCGCCGGGGAGCCAGCAGATCACGCGCAGAACCGGCTTCTGCAATGCGGGCCGCATGGCGCCCTCCCTCGATGCTTGTTCACGACAGGGGAATATCGTTCGCGTATCCGTAGTCTGAACCCAGCAATGGGGTCAAGGAGAACGCGTTTGACGTAGCAGGCGCTGAAGAAATCCTGTATTGTGTTCTTCCCTCGCGAACAAAGGACGGAACATGTCGCCTCCACGAGAAGCCGATCCACCCGGTGTCCGGGCGGCCGACACGGTCCTGTCCGTGCTGGAAACCGTGGCCTGGGCGGGGGAGCCGGTGGGCGTCACGCAGATCGCCCAGTCGCTTCACGCGACGAAGAGCGCGATCTTCCGCCATCTTCAAACCCTGGTGGACCGCGTCTACCTGATCCAGGACGCCGACACGAACCGCTACCGGCTCGGCCCCCGTGCCTTTCTGATCGGTCACCTGGCGCCGCGATCCTGGGACCTGGCGCAAACGCTGGAGGGGCCGATGCGCGAACTGCGCGACGAGGTCGGCTCGGCCGTTGTTCTCAGCACGCCGACACCGCGCGGAGCCCTGGTGGTTTCCACCCTCCCTGGAACGCGTCCGATCGACATCGGCGTGCGCCCGGGCAGCGAACTCGCGCTGCACGCATCCGCGCAAGGAAAGGTGTTCCTCGCCTTCGGCTCAAAGGCACTCTCGGACCGCGTGCTCCAGGGCCCGCTGGCGGCCCTCACCGCGCGCACCATGACCGACCCGAACGACCTGGCCGCCGAGCTGACCCGCATCCGGGACCAGGGCTACGCGACGGCGCCGGAGGAAACGCTGCTGGGCTGCAATGCGCTCGCCGTGCCGATCCACGACCACGACGACCGCCTGGTGGCCTCGATCAGCCTTGTCGGCTCGATCCAGCACATCACAGCGGTCCCTGCGCCTCACCTCATCGCCGCAATCCGCCTTCTCGCGGAAAAGGCATCGCGTATGCTGGGCCAGGGTCTCGGAACCCGCGCCGTGACAGCGGCCGACCGCCAGCGGTGACATGCCTTGCGGCAGTCACCACCAGCAAAGTTCCCCATGCCCTGTGCCCGCCGCCCCGGGGCCCCTCGGTGCGCTGATCCGCGTCCCGCCCTTCCTGGCGCCTCGGCGGCTGGAGGCGACGGCTCTGGTTGCGCTGATCGGAAGCCCCGGATCGAGGGCATCGCCCCCCGTTCGGTGAGCGACCTCGTCCGGGCCATGGCTCCTGGGGGCATCAGCAAGAGCCAGAACTCCCGGTTCCGCACCAGGACCAGCCGCCATGTTTCCAGCCGGAACCATCCCTTGGCGCCGGTCAGGAGCGCGTAAGTCAGGCCGGGTGCGGCGATCGTGATGCGGTTGATGCCGCAATTATGTCCGCGAGCCTCCAGGCCGGAACACCCGGCCCGCAACCGGATGGGCCCCTGCAACGTCATAGAAGATTGGTGCGGAGCAACGCACCCCATCTCTGGTGCCCCCTATGACCTCGTCGGGTGATCGTGCCTCCCTGCCGCCTCGCACCGTCATCCCCGACTCGGCCAGTCATCCGGCAACGACCAGCCAGGATCTCGGCCTCTTCAGGATCATCGCGGACACGGTGCGTGATGGCGTGCTGGTGACCAGCGCGGAGCTCGACTATCCTGGTCCACGCATCGAGTACGCGAACGCCGCCTTCACGCGCATGTCCGGCTACGAGCCCGAAGAGGTCCTCGGCAGGTCACCGCGGATGTTCCAGGGTCCGCGAACGGACAGGGCCACGCTCAACCGTCTGCGCGCCGCTCTGGAACAGGGCAAGACCTTCCTCGGCACGGCCGTGAACTACCGCAAGGATGGGACGGAATACGTCAACGAGTGGTTGATCAATCCATTCCGCAACGCGGAGGGAAAGATCGTGCGCTGGATATCGGCGCAGCGGGATGTGACGGACCAGATGCGTGCCGAAACCAGTCAGAAGCTTCTGCTGGGTGAACTCAACCACCGCGTCATGAACAACCTGGCCGCGGTGCAATCGCTCGCGGCGCGTCTTGGGCGCAGCGCCAGTTCCATGGATGAGTTCCAGGTCGCCCTGCAGCAACGGCTGTTTGCCCTGGCGCAGGCTCAGAAGGCGATCGTCGCCGCTCACTGGCAAAGCATTCCCCTCGATTCCCTGGCCCAGGCACAGCTCGCACCCTTCGGGATCGGCAACCCAGGCCGCGTGGAGGCAAGCGGGCCACAGATCCACCTTCGGGCCGGCGCGGCCGTGATGCTGGGGCTGGCATTGCACGAACTTGGCCTGAACGCCCTGAAGCACGGCGCCCTCTCCACGCCCCATGGCCGGGTAGGGCTGAACTGGTCGGTAACGCCCGGCGCCACGGGAGACGAGCTGTGCGTCGACTGGAGCGAGAGCGGCGGAGCGGCTGTCAGATCCCCGACCTTCCGGGGCTTCGGCCGCCGCCTCATCGAGGAGGTGCTGGTGCGGGAACTGCAAGGGCGGGTGAGGATGGACTTTGACGCGGAGGGCGTGCGGTGCTTGATCGGTGCCCCGCTCGCGGTCGTGATGGAGCGGCGTGCCTGATCCGCCAGGCCGTGCAGGTCTCCACCGTGGCCTGAAGCGCTGACCCGATCCGGAATTGCCCTCTGTGCGTCAGCCCGGACCATACTGCGCGGAACCGGATCTAATCTTGGGCACACCACCGCCAAGAGGAAAGTGGTCCCGCCCCCCGCTCGCGAAGTTCCCGCCTCCGCAGGCGCCGCGAACTCGGCAGACCGCCCCCCCGCGACGGCGGAAAGAAAAACAGAGGCAGAGCACAGGCGGCCATCCAGCCACCTGCGCGCTGCCTCAAATCGCCGTCAGCCTGGTCGCCGCCAGAGCGGGCAGGGAGCCTCCCCGCCCGCGCCGACCTGCCTCAGCTGCCCGCCCGCTCGCGGGCTGCCGGCTTCTTGCCGGGCTGGCGGATCTCCACCTCATCCCGGCGGACGGTCTCCTTCACCGTCTCCACGTGCTGGGTGCGTTCCGTCCGCACCACGATCTCCTCGCGCAGCCGGGCCCGCTTGTTCACCACGGGCACCTCAGCGGTCTCGACCACCTCGACCGTCATCTCGGTCAGGATCTCGCCCGTCACCTCGTCGCTGACCGGGCGGCGGCGCTCCACCACCACCCGCTCGCTCTGCAGCGTCACCTGCTCCTCGACCTCGGTCTCGACGACGTAGCGCCGGACGCGGGCGGTGCCGCGGTTCTCCGTGCGCTTGGTGACCTCGAGCACCTCCTCGCCCAAGGGGATCACCTCCTCCTGGCTTGCGGCCGCGCGGGGCGCCGACGGCTGAGCCGGGCGGCCCGCCTGAAGACCCTGCATCGCGCCGGCCCAGGGCCAGAGGAACATGTCGGTCAGGGCGGAACCCGACGCACGCGCCGGGGAAGCCGCCGGCGCCTTGGCGATGGCGGGGGCACTGGTCACGAGCTGCGCCACCTTGCGGGAGGCACCGGCGGCAACCTCAAGCGGGACAACCGTCGCATCGGCGACCCGGCGGGCGGTGTCGCGGGTGCGGAGTTTGGCTGCCTGCTCCTCCTGCTGCTGGCGCGCCGCGGCCTCCGCTTCCAGCTCGGCCTGCTCGCGCTCCTGGCGGGCCTTCGCCCGGCGCTCCTCCGCCTCCTCCTGCCTGGCCTGCTCGATCTCGGCCAGGCTTGCCTCCATCTTCCCGGCGACCTCCTGGGTCTGCTCCGCGCCCAGGGCACGCTGCACCGCCGGCAGCAGCTCCTTCTTGTCGTCCCGCGAATGCTGGCGGAACGCCTTCTGCAACTCCGTGAGGCGGGGGATGAAGGCCTCGTCGTTCTTCGGCAGGGCGTCGATCTCGGCCAGGCGAGCCCGAAGATCCTTGTTGTCCTTGATGGCCTCGACCACCAGGCCCCGGGTTTCCGGGTTCTTCCGGAGCAGCGGAAACAGGTGCTCCTCCTCCAGGTCGGCGTGAAGTTCGAGCTCGGCCTTGAGCTCGGTGAAGAGCTTCTCACGGGTCTTCACGGCGCCTTCCGAGGTATCGGAAAGCCGGACGAACAGGTCGTTCGCCTTGCTGGAGCCCGCTTGCATCAGAGTGCGGAGTGACATTCGGCTGATCCTTGGTCGGTTGCTGGTCGCTGCGTGGACCAAAGCCGGGCGGCTTTGGCGGCTTCGGGAGCGGCCTCGCTCCCGAACGTCGGTCCAGCCACCGCCCAGGGCAGACCCCTGGCGGCTGAGCTTCGTAGCCATTGGCTGCGCCGGTGAGGGCGAAGCCTGAGTCCGGTCGGCCAGCGCCACGCCAGGGCGCCGCCTGTCAGGCCTGCGGGGCGCGCGCCATCATTGTCGCCGAGGTGGCAGCCGCCTGCTCGGCCATCGGCGCGGAGGCCTGCTGCACGAGCTGGAGCGTCGCCTCCCGGAAGCTGGTCGCCTGGCTCATCGCCTGCTCCATCACCGAGCGAACATGGGCGGCCTGGATCTCAGCGGCCTCCTTCATCGTCCGAGCGGAGGAAAGCGCCTTGGCGGTCGCTTGGAACTGCTCCGTCATGCTCTGGGCAGCGCCGATGTAGCGCTTGCCGAGATCCTGCAGCCCGGCCGTCCAAAGCTGGCCCGAGCGCGTCGCCGCGTCGAGATAGGCGCGGTTGAAAGCGGCGCCGCCCGCCGCTGCCCTGGAGAGCTTGTCCATCGCGACAGTTGCCTGCTGCGTGCTGTTCATCGTCATCATCTGGCCGTTCTTCCCTGTGTGCGCGCGGCATTGGAGGACACTCGAAGCATCCATGCTGCAGCGCAATATGATGATGGTTGTACGACCAGTGACCGTGAATCGCAAGAGAAATGCTGCGCTGCAACATCGCGCTTCCCCGCCGCACCAGAACCGCGAACCAAGCCCTCTCGATTTCAAATCGCGATGAACGTCTGCATCGGCCGCCATCCCACCTCCGTGCATGTCCCGCGAGGCTGCAGCGCCCCGGGTGATGCTGGCGCGGGGACGAACCCCCGATGGTTGAACCGCATGGCCGTGTCCCAATCCCCGGACGGCAGCACTCCTCCGGCGCAGGGAACGCGAACGGCCTGTTCCGCCGGAGTTTCCCCGGAGATGCCGGCCTGAGTGACCGTCTGGGGGTCGGTGTTGCGTGACGCGCCTGAGCAGACAGGCACACATGGCGACGCGGTTGTTTTCCCGGAGGCCCGGAGATGCGCCGGATTCAAGGGCAGGATAAGATCTGTTCCGCGAAATCGGCCCCGGAGCGAGTGCGCCATGGACTTCAACCTGACCGAGGACCAGCGGATCTTCGCCAGCAGCGTGCGCCGCTTCGCTGAGGACCATCTGGCCGCGGGCGCCCTGAAGCGCGCCCATACGCCGGGTTTCCCCTACGACGTGGCGCGCCTCATGGCAGACCAGGGTCTGCTTGGCATCACCATTCCCGAAAAGGATGGTGGCCAGGGCGGCACGCTGATGCACGCGGTGCTGGCGATCGAGCAGGTCGCCGCCGCATGTCCGCGCAGCGCCGACGTGGTCCAGGCCGGCAATTTCGGCCCGATCCGCACCTTCGCCGAATACGCGGCCCCTGAGCAGAAGGCGAAGTGGCTGCCGGACCTGCTGGCGGGGCGGAACACCATTTCCCTCGGCATGAGCGAACCGGAAGCGGGATCGGCCGCGACCGAGCTGAAGACCTCCGCGCGGCTCGATGGCGAAACCTATGTCGTCAACGGCTCCAAGGTCTTCGGCACGCACAGCGCGGAGGCCTCGCTCTACCTGATCTATCTCCGCTTCGGCCCGGGCATCGACGGCATCGGCTCCATGCTGATCGAGCGCGGCACGCCGGGCTTCAGGATCGGTCAGCCCTCGCGCTTCCTGAACGGGGAGGAGTGGAGCACCCTTTACTTCGAGGAATGCCGCGTTCCGCGCGCGAACCTGCTGCTCGGCCCGGGCGGCTTCAAGAAGCAGATCGCGGCCTTCAACGCGGAGCGCGTGGGCAACACCGCGCGCTCGCTCGCGGTCGGGCGCTACGCCTTCGAGCGGGCGAAGGAGCACGCTGAAACGCGGCGCCAGTTCGGTCGCACCCTTTCCGAGTTCCAGGGCATCCAATGGAAGTTCGCCGACATGGCGCTGAAGCTGGAGGCCGCGCAGCTCCTGCTCTACCGCGCCGCCGTGAGCGCCGACCGCGGCCTGCCCTCGGCCTATGAGACGACGCTCGCCAAACTCGCCTGCAACCAGGCCGGCTTCGATGTGGCGAACGAGGCCGTGCAGATCATGGGCGGCACCGGCTTCTCCGAGGAGGCACTGGTGGAGTACTGCATGCGGCGCTGCCGCGGCTGGATGATCGCGGGCGGCTCCATCGAGATGATGAAGAACCGCCTCGCCGAGGACGTGTTCGGCCGCCGCTTCTCCCAGCGCCCGCCCCGGCCCACTGCGGCGGACGAGCCCCGGGCAGCGGAGTGAGCTGCCGCTGCCGATTGAGGGAGCGATGGACGCGGTGGGCCGTCCGCATCGAGGTGAACCTCGACTCCAATTCCGCCGGCCCGGCCGCACCCGGTGACCCCGGAGCGACCTCCTGGCGCAACAGCGGCATCGCCGGAGGGAACACGCCGGAAAGGAGGCGAGACAGGCCCGGCCGGGCCCGGTGGCACGACAATGCCGGCTTGCGCCGGCCGGCCTCCACCTCCCGGCCACCCGCCCGTGCAGCAAGGTTATCCTAGAAGGGAAGGATCGCATCCAGCACCTGCTGCCCATAGCGCGGCTGCTGAACGTCGCTGATCGTGCCCCGCCCGCCATAGGCGATCCGTGCCTCCGCCAGACGGTCGTGCTGCACCGTGTTGTCGCTCGCGATGTCCTGCGGCCGGATGATCCCGGCGATCGACAGGTCGCGCATCTCGTGGTTCACACGCACCTGCTGCCGCCCGCCCACAACCAGGTTCCCGTTCGGCAGAACCTGGTTCACCGTGGCCGCGATCCGCATCGTCACCGCCTCGTTCCGCTGGATCTTGCCGTCCCCGGTGGAGGTGTTGGCCGAGGTCGCCTGCACCAGCCGCGAGGGATCGATGCTGTTCGGCAGGAACCGCATATAGGACGCATCCAGACCCAGCAGCCGCGGCACGCCCATGTTCTCCGTGTTGTCGCGGGACCGCTCGGTGGAGTTGGAAAGCTGCGCGGTGTCCCTGATCGCCACCAGCACGGTGATCAGGTCACCCACCGCCGCCGCGCGCTGATCGCGCAGAAAGGTCCGGCTGCCAGGCCGCCACAAGCTGTTCGCGGCGAGGTTGCGCGCGTCCTGCGGAGCCGGCATCGGCATCGACACCGGGCGGTAATCCGGGTTCCGGGTCGGATCCGCGATCGGCGCCATGTCCGGCGCATGCCCGATCCGCGCCAGCCGCTCAACCGAACCGCATCCCGCCAGCATGCCGGCGATCACCAGGGCCACAAGGCCTCGCGCAGTTCGCATCTTCCCCCTCATCGGCTCACAGGCGTGCTGCCGAAGGCGACGCGCACCCGCCCCGGCCCGATCGCCTCCCCCTCCACCACGCTGCGCGACGCCAGGTTCATCACCGGCACGACCTCCCCGCGCGCCGCCGCGGCCATGGCGCGCCCTTGCGCCGTCATGCTCAAGCCGGGCCCGTCGATCAGCATCAGCACGGTGGCGTTCTTCTCGATCACCGCCGGGGCCGAAAGGTCCGCCAGCGGAAAGGGCAGCCCCTCCGCCAGCGGCCGCCGCAGCGCCTTGCCCAGGATCTGCCCGGCGTCCGTCGCCATCCCCGGCCGCAGTCGCTCGGCCCGCTGGCGCACCAGCCGCACATCCTCGGCCCGCACCACGTCGCCCAGCGCCAGCCGCCGGCTCGCGACCACAACCGCCGCCGTCGCCACCGCGCGCCCCGCGATCCGCATCCGCAACGCCGGCATCCCCTCCGCCACCACCACCAGCGTCGCCGAGAACCGGTTCGTCGCCGCCTCGAAGGCCGGCTGCTCCAGCGCCAGCTGCGTGAACGCCGCCAAGGGCACGAGCGGCGCCTGGAACCCCGGCAGCTCCATCTCCGCCAGGGGATCCAGCCCCAGCCGCGCGAACTCGCCCCGCAGCAGATCCACCACCTCCTCGCGCGGAACGGCACGCCCCGGCCGCTCGACCACAACCGAATCCGCCGCCGTGAGCGGCCGCCACATCACCCCGTTCGCGCGCGCGATCGCCAGAAGCTGCGCCGGCTCCACCACCACGCGCCGCCCGGGCGCGGGCGCCGGCCCCACCACGCGCCCCGCATTCGGCCCGGCCTCGTCGAACAGGTCCGACAACCGGATCACCGCCTCCTCCACGACCGCCAGCGGCCGCAGCACCGCAAGCTCCGCCCAGGCCGGCCCCGCCAGCCCCGCCAGCACAAGCACCATGCGCCACATCGCGCTCACCGCAGCCGCGCCACGGTGTTGAGCATCTCGTCGCTCGCGGTGATCACCTTGCTGTTCATCTCATAGGCCCGCTGCGCCGTGATCAGGCTCGTGATCTCCTGCACCACGTTGACGTTGGACGTCTCGATGAAGCCCTGCATCACGTTGCCGAAGCCCGGCGCGCCCGGCGCCCCCTGCTGCGCCGCCCCCGAGGAGGCCGAGGCCATCAGCAGGTTGTCCCCCACCGCCTCCAGCCCGCCCTCGTTCGCGAAGATGGCAAGCTGGAACTGCCCCACGTTCTGCGGCGCCGTCTGCCCGTCGATCTTCACCAGCACCTCGCCGTTGCCGTTGATCGTCACGTCGCGCCCATTGGGCGGCACGGTGATCCCCGGCATCACCGGAAACCCCTCCGCCGTCACGATCACGCCCTCCGGCGAAAGCCCCAGCGTCCCGTCGCGCGTATAGGCCGTCTCGCCCGAGGGAAGCTGCACCTGCAGGAACCCGTTGCCGCGGATCGCCACGTCGAACTTGTTCTCGGTCTGCTGCAGGCTTCCCTGCTCGTGGATGCGGTAAACCCCCGCCGTCCGCACCCCGAGCCCCACCTGCGCGCCCGAGGGCAGCGTGCTCCCCGTGTCCGAGGATTGTGAGCCGACGCGCCGCATGTTCTGGTACATCAGGTCCTGGAACTCCGCGCGGCGGCGCTTGAAGCCGGTGGTGCTCATGTTCGCGATGTTGTTGGAGATGACCTCCACGTTGGTCTGCTGGGCCATCATGCCCGTGCCGGCCGTCCAGAGCGCGCGCATGAAATCAGTCTCCCCCCATCATGTTCCGCGCCGGCGCCGCCACCCGCGTGCCCCGCATCACCCGCGCTTCCGCAGGATGCGCTCAACGGCGCCGCTCACGCGCTCGCCTTCCTTTTCCGCGAACTGCGCCATGAACTGGAACTCCCTCATCTCGGCCGTCAGCCGCGTCAGCTCGATCACCGGGCGCACGTTGCTGCCCTCCAGCGCGCCCTGCACCACCGCGGGCCGCTCCACCGCGTCCGGCGCCTGGCCCGCGCCTGCCGACAGCAGCCGGTCCCCTTCCGCCACCAGCCGCTGGGGTTCCGCGAAGCGCACAACCCTGATCCGCCCGATCTCGCCGTTCTCGCTCGAAAGCGTGCCGTCGCCGCGGATCACCAGCCGCGTGTCGCTGGGCGCCACGCGCAGCGGGTTCCCGCCGGCGTCCAGCAACGCGTTCCCCTCCATGTCCACAACCGTCCCCTCGGGCCCGAGCGAGAACCGCCCGGCGCGCGTGTAGCGCTCTCCCCGCGGCGTCTGGACGGAGAAGAGACCCTCGCCGGAGATCGCCAGGTCCAGCGGATTTCCCGTGCTCTGCACCGCCCCGGGCTGCTCGTCGCGCCAGGTCGCCCGGTCCTGCGAGAAATGCACCGACTCGCCCCCCGCCGGGCCCCGCATTCCGCGCTGTCGCGCCAGATGCTCCGTGAACACGGGGCGCGAGGCCCGGAACCCCGGCGTCTCCGCGTTCGCCATGTTGTGGGCGAGCACCGCGGTCGCGCGGTTCTGCGTCACCAGCCGCGAGAGCGCCACATAACCTGAGTTGTCCATTCGCGCCGTCCGCCTTGTGCCGTCGGGCCGCAACCATCGGCCGACACTGGTTTCGGAAGCGTTTGCGCAACCCGCGTGCCACCCGATTCCCGGCCTCCCCAGGCCCGGAGCCGCCGCCTCCGGGCAGAAAGTGCCGCACCCCGGTCCTTTCGGGCCGCCGCCAACCTTTTCTTAAGCGGGCCCCCTCCAGGATCGCCCCATCGGAACACCAGGAAGCACCCCACCCCCATGACCACGGCGGCACCCCCGGCGGACGAAGCGGAGGCTCCCCCCGCGAAGGGCGGGAAGAAGAAGCTCCTGCTCATCGCCCTCGTGCCCCTGGTGCTGGCCGGCGCGGGCGCCGGCCTCTGGTTCAGCGGCCTGCTCCCCTTCGGCAAGTCCGATCACGCCGCCGGGCACGCCAGCGATGGCCATGGAACCCCCGCCGGCGCCGCCCCGGCCCATGGCCCTTCCTCCGCGCCCGCCCACGCCCCGTCACGCCCGCCGATCCTGGTGGACATGCCGGAGATCCTGACCAACCTGAACGTCACCGGCCGCCGCGCGACCTTTATCCGCCTCCGCGCAAAGCTCGAAGTGTCCGAAGCCGACGCCGCGGCCGTCAACGCCGCCATGCCCCGGCTGATGGACCTGTTCCAGACCTACCTGCGCGAGATGCGTCCGGAGGAACTTCGCGGCAGCCAGGGCACCTACCGCCTGCGGGAGGAACTCCGCAACCGCGCGACCCTGGCCATCGGCACCGGCAAGGTGACCGATGTCCTTTTCGTCGAGATGATCGTCCAGTGAGCCCGCGTCCCCTGGGTTCGCGTCGCATGACCCGTCGCCATACCCCCCTCGCCGTGAGCCCGTCGCCATGAGCACCGAGGAGGACGACCTTGCCGCTGCCTGGGGCGCCTCCATCGAGGAGGCGGGGGAGGGGGCCGCCGCCCCCGCCGGCAACGCCGACGCCGCCCGCGTCCTGAACCAGGCCGAAATCGACAGCCTCCTCGGCTTCGACGACAGCCCCCAGGGCGAAGCCAAGTCGGGCATCGAGCAGATCATCAGCAGCGGCCTCGTCTCCTACGAGCGCCTGCCGATGCTCGAGATCGTCTTCGACCGGCTGGTGCGGCTCATGAGCACCACGCTCCGCAACTTCACCTCCGACAACGTCGAGGTGTCGATCGACGGCATCACCTCGCTCCGCTTCGGAGACTACCTCAACTCCATCCCGCTCCCCGCCATGCTCGCCGTCACCAAGGCGCGCGAATGGGACAATTACGGCCTCATGGTCGTGGATTCCGCCATGATCTACTCCGTGGTGGACGTGCTGCTGGGCGGCCGTCGCGGCACCGCCGCCATGCGCATCGAGGGCCGGCCCTACACCACCATCGAGCGCACCCTGGTGGAGCGCCTGATCGGCGTGGTCCTTCGCGACGTCTCCGCCGCCTTCGAGCCCCTGTGCCCCGTGGAGTTCCAGTTCGAGCGCCTGGAAGTGAACCCGCGCTTCGCCGCCATCTCGCGCACCTCCAACGCGGCCATCCTCGTGAAGCTCCGCGTGGAGATGGAGGACCGCGGTGGCCGCATGGAATTCCTTCTGCCCTATGCCACGCTCGAACCCGTGCGCGAGCTCCTCCTCCAGCAGTTCATGGGGGAGAAGTTCGGGCGCGACTCCATCTGGGAAAACCACCTCGCCGACGAGCTGCGCCACACCGAGGTCGCGCTCGACGTCGTGCTCGACGACCAGCCACTCCCGCTTTCCACCATCGTCAACCTCAGGCCCGGCGACCGGCTCACGCTGAACGTCGGCCCCGGCGCCCCGGTTCTTCTCCGCTGCGGCGAGGTCCGCCTCTTCGAAGCCATGCTCGGTCGCCGGGAGAACCGCCTCGCCGTCCGGATCGAGCGGGATCTGAAGCGCGTGGAAACGGAGCAGGCCGCATGAGCATGCTGGAGTGGACCCTGCAGGGCGCGCTGCTGCTGCTGCTGCTCGCCGCCCTGCCTTTCGCGCTGCGCCTGGAACGCGGCCTCGCCGCGCTCCGCAGGGACAAGGCCGCGCTGCACGAGAATGCCGGGGGCTTCGAGGCGGCCGCCAGCGGCGCCCAGTCCGTCCTCTCCGGCCTCCGCGCCGCGCTCGACACCCAGGCTCGCCAGGCTGCCAGCGCCGAAGCCCTGCGGGATGACCTACGCTTCCTCGTGGAACGCGCCGAAAGCCTCGCCAACCGCCTGGAAACGGCCGTCCGCCAGGGCCGCCCGCTCGCCGCTCCCGCCGCCCCCCAGGTCGCGGAGGAGCCCCAGCGCTCCCAGGCCGAGCGCGACCTTCTGCAGGCCCTGAGGATGGCCCGGTGAAGCGCCGCATGCCGCGCCCCAGGCTGCTTCCCGTGATCCTGCTGGCTTGCGCGGGCCTCGCGCTGGTCAAGGCGCAGTCCCTGTGGCGCGCGCTGCCGGGGGAGGGGGCGTTCGTCTCCGCCGCCGCCGCCTCCGCCCCGCCATCCACGCCCGCGCACGCCGCGCCAGCGCCGCCCCCGCCTCCTCCCCCACCCGATCCCGTGGACCAGGCCGAGCGTGCCCTCCTCGGCCGCCTGCGCGAGCGCCGGGCGGAGATCGAGGCAAAGGAGGCCGCCTTTTCCGCCCGTGAATCCGTCCTCGCCGCCGCGGAGCGCCGCCTCACCGCCCGCCTCGAGGAAATGGCCGCCCTGCAGTCGCGCCTCGAGGCACTGGAGCGCGGCCGGGGCGAGCGCGAGGAGGCCGGCTGGCGCGGTCTTGTCAAAACCTACGAGGCGATGCGCCCGCGCGATGCCGCCACCGTCTTCGACGAGCTGGAGATGCCCGTGCTCCTCCAGATCGTGAACCGCATGCGGGAGGCGAAGGCCGCTCCCGTGATCGGCGCCATGCGGCCCGATCGGGCAAGAAGCCTGACCGCGGAGCTGGCCCGGCTCCGCGCTGCCACAAACCGGCCGGACTGAAAGGAGAGCCAATACGATGGACAAGAGCACCAACGTTCTCATCGTGGACGACTACAAGACGATGCTCCGCATCATCAGGAACCTGCTGAAGCAGCTCGACTTCAACAACGTGGAGGAAGCGACCGACGGCCAGGAGGCCCTGTCCAAGCTCCGCGCCGGCAACTTCGGCCTGGTCATCTCCGACTGGAACATGGAGCCCATGACCGGCCTCGACCTGCTGAAGGAGGTGCGCGCCGACGCCCGGTTGAAGGCGCTTCCCTTCATCATGATCACCGCCGAGAGCAAGACCGAGAACGTCGTCGCCGCAAGGGCCGCGGGCGTCTCGAACTACATCGTCAAGCCATTCAACGCCGAGACGCTGCGCGAGAAGATCGAGAAGGTGATGGCCCATGCTTGAGCCCATGCAGAAGGTGGACCGCGCGCAGATCGCGCTGAACGTCATGTCCGGCCTCAACAAGACCGAAGCCACCCTCCTGCAGGAGCTGGAGGCCCTCGGCCGCATGGTCGCCGCCGCCAAGGAGGAGATCGCGGCGATGCGCGTGGAGAACGTGGACGCCACGCATCTCCCCGCTGCGACCGACGAGCTGGACGAAGTGGTCAAGAGCACTGCAGACGCAGCCAACGAGATCCTCGACGTCTGCGAAACCCTGGAGAACCTCCAGCCCGGCCTCGCCCCGGAGGCCGCCGACATCGTCGCCGTCTGCGTGACCCGCATCTACGAGGCATGCGCCTTCCAGGACATCACGGGCCAGCGGATCGGCAAGGTGGTGAACGCGCTGAAGCAGATCGAGCAGCGCGTGCGCGAGACCACCGGACGCTTCGCCCCCTCCGCCGCGCTCCCCGCCCGCACCGCCCCCCCCCGCACCGAGGGTGAGCGCCTGGCCAACGGTCCCCAGGCCGGTGCCGCCGCCTCCTCCCAGGCGGAGATCGACGCCCTGCTGGCGAGCTTCGACTGATGCGCGGCGCGGCGGCCGGCCTCGCGCTCCTGCTTCTCGCATCGCCGGCACTGGCGGGCCGGGTGGCGGTGCGGCAGGGCGACCATCCCGGCCTGGGACGGATCGTCCTCAACCTCGCCGCGCCGAACATCCCCTTCGAACTGGAGGAAGGCCCGGAGGGCACGCTCCTGCGCCTTCCTCCCGGCTTTCCCGTGGACCTCCCCGCCGCCCG
>Ga0210040_10002735_pt1 | contig 24572 bp, 22 predicted proteins | sample CryGeyCG12114_NA_FD_185462 | JGI IMG/M metagenome (GOLD analysis project Ga0210040, IMG submission 185462) | Groundwater microbial communities from aquifer - Crystal Geyser CG19_WC_8/21/14_NA (SPAdes) (version 2) | ecosystem: Environmental > Aquatic > Deep subsurface > Groundwater | place: USA... | reverse complement strand
GATCTCGTCGTGAACCTGGATGCTTCTGCTCATCGCGAACCTCACAGGCCGCTAGGGGGGGCGCGACCGAACTCACTATTCCGTGATGTGGCGTGAGAAGACCAGGCAGGTTGTGTGAGCTTTTGTTGGTAAATGCGGCGCAGGGGCAGAGGAGCAGAAGGTGGTTCAGCCGAGCGTCAGACCCGCTTCCGCCCGCGCCCAAGCTCAGCCTGAGCCGCATCGTGCGCGTCCTCCGCGCTCCGGAACCCACCTGGTCCAGTTCGGATCGTCTCGCCATCGCGGGTGATCCGCCAACTCCACCCAGCTGACTTATAGCCTCGCCGCTCAACAACGACCTCAGGGGCAGAACGCACGTCTAGGTAGTGGGGGCGTATGGGAACCGATGCACTCAACGCTCTCTCCTCGAAGCACACCGGTGCGGATGCCGGTAAGAGTCCAGATGAGTCCGCTGAGAGTCCGCAGGCGCCAGACAGTCGAGCGAGCTCCCACTGGCGCGCAGTGCGCCGCCGACTGCTTTAACCAGCAAAACAAGGAAGAAGGGGATGGTGCCCAGGAGTGGAATCGAACCACCGACACTGCGATTTTCAGTCGCATGCTCTACCAACTGAGCTACCTGGGCCCAAGCGAAGCGGCGTTGCCGCCGGCAGAGGTCGCGGGGGATAAACGATGCCGCGGCACCTGTCCATCCCGCCCCCGCGGTTATTCCACGTCCTGTTCCTCCGCCGTCTCCGGCTTGCCCGGCACGGCATAGGTTTCGCCAAGCCAGCGGCCAAGGTCGACGGCGCGGCAGCGGGGCGAGCAGAAGGGGCGGGCGTCCGGGCGCGCGAGCTTCCCGCAAACGGGGCACGCTTTGGTGTTGTCAGTCGGCATGGGGCTGGGCGTCCTCGATGACTTCCTCCCCGGGCGTGAGCGCCGGATCCGGGACAAAGGAAATGGGGTGCGCGGCGCCCGCCGCGAAGTCCTCCAGCGCGCCGGGAAGGCCGCGCAGGGCTGCCAGCACGCGCGGATGCGCCCGGAGCGCCAGCGCCGCCCCCGGGCGCGCCACCGCTTCCCGCGCGGCGCGGCGCAAGGCGGCCAGGGCCTGGGTAAGGGGGGAGGGCGGCTGGCCGAGCACCTCGTGCAACGGCGGATGGATGCGGGTGCGCACCATCTCCATGAGACCCAGCCCCGTCAGCCCCACCACCCGCAGCAGCGGGTCGGGCCCGGCCGCCGCACGCAGGGCCGGCAGCAGGGCCGCACGGGAGGCCGCGCTGCCTCCGGCAAGGTCCAGCAGGATCGGTCCCGCCAGGTGACGCAGCCGGATCTGCCGCGCGGCCTCGGCCAGCGCCGCCGCGTTCACGGCGCGATGCGCCCCGCCGTCGCGCCCGGCGGCCGGGCCCGTGTCCACGTCCAACGCAATCAGCGCGGGGGTGGGATGCACCAGCAGGCGCCCGCCGCCCGACAGGGGAACCTCCGGCGAGGCCAGCAGGTCGAACTCCGCCTCCACCGCCTCGTCGAAGGCGGGACCTGCGAGCAGGCGCACACGATCGGGCCCGAGGGTGGCGCGCAGCCGGGCGGCCTCCGCGGGGTGATCGGAAAGAAGGGGTGCGCGGGAATGGGCCAGCGCCAGGCGCATCGCGGCATCGGGGCCACGGCGCAGCAGGCGGGGCGGGCCGTCCCGGGAAAGGTCCTTTGGCAGGCCGGTGCCCGACAGGCGTGGCCCCTTGCCGCCCTGGGCTGCACGGGTGACGCGCAGCGGAAGGATGGTGCCCTCCGTCAGCCGCTCGCCGCCCTGGGCATCCGGCAGGAAGCCGCTGAGATCGCCCTCCAGCGCCACGAAGACGCCGGACAGGGCGGGCACGCGGGCGGTGACCCGGCCCAGATGGACGTCGCCCACCCCGTCCGGCCGTGCCGGGCGCTCGATGAAGGCCTGCTCCAGCGTGCCGCCGCGCCAGAACGCCACGCGGCGCTCCCCGGGCGAGGTCGAGACGAGGATGGTGGCCTCGGCCGTGGCGCCGCCGCGCGCCGCGGCAGGCTTCAAGGCCGCAGCCAGCCCACGCCGCGCAGAAGCTGCGCCGTCTCGAAAAGCGGAAGGCCCACCACGGCGGAATGGCTGCCCGAGAGGAACCGCACGAACACCTCGGCGCGCTGGTGGATGGCATAGCCGCCGGCCTTGCCCTCCCACTCGCCGGTGGCGACGTAGTCCTCCGCCTGGGCATCGGTCAGGCGGTGAAAGGCGAGGGTGGTTTCCACAACCCGCTCGCGCAGGGTGCCATCCGGCGAGACCAGCGCCACGCCGGTGGTCACGCGGTGCCGGCGGCCCGACAGGAGGTCGAGGAAGCGGCGCGCCTCGGCGGCATCGGCGGGCTTGCCAAGAATGCGGCGGCCCACCCCCACCACCGTGTCCGCGGCCAGGACCAGGGCGCCGGGGGAACGGGCGGCAACGGCCTGAGCCTTGGCCCGCGCCAGGCGCTGGGCCAGGCGACGCGGCATCTCGGCCTTGCGCGGCGTTTCATCGAGGTCGGCGGGTTCGATCCGGTCGGGCACGATGCCCAGCCGGGCCAGCAGGTCCAGGCGGCGCGGGCTGGCGCTGGCGAGGATCAGGGGCGGGCGGCCTGCGTCCTGCCCCGCGGGCGGAGCCTCCTGCAGAGGCCTGTCACCCGAAGCGAGAGTCACTTGAAGCGGAACGTGATCCGGCCCTTGGTCAGGTCATAGGGCGTCATCTCGACGTTCACGCGGTCACCGGCGAGCACGCGGATGCGGTTCTTGCGCATCTTGCCGCTGGTGTGCGCGAGCAGCATGTGCTCGTTGTCCAGCTTCACGCGGAACATGGCGTTGGGCAGAAGCTCCATCACCTGGCCGCTGAATTCGATCATGTCTTCCTTCGACATGCCTATCCTTCATGAGAGGCGCTGCGCCCTGCCAAAGGGAGCGGCGCGTGGTCCTCGGGCAGCGCGGATGCGCGTCCGGCCCGGCACGCAAAATGAGCGCGGCCCCGCATGGGGTGCCGCGCATCCTGTGGCAGAGCAAGGGGAAGATGATGCCTCGGCCCGCCCGGGTCAAGGAAATGGCGGCTTCGTGCACGCATTGGTGCCCTGCGGCAGGCCCGCGGGAAGCCCCCCCCATGGATGTGTCAGGCCATGCCGATCCGGCCCGCGATGCTCCGCGCATGGGCCTCCAGCCCCTCGGCCCGGGCCAGCGCCACGGCGGCGGGGCCGGTGGCGCGCAGCCCCGCTTCCTCCGCCGCGATCCAGGTGGTGCGCTTAAGGAAGTCGAACACCGAGAGCCCCGAGGCGAAGCGCGCGGTGCGCCCGGTGGGCAGCACGTGGTTGGGCCCGGCCACGTAGTCGCCCAGCGCTTCCGGGCACCAGGGGCCGAGGAAGGCCGCGCCCGCGTGGCGGATGCGGGCGAACAGGCCGGTGGGATCGGCGGTCATGATCTGAAGGTGCTCGGGCGCCAGGCGGTCCGTGAGCGCGGCGCCCTCCGCCCAGTCCCGCACCAGGATCACCGCCCCGTGGCGGCTCCAGGATTCCCCGGCAATGGCGGCGCGGGGCAGGGTGGCGAGCGCCGCCTCCACCGCCACCGGCACGGCCTCGGCCAGCGCCGGGCTGTCGGTGATCAGGATGGACTGCGCGGCCTCGTCGTGCTCGGCCTGGGCCAGCAGGTCCATCGCCACGCGGGCGGGGTCCTGGGCGCCGTCCGCCAGCACCACGACCTCCGAGGGGCCCGCGATGGAATCGATGCCCACGCGGCCGAAGACCTGGCGCTTGGCCTCCGCCACATAGGCGTTGCCGGGGCCGGTGATCTTGTCCACGGGGGCGATGCTGGCGGTGCCCCAGGCCAGCGCCGCCACGGCCTGCGCGCCGCCGATGCGCCAGACCTCGGTCACGCCCGCGCGGCGGGCGGCGGCCAGAACCAGCGGGTTCAGCTCCCCGTCCGGGGTCGGCACCACCATGGCCACGCGCGGCACGCCCGCGACGCGCGCGGGAATGGCGTTCATCAGCACGGAGGAGGGATAGGCGGCCTTGCCGCCGGGCACGTAGAGGCCGGCGGCGTCCACCGCGCCCCAGCGCATGCCCAGCAGCAGCCCGGCCGGGTCCGGCACGGTGACGTCGGCGGGCATCTGGGCCTGGTGGAAGGTCTCGATCCGGGCGGCGGCGGTGTCCAGCGCGGCCATGAGGCCGGCGGGGATGGAGGCGGTGGCCGCGTCGATCTCCGCCGTTGTCACCCGCAGCGCCGCGGCATCGCGGGGCTGCCAGCGGTCGAAGCGGGCGGTCAGGTCCAGCAGCGCGGCGTCGCCCTCGGCCCGGACCCGGCCGATGATCTCCGCCACCGCGCCGTCCACGCGGGCGGTGGTGTCGCGCGCCATGTCCAGCAGGACGGCGAAGCCGGCCTCGAAGCCGGCGTCGCGCGTGTCGAGGCGCTTCATGCCGCCAGGGCCTCCCGGAAGCGGGCCAGCCAGCCGCCGATCAGCTCGGGCTCGGTCTTGAGCGCCGTGCGGTTGATGATCAGCCGCGAGGTGACGGGGGCGATCACCTCGCGCTCCACCAGGCCGTTCGCCTTGAGGGTGGAGCCGGTCTGCACGAGATCCACGATCAGGCGGGCAAGGCCGAGGGAGGGGGCCAGCTCCATGGCACCATTGAGGTGCACCACCTCCGCCTGCACGCCGCGGGCGGCGAAGTGGCGGCGGGCGATGCCCGGGTACTTGGTGGCGACGGTGACGCGCGACCAGCGCCCGGCCTCCTCCTCCACCGCGTCGTCGGCCGGGCCGGCGACGCTCACGCGGCAGCGGCCGACGCCGAGGTCCAGCGGCGCGTAGATCTCGGGGTAGTCGAACTCCATCAGGACGTCCGCCCCGCAGATGCCGATCTGCGCCCCGCCATGCGCGACAAAGGTGGCGACGTCGAAGGGCCTCACCCGCACCACGTCCAGCCCGGGATGGTTGGTGGGAAAGCGCAGGTGGCGGCTGTCCTCGTCATCGAAGTCGCTGCCCGGCACCAGCCCCGCGCGGGCGAGGATGGGCTGCACCTCCTTGAGGATGCGGCCTTTGGGCAGGGCGAGGATGAGCCCGGTGGTGGCCTGCGGGGCGGCCAGGGCAGGGGCGGCGAACTGGACGGTCATGGTGGGGGCGCTCTTAGCACCGCCCCATCGGCGGGCAAAAGCGCGCCCTGGGCAGGCCTGCCATCAGCGGGCCGGTGCGGCCGGGCGCGCGCCAGGTCCTGGCCCTGGAGGAGCCGGCCCGGCTCCTTCCCGTCCGCCTCAGATGAACAGGATGCCGAAGGAGCCCGAGCCGGGCTGGATGGCGGCCTCGGTGTTGAGGGCGTGCTCCAGGCTCTCGGAGAAGCCGATCGCCACATCGGTGCGGCTGCCACCCTGCGCCAGGAAGCCGACCCAGCCGTTCAGGCCGTCCGGGTCGGGCAGGCGGTGCAGCGTGTTGAGGTACAGCCTTTCGACGAATTCCGGGTTGGCGAGCGCCCCATAGACCGACTGGAACTCGTTGCTGCCCACGAAGTCGTCCGCCACCGTCGAGAGCGCCGTGCCGCCGGCCAGCCTGCCGGCGTGCCAGGCCAGCCCCTGCACATCGGGCGCGCGGCCCAGCACCGCGTCGTAGAGGCGGGCCACGACGATCGCGTTCTCGTCCCGGTCCCAGATGCCGGCGGCCACCAGCGGCGCGGTGTTCAGCAGGTTCTCGTTGCTTTCCGAGAAGGAGGTCAGCACCTGCGCCCGGTTCATGGCGCCGGTGCCGAGCTGGCCGAGCCAGAAGGACTGGCCCGACGGATCCGGCCCGCGGCCGAGCACGTTGGCGTAGAGCTGAGTGACATAGACCGTCACATCGCCCGCCCCGGGATAGCGGAGGAGGAACTCGTCGCTGGCGAGGAAGCCTTCCGAGATCTGGTCGAGCGAGGCGCCGTGCCGGAGCGCGTCGATCCAGCCGTTCAGCCCCGCCTGGTCGGCGCCGCGCCCCAGCGCCGCCTGGTAGAGACGCGCCACCTGCGCCGCCACGTCGCCGGGGTCGTAGACCATGCGGCCATCCACGAAGGACAGCACCTCGATCGAGAACAGGGTGTCGGAGCCGGAGCCCGGGCTGCTCACCTGCCGCGGCCCATTGGTGCCCGTGGCGATCGAGGCGGAGCGCAACCCGCTGGCGAAGCTGACGGTGTTGAGGGCGCCCACCTGGCCCGAGAAGACCTCGTCCGATGGCGTGCTGGCGACCGGGGCGGTCGTCACGCCGTGGACGTCGAAGCGGTAGACGCCGGGCTCGCCGACATTGGACGCCGAGGCGAGGTTCAGCAGCGCGGCCTGGTTGCCAGACTGGGAAAGCTCCAGGAAGTTGACGCCGTTGCCGGAGGAATAGCCGGCGCGCGCCACCCGGCCGCCCAGCCCGCCGGTGCCGCCCGAGGCATCGCCGGTGACCCAGTTGATGTCCTCGTAGCGGAACTCGATCGAGAAGTCGGTGCTGCCGAACCGGGTGAGGCGGAGCTGGAAGGCGTTCAGCTTGTCGGTGTTCCCGTCGAAATAGCCGACGTCGTCCCACGTCACGGTGAAGGTGCCGGTGGCGGCGTCCTGGTCGTAGTACATCAGGTCGGTGCCAAGGCTGGTGCCGCCCGGCGTGGTGCCGCCCGCGATTCCGCCCTCAATCAGCCGCGTGTCCACATCCGCCCAGAACGGGGCGATGATGGGATTGTTGGTGGTGCCGGTGATCGCGGTCGGCGTGTAGTCGTCGGTGGGGGCGGCGAAGGTCACCGAGCCATTGTTGTTGACGTAGAGGCCCGTGTAGCTGACGCCGAAGAAGTCGAGGCCGGCCGGAAAGGCCTCGGCGAGGCTGACGAGGCCGGTGGAGTCGTCGTCATTGCGCGCGAGGAGGTTCTCGCCGAAGCCAGCCGCTCCGCCGAGGCCGTTGATAAGCTGTGCCAAGGCGGCGATCCTCCCTTAAATGGCGCTGAGTCTCAGCATTTCGAGATGCTAACGATCTCCACTCGCGGGGTCCAGCGTCGCTGGGATCCTCCTGTTACAACTTTCAAAACGGCGCCGATGAACCGGACCGGTCAGCCGGGAAGCCGCTCGATGTCGGCCCCCACCGCCGCCAGCTTGGCTTCCAGGCGCTCGTAGCCGCGGTCCAGGTGATAGACGCGGTTGACGATCGTCTCGCCGCCCGCGGCCAGCCCGGCCAGGATAAGCGAAACGGAGGCGCGCAGGTCGGTCGCCATGACGGGCGCGCCGGACAGGCGGGACACGCCGCGCACGATGGCGGACGATCCGTGGACGTTGATGCGGGCGCCCATGCGGTTCATCTCGGGCACGTGCATGAAGCGGTTCTCGAAGATGGTCTCGGTGATCATCGAGGCGCCCTCGGCCACCGCCATCAGCGCCATGAACTGCGCCTGCATGTCGGTGGCGAAGCCGGGGAAGGGCTCGGTCATCACGTCCACGCCGCGCAGCCCGGACAGGCGCTTCACGACCACGCCCCTGGGGGCCTCCTCCACCTCCACGCCGGCCTCGCGCAGCACGCGGGCGACGGTGCCGAGGTGCTCGAGCTTCGCGCCCTCCAGCAGCACCTCGCCGCCGGTGATGCCGGCGGCGCAGGCGAAGGTGCCGGCCTCGATGCGATCCGGCACGATCGGGTGGGTGGCGCCGTGCAGCGCCTTCACGCCCTCGATCCGCAGGCGGTCGGTGCCGATGCCCTCGATCTTCGCGCCCATGGCGATGAGGCAGTGGGCGAGGTCGTCGATCTCGGGCTCGCGCGCCGCGTTCACGAGTTCCGTCATGCCGTCGGCAAGGGTCGCGGCCATCAGCAGGTTCTCGGTGGCGCCCACGGACACCTGGGTGAAGAACACCTTCGCGCCGCGCAGGCCGCCCGGGGCGGTCGCGTTCATGTAGCCGGAATCGAGGTCGATCTTGGCGCCCATCTCCTCCAGCCCCTTGAGGTGGAGGTCCACCGGGCGCGTGCCGATGGCGCAGCCGCCGGGCAGCGAGACCTTCGCCTCCCCATAGCGTGCGAGCAGCGGGCCCAGCACGAGGACGGAGGCGCGCATCTTCCGCACGAGGTCATAGGGCGCGACGAGGTTGGTCGCGGTGCCGCCCAGCGTCATGGTGCGGGCGATGGTGTCGTGCTCCACCGAAAGCCCGTGCTGCGCCAGCAACCCGGCCATGGTGCGGGTGTCGTCCAGGGCGGGCGCGTTGGTCAGCACCAGCGGCCCCTCGCTGAGAAGGGCCGCGGCCATCAGCGGAAGGGCGGCGTTCTTGGCGCCGCCGATCGGGATGCTGCCGCGCAGGGGGCGGCCGCCGCGGAGGCGGATGCGGTCCATGGTGTGTGCTTCCTAGAGCCGCGGCAGCGCGACGCCGCGCTGATGCATGTATTTCCCGGCGCGGTCCGCATAGGACACGTCCGGGGGGCCCTCTCCCTTGAGGAAGAGGAACTGGCAGATGCCCTCGTTCGCGTAGATGCGGGCGGGCAGGGGCGTGGTGTTGCTGATCTCGATCGTCACCTGGCCCTCCCATTCGGGCTCGAGCGGCGTCACGTTCACGATCAGCCCGCAGCGGGCATAGGTGGACTTGCCCAGGCAGATCACCAGCACGTCGCGCGGGATGCGGAAGTACTCGACCGTGTGCGTCAGCACGAAGGAGTTGGGTGGCACGATGCAGGTGTCGCCGGCGCGGCTGACGAAGCTGTCGTCGGAGAAGCGCTTGGGGTCCACCAAGGCGTTGTCCACATTGGTGAAGATCTTGAACTCACCGGCGGCGCGCGCGTCGTAGCCGTAGGACGACAGGCCGTAGGAGATCACGCCCTCCCGCCGCTGGGCCTCCACGAAGGGCTCGATCATGCCCTGTTCCGTCGCCATGCGGCGGATCCAGTGATCGGGCATGATGGGCATGGCTGGTTTTCCCTCGGACGCTTCCGCGAAATATCAGGCAGGCGGGGTGCGCGCGGGGGGGGATAGCCCCTGGGCGGCGGGCGGGCAACCGGGCGGGAGGCGCAGCGCCGGGTGCCGCGCCCCGTGCCTTCCCTGGCCTCAACCTTCCTTCGGAGGAGGGGAGGGAGGCGTGGCGCGCTCGCGCGACTGCGCCTTGCGGCGCCTCAGGTTCTCGCGCAACGCGGCGGCCAGGCGCTGCTCGCGGGCCGAGGGTTGGGCAACCGTGGCGGATGCGGGGGCGCGGCGCGGGTCCGGTGGGGCGGGTGGTTCGTCGGTCATGGCAGCCAAGGCTTCGGGTGCCCTGGCGCCCCGGTCAAGCGCGGTTCCGCCGGTTCGCCGGAAGTACCAGGCCCGGTAGCGCCCGCCTCCGGCTGCAAGGCGTGCCCCACAGTTGTCCATGCCTGCAGATTTATCTTGCGACAGGAGGTGATCACGGAATAGTGAGGGCTGCGGCGGTTCGTATCCGGAACGAAAGGTTTTGGGGATGAAGAGCGGAGATCCAGGCTCTGAGGAGGTGCGGATCGTGGTGGAGCGGGGCGGCTTCGGCCCGCATAAATGGCGGTGGCGCCTGGCGCGGGAGTGCGGACTGTCCGTGGGCGTCGGCACCGGGTTCAAGAGCGCCGAGGACGCCTACCAGGCCGCGCGCGAGAGGGTGCTCGACCTTCGGTCGGCAAACGACGCCCCGGGAACAGCGGGGTTCGCGCGGCGCTGACACCATGGCCGAGCCATGGATCGGCACCGCAGGGCCACAGTTGTCGGCAGAACCGCCGGGGTGACGCAGGCAGCGTCCACGTCGCCCGCTTGCCAGGCAAAGCATGGCCGCGCGGTGGACCGTTTCGCAAGCCCACGGATATTTCATGTGTCCGGTGTGGAAACTATGTCCTACTTTCAAGAAACGATGTTCGGCATTCGTGTAACGATTCCTGCGGGCTTGTCGGAATACATTACATCATCTGGAACTTGCGCGTAAATTGAAAGCCAACACTTTGATTTGAAATCGTAATTTTCAGTGGCATGGACGTTGCCATTACGGTTCGTAAGGACGCAACGATGCGCCCGTGACCGCAGCAACAAGGACCTCCATTCCATGCGCAAGCTCCTCCTCGCCGCCGCCGCCATCTTCGCGGCAGCACTCACCTCCCAGGCGCAGGCCGCCCCTGACCTTTCCGCCCGCATCTTCGAGGATGGCAGCCTGGTGCCGGGTTCCATGACCACCTCGAGCACCGGCACCCTGTTCATCAGCGGCGTGGGCAACAACTTCACCTTCCTGAGCGCCCTTTCGCTGGGCTTCCCGCAGATCGCCCAGCCGGCGCTGGACGTGCAGACCACCAGCGTCAGCAGCATCGGCAACTTCAGCGGTTCGCACACCCTGACCTTCGAAGTGACGCAGACCGGCCTTGACAGCGCCAGCGCCGGGACACCGCTGGCCGCGCTGGCGAGCAGCTTCACTGCCAACTTCCTCATCAACGGCAGCGCCATCAGCAGCGTCACGATCGCGTCCTATGTGGATGCCGCGAACACGGCCTTCGGCACCTCTCAGCTGCTGGCTTCCAACACCTACACCAGCGGCCCGACCAACGCTTCCGGCGCCATGCTGGCCAACCCGACCCTGAATGGGCCGCTGTTCTCCGAGACGGTGGTGATCACCGCCACCTTCACCGGCGCCGGCGCCAGCCTGAACGCCTCCGCTCAGATCGTGGCCGTGCCCGAGCCCGCATCCCTTGCCCTGTTCGGCATGGGGCTGCTCGGCATGGGCCTGGTGCGCCGGCGCGCGGCGACGCCGCAGGCCTGAGCCGGGTCGGCGAGAACGAACGCGTAACTTCGAAGTAACAAGGGCCGGGTGCATTGGCACCCGGCCCTTTCATTGCTGCACTGTCAATGGATGAATTCAGCCTGGTCCGCTCACAGCCCCTATCGGCAGTCCGGTGGGCGTTTCGGACTTCTCGGCGGCATCGGTATGATAAGGCATGTCCCGCCAAGCAAGCCCTTCTCCGGCACGACGCTTCCTGATGCGATCTTTTCGGTTGATGTCGGCTTGTTCATCGATCCAGATCGCAAGCAGCGCCTGGCCGACGGAGGCTACTGTCCAAACCAGCGCCACAGCCACCGCGGCCAGCATCCAGAGCATTGGCGTTCCTATTTTTCGGTTTGTTGTTCGGCAGCCCATTAAGCCAATCGTGTAGCTTTCTGTCAGAACACATTGTCGTGCCAGCTGCAACTTTTCTGGATAAGCGGGCAGAAGGCGTCCCGTTTCGATTGTGCGATAGTTTGGGTTGGTGTGGAGCCACGCTTGGGGCGCGGGCGAACTTCGCGTCACCCTTTTTTGGTGGCGATCCCGGTGCTCGGCCGCATGAAACGAGAGAGGTGGAAGAGCACTCGACGGGCCGGGGACTTGGGTGCGCCCCGGGGAGAAGGGTGCCGGCCGGAACTGGCTTGGTCCCCAGATACGAACACGGTGCTGATACCCTACGTGGAGCCATGTCGGCCGTCGGTGGGGTCGTGCCGCCGCCCGTTGCCGCCGTGTGATGGATTGAGGAGGGAAGGGGTTGCGCCGGGCAGAGCGTGCGGCTAGACGCTCCGGGCGTTAGCCACCGGTACGCTGCCGTAGCTCAGTGGTAGAGCACTCCCTTGGTAAGGGAGAGGTCGAGAGTTCAATCCTCTCTGGCAGCACCATTCCAGCGCATCCGCCGAACAGCCTTTTTTGCGGAATTTCGTTTCGTGGGCGGTGGTCGGCTGGCCTGCTTCAGCACAGATTCGGTGGGGATCGCTGGACCGGGCTCTTCCCGCAGGAAAACCGTCCAGAACGCCGTGGCGCGAATAGCAGCGGGTTCCGGAACACATATCCCGCGCTGGCAGAGCCATTGGGCCGGCCGGCGACGTTGCCGATGCGGCGCACAGCCCGGATCAGGACCTGGTAAGGCAAACAGGCAAAGTGCCGGGGGCGGATAGACCAGGACCTTGCGGCGCCTGCCACGCGTGGGAAAGCCGCTTGTGTGAGGAAGGCTCAGTCCTGTTTGCGGGTGTGCAGCAGCACCAGAAGCTCCGTGAGCAGATCGTCCGCGTGCCTGAGGTTGCTGGCCCGCACATGATCGGCCAACTCGCTGATGGCAGATAAAATATCCTCGTGCGGCCCTTCCAGCCCGGCTGAGGGCCGCTGCTTGGCCGATAAGAGATAGCCCCTCTCGCTCATATCCGGTTCCATGAACTGCGCCGCGGCTTGGCAGAATGCACGAGGATCGTGACGGTGGTGGCACGCTACTCTGTTAAGCCGGGCAATGGCAGGGGAGACGGGCTTCTCCGCTCTGAAGTCAGGCCTGAGAAATCATAGCTTTGCCAGCATTCACAGCATTGTGATGTATTTTTGGGGCTAGATGACTGGTTGGATTCGGTTTGGGAATTCTTCTCACGGGTTTGTTCCTTGCAAACCATTCTCCTCTGGCTGCCGCAGCGGCCGACCCGCCGCGGTTTGCCCGCTCCTTGAACGGGAGGCACCTGGGGAGACGGCTTGCCAAGGGCGGCGCGGAGCGGAACATTTGGGGAACGATGATCCCCGATTCGGCTTTTCCATTTCCATTCCCGGGTGTCCTTGCCCAGGCGGAAGGGCACCTGGGGGGCCGAGCCAGCCAACCTCCCAGCCTGCCCGAAGCAGCGCAAGGCGATGCGTTGCCCGCCCACGCTGCAGCGGCCGTCCCCCAGGGTTTCGAGGCGGCCAGGCCGCGTATCCTCGCCCTGCACCTGCCCTGGCTGGGAACGGAGGTTCTGTGTGGCGGGTCCCCGCGCCTCGCCGGCCCCGTGCTCACCTGGCACGCGGTCGGAAACCGGCGACTGGTCGCGGCCGCCAATCCGCAGGCCGCGGCGCTGGGCCTGCACCCCGGCCAGGCGCTGGGTGATGCCCAGGCCATGGTGCCCGCTGTTGGCGTCCACCCTCACAGGCCTGAGGGGATGGCGGCACGGCTGCAGGAACTCTCTCTCTGGGCCCTGCGGATCGCCCCGCTGGTCGCCCTCGACCCACCCGACGGGCTGCTGGTGAATATCGCCGGCACGGAGGGCGTGCTCGGCCGGGAGGAGGCGGTGCTGCGCCGTGCCGTGGCGGGGCTGGCGAGGCTGGGCCACGCGGCCTCCGGCGCGGTTGCGGGCAGCGCGGGCGCTGCCATGGCGTTGGCCCGTTGCGGCATTCCAGCCCTGGTCCCCCCCGGGGAAGAACTGGCGGCCCTGGCGCCGCTCCCCGTCGCGGCCCTTCGGCCTGTCGGCGGGGAACTGCCCCACCTGGCCCTGGCCCGGCTGGGCCTGCACCGCATCGGGGATCTCGTGGCTCAGCCCCGTGGCCCCCTGGTGCGCCGCTTCGGGGCCGGGCTGGCGCTGGCGCTGGACCGCGCCACCGGCGCTGCGGCGGAGCCCTTCCGCAGCATCCGCCCGGTGCCCGACCGCCACGTCGCCTTCGACTTCGAGGAACCGCTGATCACCCGCGCCGCCATCGACATCGCGGCGGAGCGCCTCCTCGTTCTGCTCTGCGCGCGCCTGGCGGAGGAGGGGAGGGGGCTGCGGCGCCTGCTGCTGCGGGCGCACCGGGCGGATGGCGGCGTGCAGGAGGTGTCGGCCGGCCTTGGCCAGGCCAGCCGCGACCCGCGCCACCTGGCCCGCCTGCTTTCCCCGAAGCTGGAGGCGCTATCGCCCGGCTTCGGCTTCGACCGTATCGCGTTGATGGCCGGCGAAACCGAACCCATGGCCGCTGTGCAGTCGGGACTGGACGGGGAGGACGGGCGCGATGCCCTGATCGCCCTGCTGGACCGCGTGGAGCAGCGCCTGCCCGCCTGGCGCCTGCGCCCGCGCGCGAGCCACTGGCCCGAGCGAGCGGTGGAGCGCGCCGATCCATTCTCCCCCATGCCGGCGCTGGAGGACCGGATTCCGGAGGGGTGGTCCCCCCGTCTGCGCCCGCTCCGCCTGCTGCGCCGGCCGGAGCGGCTGGAGGCCATGGCCGTGCTGCCCGACGACCCACCCTTCCGCATCCGCTGGCGCGGCACCTGGTTCCAGGTGCGCGCGGCCGAGGGGCCGGAGCGGCTGGCGCCCGAATGGTGGCGGGATCGCCCGGGACGCCCGATGCGCGACTACTACCGGCTGGAGATGGCGGATGGGCGCCGGTTCTGGATCTGTCGGGCGGGTGAACCAAGCGAGGGCGGGTGGTTCCTGCACGGCCTGATGCCGTGAGCGCCCATCCCGGAACCGGCCTTGCGGACGCCGGCTTCGCGGAACTGGGCGCGATGTCGAACTTCACCTTCCTGGAGGGTGCCTCCCACCCCTGGGAACTGGTGGCGGCGGCGAAGGCGCTGGGCCATGCCGCCATCGGCATCGCCGACCGCAACTCCTTCGCGGGCCTGGTGCGCGGCATGGTCGCGGCCGAGGAAGCCGGGCTGCGCTTCGTCCCCGGCTGCCGCGTGGCGCTGGAGGACGGGCAGGAGTTCCTGGTCTGGCCCACGGACCGCCCGGCCTATTCGCGCCTGGCGCAAATGCTGTCCGACGCCCGCATGGCCGGGGAGAAGGATGAGTGCCGCATCCCGCGCGACGCCCTGGTCGCGGCGGCGGAAGGGCAGGTGATGGCCATGCTGCCGCCCGACGGCGCCGGGGAGGACTTCGCGGATCGCCTGCGGCGCGACGCGGCCGCGATGCGCCGCGCGCTCGCGCTGCCCCTGTTCCTGGCCGCGCAGCACCGCTTCGCCGGGGATGACCGCCTGCGGCTGCGGCGCCTTTCCGCCATGGCCGGGGGGGCGCGGGCCGGGCTGCTGGCGGCGGGAGGGGCGCGCATGCACGTTGCCTCGCGCCGGCGCCTGGCCGATGTGGTGGCCGCGATCCGCCGGGGCGTGACGGTGGACGCGCTGGGCCTGCACGCCGCCCCGAACGCCGAGGCGCACCTGAAATCCGCCCGGGAGATGCGCCGCCTCTTCGCCGGCCACGAGGAAGCGGTGGAGGCGACGCTGCGGGTGGTGCAGGCCTGCCGCTTCAGCCTGCGCGACCTGTCCTACGAATACCCCGACGAAATTCTGGAACCCGGCCTGTCCGCGCAGCAAACCCTGGCGCGCCGCGTGGCGGAGGCCGTGGCGGCGCGCTGGCCGGAGGGCACGCCGCCGAAGGTCGCGGCCCAGATCGCCGAGGAGATGGCGCTGGTGGAGCGCCGCGGCTACGCCCCCTACTTCCTCACGGTGCACGAGATCGTCCGCTTCGCGCGAAGCAAGGGCATTCTCTGCCAGGGGCGGGGATCGGCGGCCAATTCGGCCGTCTGCTACGTGCTGGGCATCACCGCCGTCGATCCCTCCAAGCACCGGCTGCTCTTCGCCCGCTTCCTGAGCGACGCGCGCGGCGAGCCGCCCGACATCGACATCGACTTCGAGCACGAGCGGCGCGAGGAGGTGATCCAGCACATCTACCAGCGCTACGGCCGCGACCGCGCCGCCATCGCCGCCACGCTGATCCGCTACCGCACCCGCAGCGCCGTGCGCGAGGTCGGCCGCGCCATGGGCCTGTCCGACGACATCACGGGCCGGCTCGCCAAGGCCTCCTGGCACGACGGCGCGGAAGGGCTGCGGGACGTGGCGCGCGCCACGGGGCTGGATCCCGATGCCGACCCGCGCCTGGGGCTGGCGATGGACCTGGCCGAGGAGCTGCAGGGCTTTCCCCGCCACCTGGCCACCCATGTCGGCGGCTTCGTCATCACCCGCGGTCGGCTGACGGAGCTGGCCGTGGTGACGAAGGCGGCCATGAAGGACCGCCACACCGTGGAATGGGACAAGGACGACATCGGCGCGCTATGCATGCTGAAGGTGGATGTGCTGGGGCTCGGGATGCTGTCCTGCATCCGGCGCGGCTTCGACCTGCTGCGGCGCTATGACGGCATCGACCACGACCTGCAATCGGTGCCGCAGGACGATCCCGAAACCTACGCCATGCTGTCGCGCGCGGATTCGCTGGGCGTGTTCCAGGTGGAAAGCCGGGCGCAGATGAACATGCTGCCGCGCATGCGCCCGCGCGAGTACTACGACCTGGTGATCGAGGTGGCGATCGTCCGCCCCGGCCCGATCCAGGGCGACATGGTGCATCCCTATCTGCGCCGCCGGAACAACCGGGAGGCGGTGGACTACGCCAAGCCCGAATTGCGCGCCGTGCTGGAGAAAACGCTGGGCGTGCCGCTGTTCCAGGAACAGGCGATGGAGATGGCGATCGTGGCCGCCGGCTTCACGCCGTCCCGCGCCGACGAGCTGCGCCGCTCCATGGCCTCCTTCAAGCACGACGGCAAGCTGGACACCTTTCACGACGAGTTCGTGGGCGGCATGATCCGGCGCGGCTACGAACCCGGTTTCGCGGAACGCTGCTTCTCCCAGATCCGCGGCTTCGGCGGCTACGGATTTCCCGAAAGCCACGCGGCCTCCTTCGCGCAGCTCGTCTACATCTCCGCCTGGATCAAGCGCCACCACCCCGCGGCCTTCGCGGCGGCGCTGCTGAACAGCCAGCCCATGGGCTTCTACGCGCCCGCGCAGATCGTGCGCGACGCGCGCGAGCACGGCGTGCCGGTCCGCCCCGCCGACGTGACGGTGAGCGACTGGGACTGCACGCTGGAACGGGAGGGGGAGGGATGGGCGCTGCGCCTGGGGCTGCGCCTGGTGTCCGGCCTGTCCGAGGCCGAGGGCAAGGCGATCGTCGCGCGCCGCCCGGATGTTTCCCCTGCCTCGCTCGCCTCGGCCGGGCTGGACCGGGGCGCGCTGGAAGCGCTGGCGCGGGCGGACGCCTTTCGCGGCCTGGGCCTGGATCGCCGGCGCGCGCTGTGGGAGGCGGCGGCGGTTGAGCGCAACAGGCCGCCGCCCCTGCCGCTCTTCCTCGCGGCCGAGGCGGCGCCGCGCCTGCCGGCGGAAACAAAGGGAGAGGCGACGGTGCTGGACTACGGCGCCACCGGCCTCAGCCTGCGCGCGCATCCCCTGGCCTTGCTGCGCGACCGGCTCACGGAGATCGGCGCGCGCGACAGCCGCGCGGTGGCGGCGGGGCGGCAGGGGCAGCGGATGCGCGTGGCGGGGCTGGTGCTGGTGCGCCAGCGCCCGGGCACCGCCCACGGCACCGTGTTCTTCACGCTGGAGGACGAGTTCGGCACGGTGAACCTGGTGCTGCACGCCGACACCATCGCGGCCCACCGCGCCCCCGTGGTGGCCGCCCGCCTGCTGCTGGCGGAAGGGCGGGTGGAGCGCTTCGACGAGGGCGCGGTGCCGATCGTCCACCTTCTCGGACGGAAGCTGGAGGACCGCTCGGACCTGCTGGACGGGCTGCACCTGCTCGGCCCCGTTCCCGTCCCGATGGCCCGCGCCGACGAGGTCTCGCGCGGGACGGACCACCGGCCCGACCCGCGCGGCCCCGCTTTCCCCGGCAGCCGGGACTGGCACTAGCCCCGGCGGGAATTCCGGCTCAGGTCGGGTTCACCACCAGGCTCTCGGCGGGCACCGTCACCGTGCCCGTCCCCGTCATGGCCACGGGGGAGGCGAGGGGGGAGACCAGCAGCGGGTTCCCGCCCGAGGCGGCGTCGTAGAGCCCCACATGCGTCAGCGTGCCGGCCGAGGCCGAGAAGACGAAGCGCAGCGCCTCCGCGTTGCGCTGGATGCCCGTGCCGGTGAAGGTCACGCGCTGGCGGACATAGCCGTTGCCCGCCGGTTCGCCGGCCAGCCCCGCCGCCGCGGTGCCGCCGGTGCCGAGCGCGGCATAGACGGCCGAGGGAAGGCTGGGCGCGCGGGCGCAGACGGCGCGCGCCAGCAGGTTGCGTGCGTAGTCGGTCAGGTCGGACATGGGTGTCTCCCGTTCAGTTGGACGTGAGGGCCTGCAGGGCGGCGTCGGGCAGGCGCGTGGCATGGAGGTCGAGGGGACCGGCCTCGCCGAAGGCGGCACGGCCGAGGCCCGCCGAGGCGTGGCCGATCAGCAGCCGGGACAGCCCGGCCGGCAGGGTGCCCGAGGACTGCACCGCGCCTCCGCCGAGGCAGGCCGAGACCCCGGCGGCGTTCCAGCCGATCGCGGCACGGAAGGCCGTGCCCGGCACCATGCTTCCGGCGGCCAGCGTCGCGAGCGTGCTCCCGCCCGAGGCCACCAGGGCCTGCACGGCGTTGCCGCCACCGGCATTCTGCAGCACGAGGCGGTTGGTGTCCGTTCCGTCATCGAGCTGCAACAGCCCCTGGTCCAGGCCGGCCGGCGCGGATTGCGGCAGCAGGAAGGTGCCCACCAGCGTTCCCTGCGGGGGCAGGGCACAGCTCGGCACGTCGGCGGCCCGCGCCGTGACGGCGGGCGCGCCGGCCGCGGGCAGGATCGGCGAGGAGGCGAAGGCACCCAACTCGATCTGCGGGCAGGCGATCCGCAGCGTGAAGTTGACGGCCGCCCCCGGGGCGAAGCTGAAGGACAGGTAGTGCTGCATGGCGGTCGCGCCGGCTCCCGCCGTGACGGTGCTGCCGAAGCGCGTGAGTGCGCCCGACAGGCTGGCCAGCACGTTCTGGCTCGCCGTGCCCGTGCCGCCCGAGGTCACGTTGCGGTTGTTCACGGAGGACAGGTTGGCCAAGCTTCCGCCCACCAGCGCCAGATAGACGCTGTGCGTGACCTGCTGGCCGGCGGTGACGGCCAGGCTCGCCGTGTCGAAGGAAAAGGCGGCGCTGGTCCCGGAGGTGGTCCCGGTGAAGGCGAGGTCGAGGTAGGGAAGGCCGCTGGCCGTCCCCGTTCCCGCGACGGTCGCGGTCAGGCCGCCGGAGGAGAAGTTCCCCCAGAAGCCCGGCAGCGCCGAGGAGCCGGCGCCGCCCACCGTCGCCCCTTCCGCGCGCGGGTTGCGGATGGCGTTGGTGCGCGCGCCCTCCACCAGCAGCCGCCGCGCCGATCCCTGGAAGCGGGCGGTCCCGGCGGCCGCCATCAGGAAGGTGGCGTCGTCCGCGCCGCGGCCGCTGGCGGCGGAGGCGCGTGCGAAGCCGAGCGAGGACAGCATGGCCCCCGCGCCGAGGAGGCGGACCGGTCCGCCCCCCAGCGCGAGGATGACGGGTGTGGTCCCGATCATCAGGGGGCCCCCGCGCCGGTCAGGTGGCAGAGCTTCGTGGTCCCGCCGTCGGGCGAGTAGACGATCAGGCTGGCAACGCCCCCCGCGCGGATCCTGGTGTAGCCGTCGGCATTCGCGATGGCGGCGGAGAAGCCCGTGAGAGCAACCGCGAGATCCGTGCCCGAGCGGTTCACCACGAGGCAGGAGAAGCCGTTCCCCGTGCTCGCCCAGTCCAGCGACAGGCTCGTGCCGGAATTGGCCACCAGCATCCGTGCGTTGTGCGTGGCGAACACCAGCGGCGTCGCGGCCGCCAGCGCCACGACCGGCATGGCGCGCTGGGTGAAGCTGTTGTCCACGTAGTTCCGCGTGGCCGCCTGCATGGCCGATGCCGGATCGGCCGGCAGGGTCAGCGGCCCGGAAAGGGTGACGGCGCCGGATGAGGCGACCCGCAGCCGCTCGGCCAGCACGCCGGCCGCGCGCGTCTCCACCACGATGGCCCCGGCCTCGGCCCCCGCCGTCACGCCCTCGGCGATCGCGCCGATGCGCCCGAAGGTCACCTCGGCCGCGCCGCTGTTCAGGCCGTTCGCATCGAGGTTGAAGAGGCGGTCATTGGCCACGGGCGCGGCGGAGAGGCGCCGCAGGCGCAGCGACATCGGCTGTGTCATGCCGCTGCCGCCGAAGTTGATGGCGGCGTTGGGGTTCAGGCTGGCATCGCCGGAAAGGAACACATCCGTGCCCGTCACGCTGAGGGAGGCGGCGGCCGTGTCGGCGCTGCCGTGCAGGCGCAGCATCGCGCCCGCGCCGGTGCTGCGCCGGTGCACCGCCACCACGCCGTCGCTGCGGGCGGAAACGCGCGTCTCCACCGCGCCCGCTGCCGAGATCGCCGCCAGCTCCGACTGCCCGCCGATCGCGCGGCTGATGCCCACGCCCGACGCCATCCGGCTGCCCGAGACCTGCAGCTTCTGCAGCGCGGCCGGGCTCTGCCCCGTGAAGCTCGCGCTCTTGAGGTCGCAGCCCAGGATCTGCAGGCTGTCCGCGTTGTCGGCGAGATAGACGGCGCCGTAGATGTCGCAGCCCATCAGCACCAGCCCGCCGTCCAGCAGCTCCACCGAGCGGCCGGAGCCCGAGGGCATCATCACGCCGGAGATGGTGTTCTGGTCGGCCGACTGCACGTCCACCACCAGCGCGCGGCCCTTGCTGGACCAGAAGCCGCCGAACCACTTGTTGCGGTTGGCCTGGCCCGAGATCTGCACGCCGACGGTGGCGGGATCGACCACCATGCCGTCCAGGCCGCAGTTCACGAACTGCGCGGAATGGGTCAGGTCGTCCAGGTGCCAACTGATGTCGTGGCCGAAGTCGAAGCAGTTGACGAAGTTCGGCATGTCGGCGTCATAGATGTGGAAGCCCTTGCCGCGCCGGTGGTTCGGCATCGGGTTCACCGTGCCGCCGCTGGTATAGGCGCCGGAGAAGACGCTGCCCGACAGGTCCAGCGTGGTGGCGCCTGGCACCGCGGCCACGGTGAAGCGCCCGTTCGCCGCGCCGACCCCGCCGACGCCGCCGACCACCACGACATCCCCCGCGCGCAGCTCGTGCGCGGCGGACAGCGTGAGCCGCACCAGGCCCGCGCCGTTGTTCGCGCAGCCCGACACCGTGAAGGAAGCGGAGGAGAAGCTGCGCCCGGTGGTGTGGAGCGGGTGCCAGTTGATGCGCTCGCTGTGCGCGATGTCGTAGGACTTGCCGAGATAAAGGCCGTTGGTGCAGTCGCCGATCACGTCCAGGATGCGGGTGCGGCTGGCGCCGTTGCTGTGGATGCCCCAGTTGAAGCCGATGATCAGCAGCCCGCGCACGGCGGCATCGGTGGCGTTGGTGGCGCTGCTGCCCGTGGTTCCGTCGCCGATGCTGATCGCCGTGCCGGAGAAGGCAGCGACCCCGTCGAGCGCGTCCCGCAGGGTGGCGGGCGCGACCAGCCCCTTGCGCAGGACGGCGACCCCTTCCAGGCACGCGTTGCGGCGCAGGCGTATGGTGCGGAGGGGGTTCAGCAGCACGCAATAGGGCAGGGCGGTGTAGTCGTTGTTCACCCGCCAGCCACCGGGATCGGTGCTGCCGCGCAGGGTGACGTTGGCGGGAATGACGATGTCCGCGCTGTCCACGAGGTATCGGCGCGGGCCGAACATCACCACCCCGCCGCCGGCGGCGGAAGCCGCGTTCAGTGCGGCCTGGATGGCGGCGGCGTCATCGGTGGTGCCGTTGCCCTCCGCGCCGAAGTCGCGGACGTGCAGCGGCCGGTCGGCGTGCACGGCGGCGCGAAGCTGGCCGAAGGTGGCGCGCCGCGTCTCGGGCGAGGTGCCGATCCCCTGCACGAAGGGCGTGATGTCCATGTCGTGGAGGGTGGAGACGGCCGGAAGTTCGCTGATCCTGGTATCGGGCATCGGGGCGGGGGGCTCCGTTGAAAAGGGGCGGCGGGGGCGTCGGGAAAGGAAGCGGCGCGCTACAGGACGACCCGGCTGCCGGTTTCGAGCAGCAGGCCCACCCCGCTCTCGATGAGAAGGGCGAAGGCCGACAGCACGACGAAGGAGGGGGAGAGCTGCGCCACCAGCGAGTCCGACGCGTCCTCCACCTTCACCCGGTAGCCGTTGCCAGGCGCGGGCGCGGCAAAGGTCGCGCTGGCGGCGCCGGCCGCGACGGGCACGCTGGACGGGCCGAGGATGGGATTGCCGGCCGCATCCAGCACGCTGAAGCGCAGCGTGGCGGTGGCGCCGGAGGCGCTGGCCTGGACCGTGAAGCTCTGCCCCGTGGTGATGCCGCTGGGCATGGCGCCCAGCGTCACGCCGCGTGCCACCGCGCTGGCGGCAAGGTCCGCCCCGAGGTTGAGCGAGCCCGCGCCGGTGAGGCGGAGCGGCGCGGAGGAAGCATCCACGACGATGCCGTTGCCCACCTCGCCATTGCCGCGCACCGGCAGGATGGCGGTGGCGTCGCCCGCCTGCACCACCACCATGTGCCCGGGCAGCAGCCCGCCCGCCGTGCCGAAATAGCCCGGCGACAGCACGGTGGCCCGGCTGTCCGGGGTCTTGTAGAGCCAGAGCGTGAAGCCGTCGGCCGCGATCAGCGGAATCAGGTTGCTGGCGATAAGGGACATGCGGGCATGGCTCCTGCGGGGCGGACACGAAAAACCCCGCGCCGGCAGGGCCGGGCGGGGGCGGAGGAGGGATGGGGGTGAGGGGCCGGGCGCAGATGTCCCGTTGGCGGATGGGGGATTACAGGACGTTCAACCTTGTGTCAAGAAATAATTCCTTTTGCGCGCAAAATTCCCCGGGCTTGCGTCCGGCCCGCATGCCCATAACCTGCGGGACAACGGCCCCCTCCTGCGAGACGGCATGACCCTTCTGCGCGCCCTTTTCCTGCTCCTCGCACTCGCCGCGCCCGCGCCCGCGCAGCAGCCGGTGCTGAACGTCTACAACTGGACCGACTACATCGATCCCCAGGCGATCGAGGGCTTCCAGCGCGAAACCGGCATCCGCGTGCGCTACGACGTGTTCGACAGCCTGGAAACGCTGGAGGGCAAGCTTTCCGCGGGGCGATCCGGATACGACGTCATCGTGCCCACCAGCGAGCCCAGCTTCGCCCGCCTGGCCCGCGCCGGCGCGCTGCGCCCGCTGGACCGTGCCGCCATCCCCAACTGGTCGGGCCAGGACCCCGCGCTGCTGGCGCAGGTGGCGTCCAGCGACCCCGGCAACCGCTTCGGCGCCATCTATCTCTGGGGCACCATCGGCATGGGCCTGCGCCCCGACCGCATCCGCGCCCTGGCCCCCGACGCCCCGCTCGACAGCCTCGACCTGATCCTCAGGCCAGAGAACGCCAGCCGCATCGCCCGCTGCGGCATCGCCATCATGGACAGCGGCATCGACATCATCCCCAGCGTCCTCCGCTGGCTGGGCAAGGACCCCAACAGCGCCGACGCCGCCGACCAGCGCGCGGCCGAGGCGGCGCTGCTGGCCATCCGCCCGCATGTGCGCGCCATCATCCCCTCCTCGGCCATCACCGATGCGCTGGCGCAGGGCGAATACTGCGCCGTGCTCACCTATTCCGGCGACGTCGTGCAGGCCCGCACCCGCGCCGAGACCGCCGGGCGCGACTCCGGCCTCACCTACGCCCAGCCGCGTCAGGGCGCGCAGGTCTGGTTCGACATGCTGGCCATCCCCGCCGACGCCCCGAACCCCGAGGCCGCGCAACGCTTCATCGACTACATGCTGCGCCCCGAGGTGATCGCGGGCGTCACCAACCAGGTGCGCTACCCCAACGCCGTCCCCGCCTCCCGCCAGCACCTGAGGCCGGAGGTCGTGGCCGACCCCAACGTTTATCCCTCGCCCGAGGCCATCGCCCGCGCCTTCACCGTCGCCGCGCCGGGCCCGGCGGCGGAGCGCGCCCGTGCCCGCTCCTGGTCCCGCTTCAAGGCCGGCCGTTGACCCCACGCCTTTCCCTCCGCGCCGTCACCCGCCGCTTCGGCGGCGTGGCCGCGCTCGACGGCGTCTCGCTGGACGTCGCCCCCGGCGAGTTCCTGGCCCTGCTGGGCGGCTCCGGTTCCGGCAAGTCCACCCTGCTGCGCGTGGTGGCCGGCTTCGAGCAGCCCGATTCCGGCACGGTCGCGCTGGACGGCGCCGACCTCGCCGGCGTGCCCCCGCACCGCCGCCCCGTGAACATGATGTTCCAGTCCTACGCGCTCTTTCCGCACATGAGCGTCGCCGCGAACATCGCCTACGGCCTGAAGCGCGAGGGCCGCCCCCGCGCCGAGATCGCGGACCGCGTCGCCCAGGCGATCGCCATGCTGCGCCTCGACGGCATGGAATCCCGCCGCCCCGATGCCCTGTCCGGCGGCCAGCGCCAGCGCGTCGCCCTCGCCCGCGCCCTGGTGAAGCGCCCCCGCCTCCTGCTGCTCGACGAACCCCTCGGTGCCCTCGATGCCAACCTCCGGGAGCGCACGGGCTTCGAGCTTCGCGCCATCCAGCGCGAAAGCGGCGCCGCCTTCGTCATGGTCACCCACGACCAGGCCGAGGCCCTGGCGCTCGCCGACCGCGTGGCCGTGATGGACCGCGGCCGGATCGTGCAGGTCGCCCCCCCGCGCGAGGTCTATGAGCGCCCCGCCACCCGCTTCGTGGCCGGCTTCCTCGGCGCCGCCAACATCCTGTCGGGCACCCGCACCGCCGGTGGCGCGCTCGACTGCCCGGAGGCGGGCTGCACCCTCCGCGCGGCCACCCCCATCCCGGAGGGCCTCGCCGCCGTGGCACTCCGCCCCGAGCGCATCCGCATCGCCCCCGCCACCGGCGACAACACCGCCGTCGGCACCATCGAGGAGGCCGCCTTCCGTGGCGAAAGCAGCCTCATCCTCGTCCGCCTCTCCGGCGGCGCCCTGATCCGCGTCTCCCACGCCGAGGAGGACGGCGCCCCACCCGCGCGCGGCACAGCGGTCCGCCTGGCCTGGGACGCCGAAGCCGTGATCCCGCTCGCCGAATGAAGGCCCTTCTCCGCCTCGTCCCCGCCGCCTGGCTCATGCTCCTGGTGGCCGCCCCCCTGGTGCTGGTGGCCGTCATGGCCTTGTCGTGGCAGGCCGAGGGCGTGCCCCCCTACAGCCCGCCCTGGGCCGGGGAGGGCGC
>Ga0210040_10002734_pt1 | contig 24590 bp, 15 predicted proteins | sample CryGeyCG12114_NA_FD_185462 | JGI IMG/M metagenome (GOLD analysis project Ga0210040, IMG submission 185462) | Groundwater microbial communities from aquifer - Crystal Geyser CG19_WC_8/21/14_NA (SPAdes) (version 2) | ecosystem: Environmental > Aquatic > Deep subsurface > Groundwater | place: USA... | reverse complement strand
AAGGTTGAATTCGTGGGTAAAAAAGCTTTTCAACTATCTAATGTATGCTGGGTAAGGGAAAAAACAAAGTGGGATCTATTTGATCAAATTTTTTGGCCTACGGAAGATAACATTATACAAGAACAAAATGGGTGCAGCAAGGTGTGTATTAGGAAACAACGGGATTTTTTCATATTTATGAGTTTAAATATTTTCCAATGTTTTTTTATTTTGGAGGCAACAGTAAAGTTATATACGGTAAGCCAAGCTGGAATTTCGGGTGGCTTTTTTTGTCAAACTTTTCTCCCGGGTGGAAATCCATGGAATGAGTTGTGTTACTACTGCAGTAGTTAAAACTTTAATCCACCGTTTCACTCTGATGCCAGTCTTGGTTAGTTGTATGTGTGTGTGCACTACTTTTTTAGCACACTACTACCAGTCAGTAGGTATTTGAGTGAATCCCATAGGAAACTCAACTGCTGCAAGACGTACCTACTATATAGTGAAAGTAGACGGAAGAAAAAAAATACAAAAGCGAATAAACCTCAGCAAGAGGGTATTACGACGAAGCCGGGTTAGGAATTATTTATGTTAACAAGGTCCCTATAGCGACCAAACAAGCCTCCTGTTACAAGGTCGCGCAATGCTCTACTCATCCAACAAATTTTTTGAAAATTTGGATTGAGCCCACAGAATTCTTTGCATACTTAGCCTTCACTTGACACACCTCAATTGCGCCTTTTTGTTGCACTCCTAAGTGCAAGATGAGCTTGCGTAGCAGTAAAAAAGCAAATTTGGAAATCATGTTTCACCAATTTCCAAACAAGGATGACAGAAAACTACAATGGCTACCGAATATTGGGATGACCCCAAACGAATTCAGATTATACTGGAACCTTTGCTGCCTACACTTCAATAAAAAGCGATTATGATAGAGACAACAAACTCATCCCAACCAGTGCACCGAGTGCAGTAGAAGTTAAAACAATATTACGTGAAACATTACTAAAAGTTATACCAAAGTTCACATATCATGCAAAAATTTGCAACTTTATAATGCATATTTAATTTTTACTGTATACTACACAGCAGAAAATTCTGTGGGCTCATTTCAATTTTTTTAAAATTTTTTTGGATTAGTAGAGCATTGCGCGACCTTGTAAAAGGATGGTTTGTTTGGTCGCTATAGGGACCTTGGTATTTATGCTTTTCAACTATAACGTAACTTACTAATTACTAATTTTCGAGTTTTATCAACGTAATTGCAGTAATTTTGGTTATTTATACCAAATGAAGTTCAAGTAAGAATCGCATTTACTTACTATCTTTGGTTGCTTTGTTACAGTAACCTTGATTATTTCTGCCAGTTATTAAGCATAATTTAGTGACTTAGTTTTTTCTGATAGCCTAATACCAAGGTAATTCTCAATTGAAAATGCTTAATTTACCAATGGAAATGCTGTAGTGGAAACTAACTCACTCAGTCTAGTAAACAGTATAGTAGATATTCCCTATTCAAGCTAGCTAGCTAGTTAGTTAGTTAGATACTTGAGGGACCTGGGATAGAGAAGATGAATGGAGATCATGGGACATCCAACAAACTGACTAGGAGGCCAGTCAAGCTACCCTGACAAAGATCAATTATTATTGCTCAAACTCGAACATACTAGCCTCGTCTCCTGCCTCAGTGGATTTGCCCTAACTAACTAACTATTTATCTTCCTATTGATCTGTCCCATATCCACACGCACATAATATCCTGCTGCTCCCAAATTTACGCACTACCTCCGTCCTTATAAACTGTCTGACTGAAACTAGACGCTTTTTTATTCGCAAACGAAGATTTAACCCTTCATATCTAGCTCCCTATACTTTGCTTCTTCTGTTTACCTTTACATTTTGGGCAACATATTTTAAAAGTGATATATACACAAACATGAGTCTTCCCTTCAACGTCAGTCACCCAAATAGAATAATTTACTAATGTTATGCACCTGACTGACTTGGGGCAACGAATCTTCGCTCACAAAAGTCTCAGGTGTCAGTCACTTTGAAAACAATATGCAATTTTTAATCATTTTAAACTACAGGAAGCAAAAATGTGAGTTCCCTGGAGAAATCACAACTTGTCTATCCAAGTTTTCATTCCGTACAAGTTCAAGTCATATCTTTATACTGATTGATAACAAATTTTTTTTTGAATATTGTATTTCTCATAGCTGTCAAGTTTTGTACCTATGTACAATGTTGCGTTTCTCGAAAGATTTAGTTTTGTTTTGCTAAATTGGAACATTAATTTGCTGTATAAATGCTGGGCGTGGGAATATTATTCATTTTGCCACCAGAAATTGTTATTATTTAGCACTCAGCAAGACTCGATCATCATCCATTTCTCACTTGCCAGACATTTTCATTGCATTCTATAATCCTAAGCCTTATCTGCCAACCTAACTGTGAACTATAAATCCTCAGATTGCGCAATTTGTCACATTGTGGAACTTGGTTTGTTAAGACCTTTAATTTTGTAGTAGCTTGGTGTATAGACCAGTGCAATGGTTTGTTGATTTACACTACACAGCTAAATTAACTAACGACATTGAATTCCATATGCAGCCTTGCTAACTAACTATGTTATAGCATAAGTGAATTTCGGAGCCCAATCGTTCTACCCTAGTAGCTGACTAAACTTCCCTTGGTTAGTGCTCCAACCAACTCAAGCTCCTACTTGAATATGCATTATTGAGCTAACAAAACGTGATCTACTCATGTATTTTAGAACTTATCTATATATTGCTTTTAGTTAGTATTCGCATAGAAGGAACATACACCGTTCCCACCCGAACAATTATTTTCCGTTTCAATTTAATTAATTCAATTAGAAGTAGACCACCAACCTAATTAGTTTTGGAACACCAAGTATGGTAGTCTGATAGTTAGTTACAGTAGTAGTAGTAGTTAGAACAGATTGAAATAAAAAAAAGGATATGGTATTCTTCCGTGTTACGTAAGAACTAAGGTAAAAGAAGAGTCGCCTGACTTCTGAGCCCAAATAGTAGTAGTGAATAACGTGAGCATTTGAAATAGATAAAAGAATGGTGGGTAACCCAAAAAACCGGACCATTAATTTCCAGGGGTAGGAAACAGCCCAGAATGCATATAACATTAGGAATGTAATTGGAAGAAGATGGTGTAAAAAAAGGAGCGACAGATCACACAAGGGATCAATAAAAATGTAAATGTGGGTGGCACAAAAAAATAAAAGAATCTCGGTAGGATGAGTAGTACCCAAGTATAAGGGTGAGTTGGAGTTAGTAAATCTATTCTTTTTCTTCAACCTTACTTATAAGGAATGATTGCAACTGAAGTAACCAAGAAAGGTAGTAAGTAAGTAAGTAAGCCAGTAACTAATGTAGCAAAAAAGGAAAAGGCTGACTATTGTACTACTTTTACAGTTTTAGTTAGACATGTTCAAAAGGTTTGGCACCGAACTCTGTCCTAGATTAGATTATGTTTTCTCCGGGAGTCCCGAAACTTGGCTAATGTTAGCATTTCTTTCTAGTCCCCTCAAATTGTTGTATCTAGTATGCATGTAATTGGGTAAAAGGCCACTTTTTGAAGCACGCATTTCATTTCATTGCGTTGCCCATGTAATAACTGTAGCTTTCTAAATTATTGGCTTTGGGGTACCATTTAAGTTTGCTTGCATGCATAATCCGCGCACATGCAGTCATTTCCATAATCTGAATATGCAGCAAGTTGACAAAATTGAATAATCATTAGTCCTATTGTACACTTGGTTTACATGAGGATGAAAACTTTGTTAGGGTTAACAATGCGGGCCCATATAATACTCATTAGCTACACGCTTCCTGAATTCAAGTTCTAACTAACTGCATTCTATAAAAGTTTGTCCACTAGTTTCAAATATTTGACTTAAACGAAGGAGAAAGCATTCTTTTTAGCTAACTAACCAACCGTCTGGCAAACTGTACTATTGAGCTCAAATTTTGGTCAATGCAGTTGGCAATCACAATAATAATCCTATTTAATCACACGTAATATAGTTTTTCGTTTGCCCCTCTAATTTCTTCATTACCTTCTAACTTATATACTTACTCCACTCCACATATCAAACTTCTATTGTAAGATCCATCCATTCTCGTCTGTTATAACTAAATCCCCAGTCGGTAGAGTTTAAACTCTCCTCTATTTAATTCGCTTGAGCCGGTCACGCCGATAAGATAAGCCCAGAGCGTAGAATGTCTAAGTGGTCAAGAGAAAGACACGAGACAAGGCTCTCCATCTTCATTTCCGTGTGATAAAACGTCTCATGTCATTATTTTGTGTGACACTGCTCACTCCCTTTGCTCAGTTAGTTAGTTAGTCTGTCAGTACTACCGCATATAGAGCATTTCCTTTCTCCCATTTATTTACTCACTCTCTATGGGACCACTACTTACTATAGTATTCTCCTTATAGTGTTTTAGTTGGTTAGCTAGAAATAGATTCGGTGTTAAGGAAATCTAGATAGATTGAAAATCTGACTCTCACTATTTCAGTGGACTAACAAAGCAACCGTGTGTGCATGTGTGAAAACGGTAGAGAAAGTTGGATCACTCCTCCTCGGTACAATTCTGTTCAAGCTTTGAGCAGTGGAGCGAGAAACCAGGAAAGTGAAAGTGGAAATCCACATTGTACTGTACGAACCAGAGAATTTCGTTCCGTCCTTCTCATCTACATTTAATAAGCACCCGTCTTTTTCTTCCCATATGAGATTTCCGTCAAAGAGTAGTATGTACTCCGTTATGTGTGCATCTTATCGACAAAGGAATTGGGAAAAATTGCACACTAGTACAACTTTCTGTATCAGTAGTAATTGCCTCTGGTATTTTTTTGACAGTTCGGATATTACTTGTGGGCTTTGGCGTTTCAAGTCCACCGAATTCAACAATTTATTTTTGGTTTAGCATACGTACGTATGATTATCGGTTGAGCCACACTCAAGGATTGCATGAGGATTATTTATAGGGTGATTGGGGGATATTCAAATATTTATGACAATTTTGCGGCTTTCTATAAACTACAGCTCCATACTCTTTTGGTGAACATTTTCTTGTATCTGAGATAGAAGCAAGCTTTTTGCATGGGAAGTGAAGGCATTACCAAAAAAAAAGGTTTTTTTAGCCCAAAACAGTTTCAGTCGCCTATTGAGAACGCTTAGCTAGACTCTTGTATTGAAAAAATACTGATACAGGGCAATGTTTCCTCAATTCAAAAGGTTTCTATTACCTCCTATTTTCGCCAACATCCTGTTATCTTTATTCACTTGTGCTCATGAATCTATTGAGTGTCATAAACGACAGGGGTGCTCGTAAAGATTGTATCGTCTGGTATTCACCCAGCCTTATTTTTTGTACATGAAAAAGTGGCAAGTGCAAGCACAATGATTGCATGATGGTACTTGCATTCTGTACCTGTGAGAGTGGAAGTCAAGTATGTCTTTCACTGTCCTTTAGCTTGAGCGATAACGAAATTCCATTATGATTAGACGCCATAGACGGAAATAAAGTTCACTGTACTGCAAGAATACTTCTAAAAGCTATAAGCTCAACTAATCTAGTTTAGTGTCAATATAAAATCTTTCAACTTTGGTTCTCAAGCTGTAAACTAATTAAAAGAGTTCTTTTACGCGCTCCTTTGAAAACAGAGTCACAGACAAGCATTGAAACTAACTCTAATTTTTTTGGTGCCAATTTTGAATCTTAACACGTCAATTCAGATTTAAATTTCCCGCACGAAACCATATATTGTCATTTATGAATTTTGCGTGATAAATCTCAATTACTCCAGTTTGCGACGTCTAGCCGCCAGTAATTGGGAGTAAAAGTAGATCAAATGAGACATAAAAACGTAATCGTGCTCCAGGCTATATTTCTTGGTATACGGTGATAGTCACCAACCCATTGAACGGTAGACCCAGTAAAAGTAGAGAGCAAGTGCCAGTGAGTAAGTAAGTAAGTCATCGTACGAAGACTTTGCCAAGTCATTGGAACTATCACCAAATAAGTTTGCTCACACTCCATAGTGCAATATTAATGTGTCTGTTGATACACTCAAATCTGAGTGCTCGGCACTTATTTTGCAGCAACAAAAATCGCATTCACTACTACATGGAAATATTATTATTACCATCATTCTTATTGGAACGCTTGATGCATAAATTATTGCGAATAGGAAAAAATATTTATTCAGTTCGGACTTGAGACGCAGTGGCCTACAAAACTAGATTCTTTTGTGCACCCTAAATTTTAATAAAACATTTATGCCCGAATAATTTATGCAAATAAGGATGACAAAGCAGAATTTAGTATGCACTAATACCATCATGATGATTATTATTTGAACATATAGAAAAGGCGGAAGGAAAAGGAGAGCCCTTAAAAAGTCATTTTTCACTATAAAAAGTGTCTCCTCTTTGACTCGCCTAGAACTAATCCAACATTCCTGTGCTCCCCAGTTTATCTCTACATACATGTTTACTCTTTTTATTTCCTCATTGGAGAATTTATGGGGCTCCTTATGGCTCAACTGTTACTACATGTATTTTCTAGTTGTATGTACTAACTTACTCACTAGTTAGTTACTAGTGGTACAAGTTGAGTTGTGAATTCTTTTCGAATTTTTTCTCTTGTGTCCTCCTCTAGCCATTACAAATGGAGTCGTACTACAACATATAGTATTCAGAAGCCAATAACTGACTGTAAAACTAGACACGTTCTTAGGTCCACAATTCAATGACAAAGAATCCTTTTATCCCTAAAGGGAAGAAAGCAAAAAAAAAAATCGCTCGTTTCTCCTCTCTGCTTTCTTTTTGTACCACCTTTTTTTCTCCCTCTCTCTCCAGCTTTTACTATCAAGTCCTGTAAAAATAATCCTGGGCACAATATATACACTCACCCAATCCCTGTTATTTATCATAAGCGTGTGTAAAACTTATAATGCGAGACGTAAACAGTTCTAGCTCATGATAATAATCATAACAGTTTGTACTGTACTATGTTGTGTGTGAGTACTGGAAACTTTACTATTGGTTCATTCCCTATAAATCACTGCATCGTTTTGCCACGGCTCAATAACTAAAAGTAACTAACTAAATCTCTATGTGTTACACATTTAACATGTAGTTGGCTTTACTAGATTTCCTCACAAAAGATTCAATCAGCAAGTACAAAGAAAAGTTATACACTTTTCTCATCTCTTCAACAAAGTTGGTTTCCTTTGCTCACGTCTCTGCAGCCCAAGTGAACCCAAAGCGTCAGTCAGTCACATTTATAAATGTTCTGTGTATAGTCTGTTAGTTAGTAGTTTCCATTGAGCGCGTCTTCTGGGGATCGACGTTTTTGCCCGACAGAGCTAAGTGGAGCGGTTACGACCACAAAGAAAAACATTAGTGAACAATGAATAAATGAGTGAATGGTGAGGAGAAGGAAAGTTGGCTTTCCTTCTCTCCCAAAGCTCTAATTCATATACGTTGCTCACTCATGATTGATCCTTCCTTCCTTCCTGACAACAAAAAATGAGGGAGTTACATTACTTTTCATCTCAATACAGTTAAGACGCAAATGGCACTTGAGTTTGACAAAGAGTGCAGTGCATGGTGTGCCAAGTTATCCACTAATAATGGATGCATGGCTATGTTTGCATATAATATGTTGGTGGATGAAAACATTTGGTATATTCTTGGCGATTTTCTTCATTGTTAAGTACCGACTCCATGCTGAATGATTTAGAAATATGAAAAATTTGAGCCTATTTGTTAAAATGGGACAGATTTTTCTTACTCAGTGTGCTGGACCTTGTTTAATATAGCTTAAATTTGTATGTAAGGTTTATTGTATGGAAACCTATCTAGATGTAATAAGGAACTACTACTGCGAGCATTTAAAATGAGTACCTTTAGCACAATAAATCTTTGGTACGAGCCATCCCAATTTCCACTCTGTATGACATGATTACGTCTTGAACCGAACTTTGCCGCATTTTCTATCCCAGCCTGATAATTAATAGTCAACTGTCTTTGGCAACCCTCCCTGTACATAACTCTTTTGGGTGGAGAAAACTAGTGTAAGTAAGTAATGACATTTTTCCCATTTCCACTTTCATCACTTGAAGCCTATATAATGAATATGTTTTTTACACTTGAGTGAAACAGTCGAGTATCATTCATTTCCAATCCACACGAGAAATGAATTTTCATTGAAATGTATGTAACTTAGCAAAATCTCATTTCCCATAAAACTTTTGCACATGTATCAATTTCAATAATACCGAATTTCGTCTAAATAACATGAAATTCGTTAGCAATACATGTCTGAAGGTGTCTTTATATTTAGTTTGCCGCTAACCTCACTATGAATAAATGTTTTTAGATTGAGTAGCTTTTACCTTTGATCATCCATGTGTCTGCAATTACAGCATGCAATATATTTAATTTTCTTCTTTATAGGAAACCACAGTATGGCCAAAGAGTATAAATATTTGACTAGTATTTACACAGAGAAAAAAATAATCTTTTCCCCGGGTTTCCATTTATTCATTTAATATCTCAACGCAAATTGTTGGGTCAATATGTCCTATGGTTGTATGTGCGTGTGATTTAGGAGAAAGCCTGAAATGGCTCATGCATGCGGTTTACTGTTCGCATCCACTTTCACAAATGTGCCTGTTTCCCATGTGGCAGTAGTATTTCTAGTGCAGTTTTACTCCCCTTGTACTAAATTTGATGCAGTTTGTGTCTACAATTCAAAACTCACTGACAATGCAATCTCCCTGGATTGCTTGACTGTACAAAAAATGTCCGCTCTATATTAGTATCAATATAATCTAATATTTGTAAGTAGAAAGCAATTTATAAATTAACGTAAAATGCATTCAGTTTTCCCCAAAAACATTTTCTCTGGTGAAAGTTTTAAAAAAATAAGTTGAAATTCTTTCAACAAACACAATACATTCATTCTATATCTGTAGCATAACTTATCGCGCAGTCAGTTTTTTTGTTACATAATACAAATTTCACCTAGAATCCAAATTTTACGGTACAAATAAGGCAACCAGCCTCCCAGTCTATTTCCGAGAAAATATACGAGCGTAAGTTCAATCATATAAGACGTTTGTTCCGTCACACTGTAAGTTTGCTCAGTGAACCGCAATAGAACGGAACATTAGTTGCATGCATGAAAAACAGTAGAACCTACACGGAGAGACAAGACTTTACACAGTCACCATAGACATAGTACACACAGGATACTAATTTCCGCTCATAAAAATAACATTGGTGGATTGGAGCAGCCCTAAGGGGGATTGACATGACATGAGCAATCATTTGTCTCTGGTCCAAAAATTTCGGGAGCTCCATATATAGTACCTGGAGCTAGCGAAAGCTAACCAACTAACTTCATGACAATTTTTTTCTTTACAGCCCCATCATTACTCTTTCAACGTGTCATACTCATGTCTGGGTCTGCACTTTCTCCCTTAAAAGTAAGTTTGACCAATGGGAAAGAACTTGCGAGAAAATTCGCATCTGCAGTCAAGTGTCCAGTTCAACCTCCTTCAAATATGTTGGAATGTCTCAGGCAGATCCCTCTTCAATATTTTCTCGACTCAGAGGTATGGAATATATGCACACATTTAAAGCTATATACAAGTGGATCATGCAAAACGGTTTTCAATTTCGCCTATTCGCTGTGTGTATTGCCCGGAGCAAGTGATATTATGTTTACTTTCCATGATAAACATGCAAGTTCAATGATTCCCATGAGATATGGAATTTCGTTACTCACTCACTTACTCGTGCCGATGTAATCTCCATATGCAAATAGTAGCAAAGCATTGCTCATACTATTTGCATTGCGTTCTAATAATTCTACAAAGATTTTTCGCTGAGTCTACAGATGAAGACACTAAGATATTACAAGATATGATGGTCCTGGCCAAGGGGATGCTCCAATGAGAAAAGTGAAACGGCTCATTTGTTCTTCGGGAGCACGATTTTTAAGTTTCCTTTTCCCATGAGACTGTGTTCCTCATAAAAAGAAATGTAACCGCCTTTGCAATAAAATACAATGGCAGATACTATACACATAAACGGGAACAAGATGTACCGTAAAGAATATGTAAAATCCTTGCTCTGCGCCATCTAAATACCAAATGCGATTTGTTAGACACCCAAAATCATAAAACATATGCCCACAAGTATTTTATTTTCAGTTCTCGCCCCCTTGTCATTGTAAATTGACCCCAAATAAAGCAGCCCGATTGTCAGCCGCATTATCTCCACCGAACTTGAAATTATAATTTTTTACATTTATTATTTCTCCTGAGCATAAGCGCTTTCCAAAACAACCTATGATATATCGTATGTGGCTGCGATACCGATGGGTAGTTTAGAACGCATAAATAAACTTACAACACTATGGGACCCATCTTTTATATCAGTCATGTTCAATCGACAACAATTTTTCATGCTTATCTTTTCATGACTCTTCTCGGTGCTACCACACTGACTGCACAACTCCTTGCCTTCCCATAATAACAATGTTGTACGGAATGATGACAACCAGCTGTGGTCTTTCTTTGGACCGAGTGAGGATGGGGTCGTCGTAGAAGCAGGCATTCGGGAAAACGTGCTCAGAGACAAACTCTCCCAGTACCCACTGTTATTTGGAGTGACAACTGCCGAGATGCTCCCGTCTGTTGAGGACCATATTGCGGTCTATGGCTTGGAAGCGGAGAAAAGACGAGAATTGCTCAAGAGATTTATTGATGAGACCTATAGGTAAGTTCACAATCTAAAACTGCAGTAATTAAGGTATCCTTCGAAATCTATAGCTAATATCTAAATCTTCCCTTGAACATAAATGAACGAGCACTAATTTCATATTTACATCATTATATTTCATTCGTATTAAACAAAATAAGGATATCATTACAAAGTTCCCATACAAAATTCACGGAAATGAACATGGGAGGCGTCTTTTTAATGGCAATTTTCATGAATTATGGATTACTAACTCAACACGCTCCCGAGACGTTACACCTTTTGACACGACGCTCATTATTATTTATTAATGCAATAACTACTTGGACTAATATGATGATGATGATGATGACATACTTTATACCTCTTACATCAAATTATGTTTGCTATGCTTATAGTTTGCGCCGAAGTGAGATATTAGCTGCGGCAATTCATGAATATACGGATTGGGAGAGACCAGTGCAACATCCAATAAGTGTCCGCGATGAAACATTGAATGCTCTTGCAGATGCTCAAGTAAGCCTCTAGTTTTTTTACTTTTGATTCTTTTCATTTGAAGAAAAGGGACTAGTATGTTCTATCATATTACTAACTAACTAGTAGCCACGAGGTAGTTTTGTGTGTGTGTACGTTAAGTAATCCCATTTAATGCTCACACACAAAAAAGATATGGCGGAGAGTGGTGGAGAGGAAAATCTAGATATGAAACTGGAATGATCCCATTAACTACATAGTAAAGTGCTAGTTTTTGACTTTTTATTCCTTTTATAGGAGCCACTTGCCGACTCCTCTCTCCTTTTCATGCTAACCCTGTTACATAGAACTCGTAGTAGTTTATCATGGACACATAGAACTTTAATGAAATTGCCACATTTAGCTCTTTGGGAATTATGTTGTACTTCCATCATCCATTTCAAACAGATTGGCATTCAAAATGCATGCAGGGGGGAGGAATGATCCCATTTCTGTCAATTATTTACAGATATCATAATAGTACTTTTTTCCAACACAATGTAATAGCTTGTATTGGCACGTGCCCCCATCATTTTATCCATTCAACTAACTTTACTATAGGTACAATAGAAAATAAGAAAACTACTGTATATGTGTGTATTATCCACAGTCTTGAAAATTTTTACACTCACTCTCTGCTTTATACCAAGTCTAGTGCTACTAATAATAACCATAATCATAAATAATGGACTGTGATAATGCTTACAGTGGAACAATGCTCCACATGTACAATTTGAGTGGTGCACTGTCAGAAGGGAAAGTTTAAAATCATTCCTTACGCTTCATATACCTTTTGCATCTATAGATTGTGGCTCCACTGGTGAAAGTTGGCGAGCTCCACTCACAAGGGAGCTCTCGAACCTACTTCTATGTGTTCGAGTACCAATCCAAAGTGAGCGACTACACTCAGGTAACAGAATCTTCCTTCCTATGGTAACATACAGTGTAGTTAGTTCTTACAAAACAAACATACTTGTAAACTACTCGATGAGTTTGTTACAACACCGTGTACAACCCATTGGTTTGGTTTCGTGTACAAGAAAAAATAGTTTAATCCTATTACAGAGAGCGTAGCAGTCAATTTTCAAGTGTTAGCTTTCAATCCTCTATTTAATCCAATAGCATAGTATGCTACAAAGAATGATTACTTTGTGCAATAATAATTTCTGCCGTGCTTTCCACTAATCTTTTTTGTACACTATTTTTTCATCTAAAGTGAAGAGTTGCACTCTTAAATCAATCCCAGACTCTTTTTATCCCACAATGTCAAAAAGCGCCATTCTTCTCAATTTTTTACCTTTGTTGACACTGTACACCCTCCATATCATCATTTCTCTCAACTAAGGAAAACCATTCTATTCATGCTCCGTTTTTGCGTGCACGGAATTACTGATTTTACCTTTTGACTATTCAAGTAAGCGATATATTTCGTTTGCCCCGTGATTCACTCTTTTTTTTCTCTTTTTCTTGTCTGGCATGATTATAGAGGTTGGGTTGCATCCCTGGAGAAGAACTGGCGTACGTGCTGGGCCTTCCATTATTCTATTACTCAAGGGACAGTAATGAATCGACCACGGGACCCACTGCCAGCCCTTCATCTTCTTTGGGTCCTTTGTACAACGGAGGAGTAGCACCAACGGGTTCGGGTTTGGTTGACTCTGTTGGAAACCACAATCACCGGCTGGGTGTCTTTTTGTCCAACTTTACACGCAATGAGTTCTATCTGTCACTAACACTTGTGCACCTCTGGACCAATTTTGTCACGACTGGGTGAGCTCTTTTTCATAATACGCAATGTGTGTGTGTGGGGAAACAGCTGTGTGGCTAATTAAGGGGAAAGTGGAAAAGACATGGTTTTCTTGTCAATTTAGATGTTACGTTGTCAATCTCTATTCGTTAGTTAGTTGGTGAGTGCGTAAAGGGAAAGTTGCGAGTGTTTGAGGCGAGGAGAAAATTAATTTTAAGTTTGTTGAGAGCAACGGAAGTCAGATGATTATGTAGCATCAGCGTGTTCACAATGTTTATACGATGGACTGTAGTTAGTTCCTGATTTTGTAGTAAGTTATATATGTTATAACATAGTTAGTTACTGTGTTACGTTTTTTGTCTGTATGGAGCATAGTACAGCATTACAACGAAATGTAGCAATATTGCTATGTGAATTTAAAGATTCCAAGTAAGTGGATGGCTGCTCGCAGTCCTGAGGATTACAAATGCAAATTTTAATGTGGGATTAATCCTAGCTTGTTTTTGTAAAGCAATGGAAATGGAATATGTAAACAAATCTGCGGGTATTCTGCAATTGGTAAACATGGTTCAGTAATCTCATGTAGTTGTGGCCGGCAGCAATGAATGCCTAATCTTCTATTAAATAAATTATTATTTTGGGTTCGTGTCTCTTCGTAGTTTCACTGTAATCTGGCTTTCGCTATAACGTAAGCTGGTTATTACGGATTACTATACTTTTAGTTATGCTAGTGCATGATATTAATTTCACCTTTTTTTCACGCACAGTGATCCGAATACTGAAGGAATTCGAAGCTCCTTTCAAAGCAGTGCACCAACAGCTCCTACGGGTAAATCGAATGAGAAATTCAAAATTGTGGAGTGGCCACCTTATGACACACTGTTCAAAAAGTATTTGAGTATTGGTAAGTATTTAAGCCATTTCTTCATTAATTGCAGTATTTACAGAATGTTAGAAGGTAATATCCGGTTTCTTTCCATAATGAGAGTATAATTATTATGCATTGTGTTTCAGGTCATTATTTTACCATATTCATGTGAACTTAATCCTTGAAATCCCTAAAGGAATTTCAAAGTAACCAAATGAGTTCAAATAATTCATTAGTTTACGTTACAGAGTAACCACATTCTTTTACCATGGCTTGTAAACTTAGGTATTTTATGGAACTATTATTTTGTGACCACAATTCCCTGGTGGCAACTTATTATAAAGCACGCAGCAAATCTGTAAGGGGATTGAGACAATGGAAACAACAGTTTTCTTACTTGTTAGTGTTCCCAACATGAAATTTATACAGGTTTTGAATTCACAAGCTATAGAAAATAGACTAAGGTCATTAAATAAACATACAGTTTGAATAAATGAACAGTTTATGTGCATGTTTCGATTTGTAAACAGTTTAATTAAAACGTCATATACTCATAATAATCATGATTGTCTTGATTACTTAAAAAAATTAAAGTGCTCAAGTATGAAGGGAGACTAGTGTCACTAATCTTCTATTACATGGCAGCATCGTTTTTAAAAACATTTGTAAGGGTTGAAAGCAATAAGAAAGCTTTTAGATTCAAATGTTCTCCTATTCACTACGAGATTTGCCCTACTTATGTAAGGTGTTTTCCTCGCAAAAGTGAAAGTCTCCCTATTTCTCCGCAAGCACACTTTTTGCTGTCTGTTGATGATAAAAACATTGATGTTTTTGCAGAGGGGAAATTTCGTGTTAGGAACCATTACCGAGCTCACAAACTCTCATTTTGGATGCATTTGGTGCCGACACTGATGAAAAGTGGATATTCCTCTTCCACTGGAAATACTATGGATGACGGGAACGAGTCTGTGTCGATGGCTGTGCACCCACTCTCCTCCGCAGGCAAAGAGGGCAAAGAAAACTCTTTTCCTCAATCACCGCCATCCATTCAACTCCTTGGGTCACCCTACTGGGATTCGGCTTCATTTTTCAGCTCAAGTGAGTCTGACTTGCAACTCTAACCTGTATCTACTTAAACGGCTCTACCTACACATACACACAATGATGAGATCGTCCTTCTGAAAGCATCATTTGTGTACATGTCAACTTGATAGATGGGCCAGAAAACATAGAAATCAATGCTTGTCATTTCATCCAACCTTTGTTTGTGGTACATGTTTATTTGAGCGGAGAGCAACTTTTTTAATGCTTCTCTTCTCTGCAGTGTCGAGGAGTAAGTATGTTATGTAAACAGAAGGATTTTCCAGTTAATTTTTCAATCAATATCCGAACCACATACAAAGAACCGTGATGATTCATAAATAATTGGCGTAGATGCGAAACTCCTAAATGTATCATTATAAGTTTTCAGGGTTTTCAACTACTGTCCCTTTTAATGTAGATTCGCGATAATAGTTTTACAACTAGCGTATTACGGCTTTAATAAGTCTTTCTAAAATCCTGTTTTAATTTTTTCACTTTCAGTGAACCAATCTCGCTCTCACGGCTCCCGATATGATAACGAAGGAGGCTATCAAATCTACTCCACAGCCCTCTCTGTAACCATAGCAGTAGGTTGCTCCCTGCTGATCCTCAATATTCTATTATTCGCTGCCTTCTACTACTACAAAGACCGTCGTTGGTCCAACAACCACGAAAATCATCACCGTTCCCCCGCGCGGTCTCCTTCAAGAAATCCTCACCCCCACACATCTTCCCCACACAAACCAGTGTCAGCCAACGGCCAGTTACCAAACATGCCCAACATTTGCGGCGACTTACCTCCCACATCTTCTTCTCAACACTCAACCATGTTCGAGATGCCAAAGCATCATCAGCCACAGCACGCTTACCCTCCTGTACAAACTAGTACTAGTAGTTGCAGTACATTGCCTTCCAACAATCGCCATCGGTCCAAAATGAAATCAACATTGACCACAGGGGGACTAGACTTGTCAATGCCGGATGCCATTCTAGCAGCCGCTCTAATGCTCAACTATCAAAACCACAATCCAAACGAAGGTCATTCCCCGCTACAAGACTTGCTCAAAAACTCTAAATCCCCTATGGGACGCAAGTCAAGTATCAATATGAGAGATCAATTACTTTTGTCCAGTGCCAATGAACAAACTAGCAGACCTGCTAGCAGTAGTGGTGGTCCCAAACCGCCCAAAAGGCATACCCCAACAGTTAAGTTTAGTCCGGACACTTTTTCCGTGGATTTGGTAGGTTGTCCACCTCCTCCCCCTGGGGACATAGGGGGAACAAGTGAAGAGATTATTTGCACTACTACTAACAGCAGTACTTGCAGTAGTGGAGAACAACAGTTGAAACCGTCGTTGAAGAAAAATTCTAGTTATGGTGCTCCCAGTTCCGGCGTATCTGAAGAAATGCAAGTGTGAGTGTAACTAACTAACTAACTAACTAACTCAGCAACTAAAAATTCGTATAATATTTGTGATGTGTTTGTATGTAAAACGGTGACTTACAGTTGATATTTCATGAAAATTTTCGTAATTTTTTGCTCCAATAAAAACCACCATTGTGTATACATTGAACACTGGGAATATTGGTACTAAATAATCTATTCCAGATGTGTAGCTGGTTTCAATACATATGGGTTCTTATTGGCAGCTTGCATATGAAAACTTGACAGATTGAGAGAGAAAAAAAGGCTCACAAAAGGTGTGAGACTGACTTTGAACTTTGATTGTTGAGAAACTTTTTTTTATATTCTACCCGTTTGACATCCATATGGTAGTTGCTTTTGTGAGAATGTATTTTGTATTGAGGTTGACAGACGTGACGAGGGTATGAATTACAGGGAAAAAGAAAATATAGACTGTCAAAAGGATTCCTATTCACTGGATTGTTGTTGTCAAAGATTCATGTGATGAATGGAGAAATTTTGGAGAACAGGTGAACTGTATTTATATATAGAGGGAGCGTTTTGACATTTCAAAGGGAGACACACTGTGACCAATTAAAAGTAGATATGAGCGAGCATGAAATAGTCGTATGTTAGTTATGATCATATCGTCCCAATGTTATTCCCAGCTTTCGTATTAATTGAAAGGATAAGAATTAACCAAAAGTTTGGCAACAAAGTTTTATACTATGTCTTCTATAACGAATTGTGTACCAGGTGGATCCGTATTGAAAGTTTCTTTGTTTTGAGACATAGTCAGATTTTAGAAATACTAAAGATGAATTTATACGCCTGCAGTAATTTGAAAAGTTTCAGCAGCTTTTGTTCCCTTGTGTAGATATGAGTTCAGTTCATATGTTTTCGTATGATTATATAGTATCGCTTGGTTGTGCTCGGAAATTAAAAGTTTTCTAGCGTAGGTAATATACCGAGATTGAAAAGTTGCCTTTTCAAAACCTAATGAGCAATTCATCCCCTTCACATATGTGTTTCCAGTTTTTTCACGTTCGTCCATATTTCATGGTCTGAGAGCCAACATATTGATTAGCTATTATTTATCTTTTAACAAACAATTCTAAATAAACATTATATAAGGGGGGAACTGTGTTATAGTCTCGCTTGAAAACTAAAAGTCGGCTCCTCGACCCAATTTTTTCTTACGTTTTTGCTCCGCCAAATTGATGCTCTAAATGACACGGTAACTAATGAGATCACTTCAACGTCTAAAAGCATCATTACTAACTCACAAACTAAGCTATCTAAACATCTACATCTGAAAGCCCATGTTAAACTACATGCAGTCAACTTAAGTCAGTCACTAACTAACTGTTTTCACTTAACCCATGAATTAAACATTATTGCCAACTTGGCTGCTCTCTTATCCCAGCAAATTTGATTTCCCAAAAATTATGGGCACACACTTGCTCTGAACACACATATGTATCTGCATGTTTTACACACTGGAAAAAAACATGTCAGGGGGAGCCCAACTTAAGAATGATTAAGTAACGATAAGTTCACCACTTACAAAAACCCGGGTCCCTACAAAGTACACACAATTGTGTGCATTAGTTTTGTTAAAATCCACTCTCTGCACTTTTCCTTGGTGAAAGGATTTGGGATTAGAGAAAGGAACGGAAGATTTATGATGACGACTGAAGAATAATAACCCAAACACATGTACATACTTTGTTCATGCATGTATGGAACAAACTACTATACTTCAATCATAAGTTAGTCCCAAAACTCACCAAAAGAACGTGCAGTTGGTTATTATTTTCTCCTTTAGAACATAAATATCCCTGCTTAAATATGTAATGTATTTAACATCGTATTTTTCACTCTATGGTACATGATGCAATGCAAATATAAGGTACAGGCTCAAGACTCTTATGGAATGAAAATCAATGAAGAATTGAATCCATGGACGCGAAAAAAATACAGTATGTGTATTATACCTTACATTGGCCATTTTTTCCAAATCTTGCTCACTGCATGGCTCCTTTCATTCAATATTATACGGGCAGAGCAAGTGAAGTGGATCGAAACAAGATTTATGAACTCAATGGCATCCTTGTCTACTTGCTCCCCCCATTTATACACTTTTGGAGGTACGGAATGCACTAGATGGATTCTATAATGGCCATTCTATTGGCCACCATATTTTATCCCTACTGTCTTGTTTTAGTCGGTAGACAAGTCAGAGTTGCTCTTTATGATAGAGATGTGGACCGTAAAGCGCACAGTTTGCTTGTTGCCCGTAATCTATGCGTAACTAAAAATATGTAAATCTAGAGCATTCTGCAGCACGCATCAAATTTTGGATCCTCATGCCTCCGTTGTATTGCTATAGTTTGGGGATTTAATTTTGACAGTTGTAGAGGGATTTTTTAAAAAGCGTTTTTGAAGACAGAGATTTGATTTTGGTATTTGTTGACAAGTCGGCTTTTACAAACTACATGGATTTGAATGCATTTACAAGGTATGTGTGCCATTTTGCGTCACCGTCCGGGTAACAGACATGAATAATGATGATTTTCGTGTGTATAGTGGTTATAGCATTGCAAGTAAGCGCAAGTCGGCAAGTCACATAATCCATTGATGAAAGGTAGGCTAGTTAGTTGGGAAAAAATTAATAATTGTGCAGGGAATAGTGTAATTAACATAAATGATGGCTTTATTGATTGCTATGTTGGGAAATAATGAGGGATTCCAATATCTCATCAGACTAAGGATTTTAAATGAATGGGTTCTATAGGTGATAAATGGATATTTAATTATCCAGCTTTTTGGTAGCCTTGAATTTCAGTTATTCTGGGAATACATTCTGAACATTCATTAGGTTCCTATACATTAGATTAGTTACACAAGATCTTGTAAAATGTCTTCAACTTGCTATGCAAAACGCTATTATCTCATTCAGTGTCTTGGATAATGTTATTTATGCAATCGTAATCGCAATCAAAAACGCAATAAATGCTACCTTTTTTGGTCCACCAAACTTAGTTTGTTAGTTACAACACTAGCTAGTTAGTTAATACATGCCATAAATAAGATCTTGAAATTCTATGAATTATATGCCCTGTCAGTTGGTTATTAAACTGACCTTAGATAACGAGCTAAGCATTCTGCAATTTTTCTAACTATAGCCAGAAAAAACTTTAAATATTTTTCATTAAACTTTAGTCAGACCTTTTTTTGTCATCACAAACAAAACCTCATCTTTGAAAATGATTCAATGTAAAGTGAAACTGATATTAGGATACGCCATCTCAATTTGTAACTTCCTCGGTACATACCCTTACAAATGGAATTTTAAAACACAAAGGATTTTCATCCCTGCGGCCAAAACTGCATGGCCTATGATCAAATGGGTCACAATTATGGTCATAAGTTTTTGCCATGCTCTCAGTCTTACCTTGAAATTTTATTACGGCTATGCAAACAATTTGTTCAAAAATCACGTTTCTTCATTTCTACACATCTTTTGGACCTTGGGCTACATCCTACCGGCAATATTACATCTTAACACAATTCTGAGCAAAAACGATATCATAAAACTTGTTAACAAAACTTTACAATATGATGAACGTCTCTCAAGTAAGCATTTTAAAAAACATATTTCAAAAATCGGCAAAACGTGAAATTTTATTTTTTCAGTTATGGTTAAAAACCAACTCCCGAGGGCAGACCAAGACGTCCAAAAATTCACCAATGAGAAACTACTACTCTTATATTTTCAGTTTTTTTCACGTGTTCCTGCTATTATTGTTCCATGTTTTGCACTCACAGTTTTTGACAGTCCTCATGCCCTAAGATATAGTAGTGAGCTATTGAAACTACTACTAGGTGAACAAATGGGACCCAACTATTTCACCATAATGGTTTTCTTGGTAGAATTTTACCTCAATCTTCAGCTTTGGGCTTGCTTAATATTCTACCTCCTTGTATACGTTTTATATGTATGCTGCTCCACTTTTTGGTGTGACCAATTACGGTATGACTAAAATTATTGTATGGCTTTTTCTGTGAGTATTAGGAAGCAAAAAATGTTTTTTTTTCGCAATATAGATTTGATAAGGGATGTCTCGCCAAATGTATAGTGTGGCCGCCATATTTACGGCTGAAACTAATCAGAAATCTCTGGCATATCAACGAACTATTCAAAACTGTATATTCCCCAATAGTGATGCCCGGACACATGTTTTTGCTATTTTCTTACACAGTGTCAGCATATTTTGCCACGTTTCGACTATATGGGCAATCCCGATTGTATGTATATCTGGCCTGGCCTGCTGTGGTTATTGTCACATCAGTATTTGAAATGATCAGCTATACGTTATCGGCGAGAGTTCATGAAATCTCGAATAAGCTCCTTTTTTCTGCCCGGAGAGTTAGTATGAGTGAGGAATTGAAACGGGAATTTAAAGCTTTACGACCTATGCATGTTTATGTGGGCGTGTTTTTCACGTTTCAGCGGACTACGTTTTTGAATTTTTATCATACGGTTATTGACTACGCTTTTGCTTGTTTACTGATTTGAATTTTTGTGATATATACGGATTATTAAACTTTTAAAATGGGCATGCATGGTAACTTTTTTGAGCCCTTGAATTAGGGGCGACAAAACAGCTAGTTTAGTTGTACAAGACTTAAAAATAAACTTAATTTCACGAAAAATTGATAAAAAATTCTTCAAAAAATGGAGAAAATTACTAATTGTGACTAAATTTTTGCCCACGCATACTATTAATTTAATTAAACTAACGTTTTTAGCCATATCCTTGCATAACAGAACATTTCGTGTGAAAAATTGCCTGTTATTGAATCCTCAAGAAAGAATAATGCATGCATTATCGAACTTATTTGAGGAATTACCGGCCTGAAAGAATAAAAGAACGTCGTTTAAGTGGTACAGTCAACTTTCTATAATCTTTGTATTAAGTGCGATGGATTTTTCATTATAGCAGATCCATACAATCCACCGGTTAATATCCACGCCAATTCAAACACAATTGACTGTATGCAAATAATGATACGTCTCAAGTCAACCTTTAATTACACAAGTAATATCAATGCAAACTAATTGTTAGCAAAATTGAATTTGTCACGATCAAAAATCTAATAGCATTCTACCTGCATATTATGATACATATTCCACACCTAAACTATGTAAAAACATGTAATTAGTAATTTGAAACAAAAGTATTAATTAAAATTTGTGGCAATCAAGCAATTAAAATGTTTTCAAAGCAAGATTCCCTTCGTCAACCAAACTATGAAATACTTCAGTTTATTGAACATTTCACATTTCATCCGCATGGTTTTTCCAAGTCTGCTGCAAAATGCTTTCCAAACGAGCAAAATTCATATTCGGGGTGCAGATGAACATTTCTTGCCTCATCGGTAGTATTCCATTCTATTGGGACTTCAAAGAAGAAAAGCTGTGCACTTCCCCACAAACGAGCCTACTCTACATCAAATGGCTACTTTCTACATACATAATTTTCCTCCATGGATTCATTTTGGGAGCCAAATTAATCAATTGCATCTCAAATGGCTGCTCCGACTCAGGAGTACAATTATTTTTCCACTTTTTTTGGACACTGGGCATGGCATTTCCCATTTGCTTTGATCTTACTACTTTGATTCACGAACGGGAGCTGGTACAATTTGTAAACCAGACTTTCCGAATGGATGACTATTTTACAAGTAAGTCAGCAGTATAGAATACATTTCTAGTTCAATAAGCATTACAAAATGTTTAATGCATTCATTTTTCATAACAGAAATTCAAAAAATCCGAGCCAAAATTGTACCGAAAAGAACAGATATCGAAACTATAATGTTCTCCTCGTGCATTCCCACACAAATGATCCAAGCATTCATTTTCTCCATGGTCATTTTTGAATCCCCGTTTGCAAATCGCTATTACACTAATTTCCTGCACACTAAATTTGACATACCTTTGGACACACTATTACCAATTCTATTCGCTTTCGAATTGTTTGCATTCCTCCATATGTGGTGTACTGTACTATTCTACATTTTCGTGTTTGTCATCTATACTTTCACTACTTTTCATTGGACCAACAAAATGAGGTGAGTTGTGAGAATATTTTAAAAATAACTTTTCTAACTTTTCAAAGTTTTTTTTTTGTAACTAACTACCTAAGGTATGACAACAAAGAAGGGGCGGATCTCACTACGTGGCCCACAAAACTCCGACTCCATGTGATAAACAGTATCGGAACGAATGAAAAAATTTTTCGACATTGTTTTAGTTTCACTATTCTCCCCTGTCAAATGGCTTTGGTGATGTGTGCTCATATTGCCGGCAATTATGCTACTATCCGACTCTTTCACGCATCCTCTATCTTTATCTACACAACATGGCCACTAGCTGTTGTTATCACTACAGTGTTTGAAGCGGTAGCTTACACTATAGGGGCTCAAGTGTTCCACGTCTCAAAAGAGCAAATTTTCTCATCCAAGCGAATCAAAGGGAAGAAATTGGCACTTACAAAACGACAATATAATGCCATCAGACCTTCGCGCATACAAGTGGGCTCATTTTTTCCGGTTGACAAGTCCACATTGTTTAACTTTTGGTTGATTGCTATGGAGAATACAATTACTGTGCTATTCATTTAATTTGGAGCTATAAGTTTGCAGCCGTCTGTGCTTGATTTATTTCACAAAGAGATAGGAATCCGTGAATATTTGCTTAATTGGTGGTAATACTTTAACGTTATGTGAAATAAGTAATTAATAAGAAATACTAACATTAGGAGTTTACGTTTAAGTTACTACTTATTAATACTGCAACTACAAAACTTGCTTTTTTAGCGCGTGTCAGCGGAGCAAGCGCTTATATCACTACTTTGACGAATTTTTTCGTGTTAACGACAACTTTTGAAGATTGTAATCGATTGTTCTAAAACTTAGCATACATAATAAGAGACCAATAGTGACTAACCCTGTTGTTTGCGAAAGTGATAACACCATGGTAACCTTAAATTCTCAGCTAAATTTTTTTTTAATTCAGCTCTGATAATTTTTTTTTGAAATCTACGTAAACAATTCTGCATGAAAAAGTTTGATTTAAAAAAAAGTAAATTCAAAGATAGTGCAGAGCTTTGATTCAGAAACACCGAAAATATATTTCCAAACATATATAATAATAAATAAATTTAATTTTAAATATACACTCCGTCCCATAAAAAGCTTTACACCTAGATTTCTAGGGGTATAAAAAAAATTAGGGAAGCAGGGAGAGTAGTTTTCATGTGTTGCGTTGCTACGGACAAGTAATGCATACACGCCAAGTTTCATCCCAATCCAAGTTTTCCACTCAGGTAAAAGTATTAGGTGGTCAAGGGACGTTGTTTTAACTATTTCTGACAGCCTTTGATGATCCTAATCGGCAGGGAAAGTAAACACAAGCAAAAAAAATATTTCTTAGAATTCTCTTGGCTTTGATTGTAGTCAGAAATATTTAAAAAATCATCTTTAATTCGGTCATATTAAGAAAAATTTTATCCGTCCGCTGAGATAAAAGTTAAATATGGTTTAAAAACCTTTGCTTAACAAAACCTATACCTTTGCGACCAGAAAAAGTTTGGAAAAAAACCCCAGGCAAAAATTTTAAAAAAAAGGTTATAAAATTGTCTTGACTACGGTCATATCTTGGGAAAATTCAACCCGTCCACTCAGATTCTCAAATAAACGTTAAATATAATGCAGAAAGCGTATGCAAACAAAACCTATCCAATTTTGAGTAAAAAAAATTTGGGAAACGAAACCGCAAGTCAAGAAAGACAATATTTCGATATATTATCTTTTATTTGGTCATACTAAGAAAAATTTTTATCCGCCCGCTAAAATAAAAGTTATGCCAAGCACTAATGGCTCGGTGGTTAAGTTCTCAATACTTCTCTGCCTCTGCAGTGCTCTCAGTTCGACTGAGTCTGGCTACATGAAGAAAAAAAGTCTGGTACAAACTAGCTAAAAGGTAAATGCTATATGCATTAATGTCTTGGACCGCTCTCTTACATTTGTTTACGCTCGGAATCTGATTAATACAGTTCCATTGAGTCAAAGAAATCATTGGTGGCCGGGGGAGATATGGTTCATA